>JAEEGL014670750.1_pt1 | contig 34315 bp, 28 predicted proteins | sample 9134231 | NCBI WGS metagenome assembly JAEEGL01 (sample SAMN16246548, study PRJNA631951) | gut metagenome | biome: gut microbiome; feature: rumen; material: fiber-attached | host: Bos | place: Iran: Karaj | collected 2018-10
GCCATGATGCTGGGCGAAGAAGAGACCGTATACCACGTGCTTTCGGTCTGCGTCCTGCTGATGCTGGTCGCGGCCGGCGTGCTGCTCATCGTGCGCAGCTCCATCATATGGGACGGCTTCAAGATGCTCCTTCAGGAGGGGGACTACACCCCCGCCGAAAAGGCTGACAGCAGAAGGTTCTCGCCCCTTTCCGGCGTCTACTGGGCCCTGGTCACCGCGGGATATCTGGGCTGGAGCTTCATCTCCCAGGCCTGGGATCGCACATGGATAGTCTGGCCCATCGCTGGAGTCTCCTGGGCCGCGGTCTACGCCATAGCGAAAGCCTTAAGCAGAAGGCAGTAAAGCGTACTTAAAAACGCAGCAAAAGACCGGCCCGGGGGGCCGGTCTTTAATTGCCGTGAATGCTTGATCTTCAGGGCTTTCGGGAAGCTGTGTCTGCACCGTTCGTGCAGTTTTCAAATGCGCGGGCCGCAGTGTCCGCACCTTTTGAGGCATGAAACGCGGTGAGCCCTCAGGCCCTGACCGGGCTTCCTTCAGCCTTTAGCCGAGGCTGGCCATGTGGGCTAGGGTCCTGATCAGCTGACTGGTGTAGCCCATCTCGTTGTCGTACCAGGCTACGACTCTGACTTCGTATATCCTGGTGCCGCAGCGCTGGGCAAGAGTCTGGGTCGCGTCGAAGATGGAGCCGTAGGAGCTTCCGATGATGTCGCTGGATACTATCTGCTCCTCGTTATAGGCGAAGGACTCGTCGGCGGCGGCCTTCATGGCGGCGTTGATGCCCTCAACGCTGACGGTCTCGGTATCGTCCTTGAGGGTGGCGTCGAGGATGGTGATGGAGCCTGTAGCTACCGGAACTCTCTGGGCGGAGCCTATGAGCTTGCCGTCAAGCTCGGGGATGACCAGACCGATGGCCTTGGCCGCTCCGGTGCTGTTGGGCACTATGTTGAGGGCGCCGGCTCTGGCTCTTCTGAAATCGCCCTTCTTGTGGGGGCCGTCCAGTATCATCTGATCGCCGGTATAGGCGTGGATGGTGGTCATGAAGCCGGTGCGCAGCTCTCTGTAGCCGGCCAGAGCCTTTGCCATGGGAGCAAGGCAGTTGGTGGTGCAGCTGGCGCCTGATACTATGATGTCGTCCTTGGTCAGGGTCTCGTGGTTGACGCCGTAGACTATGGTGGGAAGGTCGTTGCCTGCGGGGGCGGAGATCAGTACCTTCTTGGCTCCCGCTTCGATGTGGGCCATGGACTTGGCCTTCGAGGTGTAAAAACCGGTGCATTCCAGCACTATATCTATGCCCAGCTCGCCCCAGGGCAGGTTCTTCGCGTCGGACTCTTTGAAGACGGGTATGGACACTCCGTCCACCTCTATTGCGTTCTCTTTTGGTTCGACGTCATGGCCCTCGAAGCGCTTCTGTACGCTGTCGTATTTGAGCAGATAAGCCAGCATCTCGGGGCTGGTGAGATCGTTGATCGCGGTGATCTCAAAGCGCTCGTCGCCCCAGAGCTTTCTGAAGGCCAGTCTTCCTATGCGGCCGAAGCCGTTGATCGCGATTTTTGTCATATTTCTCCTTTCCGGCCCCGCTCCGCCGGGCAGAGCCCGGGGCCGCCGCATCCTGCGGCAGTTGTTCATCGCTTTTCGATGCTTCTATTATATTCCAAAGGCGGTACTAGTCAAGAAAAGTCGCCCCTCGGGTGATGTCCGTCCGCCGCAGCCCTGCGCTGCTCCGCCGGAAAAGCGGGGCACAGCCGTAAAAGCGCGTCCTTGCCTTCGGCGCCGCCAGGGGTATATAATATTTTTACACTTTATTCTGCTGAAAAAGAGAGGACTACAATGAAAAAGTTTTGCGCAGCGCTTATGGTGCTGATATTGGTATTAGGCCTGTCCGCCTGCGGCGAAAAGCAGGTTACAGACGCGGAACAGCAGGTCACTCTCGAGGAAAACGGGAAGACTGTGCTCTACTACGGCACCTTCACCGGTACCCTCGTAAAGAAGCTGCCCGAAGGCGAAGGAACCTTCAAATGCAGCGAAGGCTGGACCTATACCGGCAATTTCACCGCCGGCGCGATAAAAGGGGAAGGCATGATCTCTGACCGGAGGATCGACGTGCCCGACCCGTCCGGAGACGCTCCTCTGACCGGCACCTTCAGCGGCCATGTGACGGACGGCATCCCCAGGGGCGAGGGAAAGATAGAATTCGGTCCCGACTTCGGTTATGAAGGAAATTTCGAGGACGGCGCGATAAAGGGGAAGGGAACGATAAAGAACTACCACCTCACGTCCTACCTCAACGGCGAGTTCTACGACCTGGTATTCTCAGGGCCCGTGACCGACGGTATGCCCGACGGAGACGGAATCCTGGTGTGCGAGTCGCAGGGCTGGACCTATGAAGGGCCGTTTATGTACGGCGAATTCGACATGAGGGGCAAGATGAGGGACTTCCCCTATACCCTGACGACCGAAAAGGGCAAGCTCGAAGGCGTGTATAACGGAGACATACTTGACCTCCTCCCCGATGGCATCGGCAGCTTCAGCGGCGAAGAAGGCGGCCGCGCCTGGTCCTATGAGGGCGGCTTCACCGAGGGAAAGTTCAAAGGAGCCGGCGCAGCTGAAAACCTTCCGTCCTCCCTTGATCTCATGAACAGCATCAGAGCCGGCCTTTATACCGGTCCCGTGAAGGACGGGATCCCCGACGGCAGCGGCTTCTTCGAAAGCACCAATCCCAATGACGTCTATACCTATAAGGGAGGTTTCTCCAACGGGGCGGCAGACGGATACGGCACTCTTAAGAGCAAAAACGTAACGGTCGCCGGCAATTTCTCCGCCGGAAAATACGTTCCGACTCTCAGCCAGCTGCTGGCGGTAAGGCCTTACGCGGAGAACAGCAAAGATTTCACCGTCACCGAAGAGGTGGAAAAATATGTCGCCGAACACCCGGATCAGTTCCCCCTTGCCGAAGGCAAGACCGTGAACGAGTCGGAGCTTCAGCCCTACGACCGCGAAGGCTTCATCAGCGAGCCCGGCGTTTTGAGCGACAGGCTTACTGCTTTTGACGCATACATCATAGACTCCAACACCGTATCCTTCTACGGCCACAGTCTGACCTTATTCATCTTGCTGGACAGAAATGCGGAATACTCTCTGTTCTATATGGCCGACTGGAAAGGCGAAGTGCGCTCCACCGGCATCGCCAGGTTTACCGGGCTCCCGGTCTCTCCCCTGACCCTGGATATGCCCGACGGGAGCAAGACCGTGACCGCAGCCTTCTACGGAAGTTCGGTCGAATACGCGGAGTAGCGCCTGAAAAGGCGAATGCCCGCGCTCCAAACACTGTTGCATATTGCTTTTTCTCCCGGCGGGGGTATAATAGTAGCTGTCTTCAGGGCAGGGTGAAAGCCCCTACCGGCAGTGATGCCCCCTCGGGGGATGAGCCTGCAAGCGGAAGCACGAAGCGGTGAGAACCCGCTGCCGACGGTCACAGTCCGGATGGGAGAAGATAAAGGACGCTCTGAGTTTACATGCTCAGAGTTTATTTTTTGATCAAAGCTCCTTTATCTTTGCGTTCATGCGATCCTCTGAAGATCTCAGGCACCGGATGACGGGTGACGCCGAGGGAAGCGCCGCGCCCTGAGCCGAAGGCAAAGGGATGCGGAGGGTGCCCCGGCGGCAGGACCCGTCCTGAAAGAGGCTGTATCGCAAAGGGGACCGCAAAAGAAAGGAGTTTTATTATGAATAAGAACAGGATCAGCGTCAGGACCATCGCCTTCGTTGGAGTATTGGGAGCCCTCTCGGCAGTGCTCATGCTCGTGAGCTTTCCGCTGCCCTTTGCCCCGTCCTTCCTTAAGTTCGACCTTTCGGACATCCCGGGGCTCTTCGCGGGCTTCTTCCTGGGCCCCGCCGCGGGCTGCCTGGTCGCCCTGGTGAAGATACTGCTCAACTTCGTCCTCAACGGCACGACCACCGCCGGCGTCGGCGAGCTCTCCAACCTCTGCGGAAGCTGCGTCTTCATCCTTACGGCGGCTCTGATCTACAAGAGCGATCACACTAAAAAAGGCGCGGTTAAGGGCCTTGTCTGCGCGACTATCTTAACCAGCGTCCTCTACGTCTTTATGAACGCCTTCGTCATGTTCCCCCTCTACGGAAAGCTCTACGGCCTTTCCACCGAAGCCATCGTCGGCATGGGCTCCAAGGTGAACCCCCTGGTCAAGGATAACCTGACGATGATGCTCTTCTCGGTCTTCCCCTTCAACCTGGTCAAATACTGCCTGGTATCCCTGGTTACCGCTCTCGCCTACAAGAAGTGCTCCAACGCCTTAAGGGCGATCATAAAATAGAAGCTTACGATGCTTTCACCGGGGCTGCCCCGGGGCGGCGTCTTTAAGCGCCGTATCCTTGTCCGCCAGATCCCCTATCATCCCCAGCAGGTCGAGATAGAAGGGCCTCACGTTCCGGCGGTGGAGCATCCCGCCCTGGACCGACATGTGGTCGCCGTCGAAGACGGGCATGTTCTGCCAGATGCCGGCCTCGATATTGGCGCGGTCGAAGGGCTTTTGGGGCGCGCCGATGGGGGCCATTGCCGACACGGTGCTGACGAGGCCGTCGTTCATGCGCCAGGACTCATCAATGACGAAGCCCCCGGGGGTCACGCCCTTATATGCCCCGATCTGGATCGAGCGGGCGAAGTATATGATCTCGGTCTTTGAAAGCAGCGGCCTTTGGGTGCCGTCGGGCTGAAGCTCCGTGCTGCAGCAGGGGATGGCGAAATAGTAGACGTGGGGAAGGGTCGCGATCCTTTCGTTCTGTGCGAGGGCGCTGTCGATGCCCGAGACTCTGGGCTTTTTCTCTCCCGCGGGAGCCTTCGCGGGGTTTACCCGCAGCCTCAGCGACAGCACCTTCATCATGAAGCGGCTCCAAAGGGGCGTCTTCACTTTGGAAACGTCAAAGCCTGGGTCGCTGAACATGTCGGGAGCCGAAGACCCGTTGGAAGGAGCTGCGAGGGTCACTATGGTATGGACACGGTCTCCCATGCCTCCGCAAAACAGCGGGGAGAGCTCACCCGAAGGGGTGGCTTCCCGTTCTTTTTTGTCTCCGAAAGCCAGAAGATGGGCGAAAAGCCTTACGGTCGCGCCGCCCATGGAGTGGCCCAGCAGGACCAGCCGTGTCTCATCGTCAAATGCAGGGATCAGCGGACGGCCGGTGAAATCGGCGCCGAAACGCTCTCTGCCCTGCTCCTCGCTGAAAGCCTTGCCGTAGTCTACCCGCCTTCCCGCCAGCTGGGCGTAAAGCTCGCAGGCTCTCACCCATATGCTGCCCGAGGGGTCGACCGAAGCCGCATGGCAGCTGAAGCCCTCGCCGTTCAGGTATTTCATGAGGCTGCCGCCCAGCATGCCCCAGTAGGGGATCACCCGGTCTATGGCGTCGTAGCTGCCCCAGCCTCCTGCGCCGTGGACGAAGATATATGTCAGTTCTTTCATGTCATGCCTCCGCTTGGGACTGCGCTGAGCGGCATCCGGTACGCGCTCTGTTCCTGCGCTTAAAAACAAGCCCCGGAGGGAAAAGTCCGACCGGGGCTATGATGCTTTGTATTATTTTACTGTTTTTCCCGCTATTTTGCAAGGAGCCTGTACAGCATGGTCACTGTCTCAGCCCTCTTCGCTGATCAGTCCGCCGTTTCATCTTTAAAAGCGTTTCAGGCCCAATGATGCTCAGCGAATATGACGATCAGCCTATATAGAATTCCGTCAGCACTGCCGCGGGGCTCATTGCGGGGACAGGGCTCTTTTCGTAATGCCTGAGGTTCCTTGCAGCTATACGGTCTGCCTTGATCCTTGGGACGCGGCAAACCTGCTATGACGCGGGATGCAGCGGCCTCAGTTCTTTCTGAGCATTATCAGGAACTCGTCCGTCCCCTCTTCGGGCTTTCTCTCACCGGTCGGAAGAAAACCGTGGCGTCCGTAAAATTCAATGGCTTTGAGATTCTTCTCCAGTGCCCAGAGGTGGTCGCCCCCGAGTCGGGAGGCAGCAAACTCCAGAAGGGCCGAACCTATCCCTCGGCCGTGCAGGACCGGCTCCACGAAGAGCCTGGCGATATACGTCCCCTCGACCTTGACGAAGCCCTTGACCGCTCCGTCATCGTAGACCCAGAGGGTGTCCAGCCGGTCTTCGTACTGTTTCATCACTTTGGGGACCTGCAGCTCGATGAAATAGTACCAATCGCTCTTGAATATCGGATAGAAATACAGCCTGTAGTTGAAGATCTGTATCTCCGCTATCCTTGCCAGGTCCTCTTCAGAAGCTCTTCTTATGTTCTCCATGATACCTCCGAGCGGCTTAAAGCCATGCTTCCGATTCTGCCCCGCCGGAGCAAGGTCCATGCCGGCACCTCCCAAAGGCCCGTCCGCAGGAGACGCCGTATGTTTTATGCCGCGCGGGCGGCCTTATGACGCGAGATGCGCCTGCGGAACTGCCTCAGGCGCGGGCTGCTCCGGCCTCAGCTCGCTGAGCCCCTCTTCCTTGCCGGGCTTGGGCTCGTTCTTAAGCTCCTCCTGCCTGGCGGCCTCTCTTTTTCAGGGATAGCGGCGCCGGGATCCTGCGGATACCTTTTTTCAGCCCTTTGTTATAGTAATCGATTATTTCGTTAAGTACCTGTTCAAGCTCGGGACGCATGGTATATCCCCCTTTCTGCGGCCTGTGATCACAGTCTGTATATTACCTGCCCGTGTCCAACAAATGTCAAACAAATGGCGGTTTTTCCGCAAATGCCTCTCCGGCTGCCTTTTGAGCCCGCGGAAAACGATATGCGGCGCGTAAAAAGGCCGCCCCGAAGGGCAGCCTTTCGGATCTTTTGATATCAGTGCGCCTTTGCCCCCCAGGCGTCGACCCAGCGGCCTTTCCTGTAGCGGGTGTAGAGTATGGCGAAGCGCAGCACCCAGTCGATGGCCATGGGCACCCATACGCCCAGCAGGCCCCAGCCGAAGAACTTGATAAGTATGTAGGCCAGAGGGACCCTTATGCCCCACATGCCCAGAAGCGAGGTGATCGCCGTTATGCGCACGTCGCCGGCTCCCCTCAGGACGCCGTTGGTCGCCATGCCCAGAGCCTCCAGCGGCTCCACTATGCACTGTATGCGCAGGGCCAGGGTCGCCATCTTAACGACCTCATGACTGGGAGTGAAGAAGCTTATGATGTACGGACAGAATATGAAGACTATCGCCGTCGCCCCGCAGCCCACTATGAAGGCGAGCCTCATGGTCTCGCTGGCTAAAAGCTTCGCCCTGTCCTTGTTTCCGGCGCCCAGCCACTGGGACACCAGGGTTGTGCCGGTCATGCCGAAGCCCATGACCGACATGAAGATGATGGACTCGGCGGTGCCGCCCAGCTGATGGGACGAGAGCACCACGTTGGAGATACCGGCGAGAAGGCTGGTACAGACCATGCGTCCGAAGGAGCTGATGAGCCTTTCAAGGGCGTTGGGAGCGCCCAGTCCGAAGGAAAAGCGGTACAGGGCGGTGTCGGGCTTTTCGGGCTTTCCGAGGGAGAAGGGCACGCTCAGGTTCCTGTCATGGAGTTTAAAGGCCACGTATACGAACATGGCGAAGTTGGCGATGGAGCTGGCGATGGCGGCTCCCGCGACTCCCCGGCCCAGGCCCCACATGGTGAAAGTGCGGCCAAAGACGGTGAGCTCCCTGGTCGGATATATAAACAGGAAGTTGAGGACGCAGTTGGTGATGTTGGCTATGACGTTGCCCATCATGGCCTCTTTGGTGTGGCCCTGGCCCCTTAAGAAGCTGTTGCCCACCACCGCGGCCACTATGAAGCCTCTCGAATAGCCGAAATAGCGCAGGTACTCGGAGCTGGTCTCCCAGATGTCGGGCTGGGCGCCCATCCACCTGGGCAGGTTGTCGGCCAGGACCCACGAAAACAGCAGGGTCATGAAGCCGCCCATGATGACGATGTAGTAGACCGACTGGCGCATGGTCTTTAAGGCCAGGTCTTTTCTGCCCTCGCCTATGCGCCGCGACATCATGACGCCGAAGCCGGAGCCCAGGCCTATGGCGACTCCGTTGCAGACCTCGATGGCGGGGTGGCTTAAGGCCGTCGAGGCGGTGGCGTTGACCCCGATGGAACCGACCATGGCGGTGTCGACGAAGTTGACCAGTATGCTCAGTACCTCTTCTATGATCATGGGCCATACCAGCGCCATTATAAGCCTTACGGGATCGGCGTCGGGGTCCAGTATGTTGATGCGCTTCTTGTTATCCTGCAAGTTTTTCCTCCGATGAGAGCCGTGCACGGGCCTTCCGCGGTTTTCATCCGGCGGCAGGCCGTAGCCTTCTTCTGTGTGCGGCGGGCTTAGGCCCTGAGCGATGCCTTGTATTCTTCGACGTCTCTTTGTATCCAGCGGGCGACGGCATCAATGCCCTCGCCGGTCCTGGCGCATATCCTCAGGATCTCAGCCTTCGGGTTTCTCATGCGCACGTAGTCGGCGAACTTTTCTTCGTCGAAGTCGAAATAGGGCAGCACGTCGATCTTGTTCAGTATGACCAGGTCGCAGATGGTGTACATGCCCGGGTATTTCAGGGGTTTGTCGTCCCCTTCGGGGACGGAGAGTATGGTGATGTTTCTGGTGGCCCCGGTGTCGAAGGCGGCGGGACAGACCAGATTTCCTATGTTTTCGAGTATTACCAGATCGGCGTCGCCGGCGTCAAGCACCTTAAGGCTCTCTTCCGCCATGTTGGCCTCCACGTGGCAGCCTCCTCCGGTGTGGAGCTGAATGGCCCTGACCCCGGTGGTATCGCTGATGGTGCGGGCGTCCACGTCGGAATCGATGTCGGCCTCGATGACGGCGATCCTGAGCTTGTCCTTAAGGAGATTGATGAGGCCCGTGAGGGTGGTCGTCTTGCCGCTTCCCGGTGATGACATCAGGTTGAGCATGTAGATGCCCTTTTTGCGCAGCTCAGCCCTCAGTCTGGCCGCCGTATCGTCGTTTTTCGCCATTATGTTGCGCTTTACTTCAATGACTCTGATGCTTTCCATAGGTCGCGTCCTTTCATGCCGGGCTCTTCCGGCTCTCAATCTTTTGCCGTTTTTATATTTTATACCATTTACGCGGTCTTTTCAACGGCGCAGGATGGCGGCGACGGCGCTCCAGCCCCCGTCCCTTTCGATGTCTATGACATCAAAGCCCGCTTCTTCTATGGCTTTGACGCAGGCTTCTTCCTTATCGTCTATTATGCCGCTGGAAATGAAGAGGGCGCCGGGCCTGCAGTGTGAAGCGGCATCCGGGCAGAGCCTTATGACGAGGGGCCCGGTCAGATTGGCGATCAGGGCGTCGCAGACCGCATCGGTATCGTTCAAAAGGTCGGAACGGAAGACCTCCGCCCTGTCCCAGCAGCCGTTGAGCTTAAGATTGACCCCGGTGCTTAGGACCGCTTCGGGGTCAAGGTCTACGGCGGTGACCTTTGAAGCCCCCAGCTTGATCGCGGCGCAGCTCAATATGCCGGTGCCGCAGCCCACGTCGAGAACCTCGGCGCCGGGCTTCAGGTACTTTTCCATGAGCCTCACGGCAAGATAAGTGGTGGGGCTGGTCCCTGTGCCGAAGGCGAGCCCCGGGTCTATCTCTATCACTATGTCGCCCTCAAGGGGTTCGTAATCGCGCCAGACGGGCTTTGCGACTATACGGGGGCTCAGTCTGATGGGGACGTAGTACTCTTCCCACTTGTGGAGCCAGTCTTCGTCGTCAGCCATGGCCTTTCTGCAGTCGAAACGCTTTATGAGTTCCTCTGCGCCCTCGGGCAGGCTCTCCCCTTCCGCAAGGTAAAAGCTTATAGAAGGCCGCTCCCTCACCGCGTCGAGCAGGCTCTGCTCCACGTAGCTCCAAAGGTAGCTGTCGGGGTCGCCGGTGAAGAGCTCCGCGTCTTTGGGGTCTTCTATGACAAGTTGGTCAAGACCCAGGGCGGAGAGCTGCTCCACAAGAGAGCTCAGCTCTTCGGCGGGGGGATATATGATGAATTCCTGGTATTTCATGGTCTTTCTTTCGCGTTTATGTAAGTCTTCGGCGGAGTCCGCCAAAGCAGAGGATATATAATAATGAGGCGGATTTCAACCGATGCAATTGCTTATTATTCAGACAAATATGCCTTTTCCCGGCAAAGCAAAGGACCCGGCGCAGGCCGGGCCCCTGAAATCGCTTATTTTTCAAGCCTAGAGGTACTTTTCGATCTGAGCCCCCAGCTTTTCGGGCCCAACGTTGGGCTCAAAGCGGGCAACGACGTTTCCTTCTTTATCGATCAGGAACTTGGTAAAGTTCCACTTTACGCTGTCGTCGCCGAAAAATTCTCCGAACTTTGCCCTGAGGCCCGCCTCAAGAGCCTTGCCCTGAAGGCCCTTGAAGCCCTCGAAGGGCTGTTTGCTGCAGAGGAAGTCGTAGAGAGGATGGGCATTCTCTCCCCTGACGTCGGTCTTCTCGAACATCTGGAAAGTGACGTTGTAATTGCCGGTGCAGAAGCTCTTTACTTCCTCGTTGGTGCCGGGCTCCTGCCCCCCGAACTGATTGCAGGGGAATCCTAAAACTTCAAAGCCCTGCTCTTTGTATTTTTCGTAGAGACCCTCCAGGCCCTTGTACTGTCCCGTGAACCCTCACTTGCTTGCGACGTTCACGATCAGCAGGACCTTGCCTCTGTAGTCCTCGAAGGACTTTTCTGCGCCGTCTATGGTCCTGGCGCTGAATCCGTATATGGACATCGAGACTCCTTTCCTGCCGGAACATTCCGGCGATTTGTTGATATATCGTACGATTTATTATATCTTTTAGGAGTCCGGAGAGCAAGAACAAGCAACTGCGTAAAGTTCAAACATTTTTGAGGGCGATTTTTTGAATAAAACAATTAATTTTTAATGTCGTTTACCAAATAAACGCTTCTCAAATTGCGAAATTCTGTTATACTTTTAACAGATTTTGTTTATCCAATATCTCCTGCCGGGTGAAGACCCGGCTGTCAATCGCAAGCGCATAAAGTATTACCGTATTTAAAGGAGGATCAAAGTTATGACCCTGAAAAGAATGAGGATCGCCGCGGCTCTGCTGCTGTGCCTCACCATGGTGCTGGGGGCCCTGCCTTCGGCGGTCTTTGCTGCTGAAGCAAAAGACGAATTCCAGGTCTCCAAATCCAAAACCGCCTCTGAGACCGAGCTCGACCCCGAGCAGAAGCAGACGGAAATTACCCTTTCCCTGCCTTCGGGGGAGTATCTGAACAAGATCGATATAGTTTTCGCGATGGACAGTTCTACATCGACCGAGAGCGGGACTGCCTTCACAGAGTGCGCAGAAAACTTATTTGCCAGCATTCTCGAAAACAATCCCTCTGTTGAATTGAAAGTAGGCGTTGTCCGCTTCCGCGGCAAGGCTTATGATGCCATTGATTATCTTTCAAACCATGCAGAGCAGGGTATGGTAGTCTATTCGGAAGATACCGAAAGTGTGATCTCGAAAGCTTTAAGTATGACCGAAAATGAAGTAAAGGCTGCTTTCGGTAACGGCAGCAGCACCCATGCGGGCCTTGTTCTCGCCAACGAATGGCTTGAGGATGACACAGAAGTCCCCGATGAAAACAAGTACGTCATACTTCTGACCGACGGAAAGTCCTACATCTGGTATAACATAGAGAATGAACCGACCACCATTTATTCTCAGTGGTACAGGAACAACAAGTACCTTATACAGCCCCGCGGCAAAAATGATGTAGAGATCGCTACTTCCGGGACCCCTCAGCTGAATCAGAGCGCGGGTTACAACAAATACAGCTATTATGTTGACGTTTTGAGCAATACCGGAGAAAACATCTTTGCTTTCAGTTCATTTGAGGACCTGTTCAACAGCACAGACCACGAACTGACCGGAGAGACCGTTTGGGATCAGCCCTGCTATTATGCCGATGATAAAAACAAGGTTCCGACCGGTACGGTCACAAAACACGAGGTTACCAATGGCGCAGAGCTCTTCGGTTCCGGTACAGCCATCTACGGTTCGCGGGCAGACTATCAGTATTGGTGGGAGTTTACACCCGACGATGACTGGAAAGACGTTCCTTATCTTGAGGCAAATCCCTTCCCCGTCATAAAGAACAGCGACGGAAGCTACACCTTTAATACCGAAAAAGTCAACCCCAATTACTATCAGTACCATGTTGACGCCCTGCAGAAGGGCTGCTACATAGCAGCGCATTACTGGGCTGATATGGTCGATACGTATAACTGCGCGGCAGTCACTTTCCTGGATGGAACCGACTCCGCCATTACCAATGTCGCTATACCCTTCAACTCGTGGCTCCGCGAGAACTCCGATTACGGCGCCCAAGCCAATGACGCGAATCAGATCGAAGCCATGTTCGATGACATCGACAACGACATCCGCTACGTGGTAGGAAACGGCGTCGTGACCGACGTCATCGCTTCCGAATTCGATCTGGTTGCCGACGGATACGGCGAAGGCCTTCCCTTCAAGCTCACAGTGGGCGGCGAAGAGATACAGGCCGCTGCCGGAGACGCCGATAATTCCTGGAATTTCTCAGTCGACAACACGGTGCTCTACAGCGTAAGCTACGACGAAAGCAGCAGGACCATAAGCTGGGAGATAAACGTTCCGGTCGAGAATCTTAACCCCGTAGCCCTGAGCTACGTGCTCGAATGGAACGACAGCTACCAGTGGGAGGAGGGCAAGGCCCATCTCGCTGAAGACGTCGACACCAACGCTTCCGCCGTCCTCGATTACTGGAGGAGCGTGACTCTGGAGCCCGATCCCGAAAAGCCGGACGGGACCGAAGAATTCGAATCCCCCAAGATCACTTACAAAGAAGTCACGGTGAGCTATGACGCCAACGCCGATGACGCTCAGGGCGAAGTCGCGGACGAGAACAATCCCTACAAAGCCGGGAAAAAGATCACCGTAATGGACAACGACTTCACCCGTGAGAACTACGTCTTTAAGGAGTGGAACCTTGATGCCGGCGGCGACGGCGAGTCCTTTGACGAGGGCGACGACTACACCCTCGACGAGGATACCGTCTTCTACGCCATCTGGGACAGGCTGTTCAAACTGGTCTACACCTGGACCGGCGATATCCCCGACGGCAAGGATCTGCCCGAAGATGAGAACACTTATCCCGGCGCCGACGCCGCAAAGGCCGCTGTCGATACCAACTACACTTCAAGCACCAAGGTAAAGAGCGGGAACAAGACCTATTCCTTCAGCGGATGGGACGAGGGCACCGTGGATGAAGAAGCCGGAACCGTAACCTTCGCCGGCGAATGGACCTCCAAGCCCAACGGCGGGCCCAGCGTGACCAGGTACACCCTGACCTACGTTTCCAACGGCGGCACCGAATACGCGCAGGAAAACTATGCCGAAGGCGTCAAGGTCACCCTTGACAAATCTCCTAAGAAGGAAGGCTTCACCTTCACCGGCTGGTATGCCGACGCAGGCCTCACCGAAAAGATCGAAAGCGTCGTGATGGATTCCGACAAGACCGTATACGCCGGCTGGGGGACCGCAGTTCCCATCATACTCAACGATGACGACCACTTCGCCTACATCGTGGGCTATCCCGACGGAACCGTAATGCCTGACGCCCAGATCAAGAGATCCGAGGTCGCCACCGTCTTCTTCAGACTGCTGGATGAGGAAGTGCGCGAGCAGAATCTCAGCACCGTGAACAACTTCAACGACGTGGACGACACCATGTGGTTCAACACCGCCGTCTCCACTCTGGCGAAGCTGGGCATAATCGACGGCTACAGCGACGGAGGCTTCCACCCCGAAAGCACCATCACCAGGGCCGAGTTCGCCGCCATAGCCGCCCGCTTCGACTCCAGAAAGGCAGTCAAAGAGGCTGACTTCAGCGACATCAGCGGACACTGGGCTTCCGACGAGATCAGCAGAGCCGCCGAAAACGGCTGGATCGACGGATACACTGACGGAAGCTTCAAGCCCGACGCCAAGATCAAGCGCTGCGAGGCAATGGCCATAATCAACCGCGTCCTGAACAGACTGCCCTCGGACAAGGAAGACCTGCTCGAAGACATGGTCACCTGGCCCGACAACATGGATGAGACCAAGTGGTACTACCTGCACGTTCAGGAAGCTACCAACAGCCACGACTGCGAGCACAGAGCCGACGGCAGCGAGTTCTGGACCGTACTCACCGAAGTCCCCGACTGGGAGAGGTACGAAAGGTAGACCGCTGCGGGTATAAAGTCCCTGGCGCAAATAAGCCTTAAAACAAAGGCCCCGGAGCGATCCGGGGCCTTTTTCCGTTCTGTTTCATAAAAAAACCGGAGCCCTTTCGGGCTCCGGCGCTGGGTCTTAAGCTTTACAGATCCGCGTCGAAGGGGAGCAGAGCAACAGTCCTTGCTCTCTTGATCGCGGTGGTGATGGCTCTCTGGTGCATGGAGCAGGCTCCGGTGACCCTTCTGGGAAGGATCTTGCCTCTCTCGGTGATGTACTTCTTGAGAGTATCAACGTCCTTGTAATCGACGACGACGGTCTTGTCCGCGCAGAACTGGCAAACCTTTTTCCTGTGCATTCCGCCGTTGTAGCTCTTCTTCTTGAAATTATCTCTTTCCATTGAATGCTTATCCTCCTGTCTCTGATTTAGAAGGGAATGTCATCATCGGGTATCAGTTCGCCGCCCAGCTCTTCGAAGCCGCCCTGCTTACTGCCCTCATTGGAGCCCTGCTGGCCTCCGCCGAAGGATGAGCCGGAACCGCTGCCTGAGCCGTCGCCGGGCACGAATTCGACTCTGTCGGCCACCACGTCGGTGGTGAAGACCTTCTGGCCGTTCTTTTCGTAGCTTCCGGTCTGGATCCTGCCTGTCAGAGCGATGGGCTTGCCCTTGGTGAAGTACTTCTCCACGAACTCGGCAGTCTTTCCGAAGCAGACGCAGCCTATGAAATCAGCCTGTCTGTTGCCGTTCCTGTCGGGAGCCCTGTCGATGGCCACGGTGAAACGGGCCACGGCGTTCTGGGTGGAAGCGCTGTAGCTTACCTGGGGATCCTTGGTGAGTCTTCCGACCAATTGTACCTGATTCATGACAGACCGCCTTTACTTTTCGTCCTTATTGACGATGATGTGTCTCAGGAAATCGTCGTTGATCCTGAGCCTTCTGTCCAGCTCCTTGGGAAGCTCGGGCTGCGCGTTGAACTGCATTACAACGTAGTAGCCTTCGGTCTTCTTGAGGATAGGATAAGCCAGTTTTCTCAGACCCCATTCGTCGACTTCGGTGACTTCGCCGGCGGCGCCTATGACATCCTTGACGGCTTCAACGGCGGCTGCCTTCTTGTCATCGTCCAGAGCGGGATCGAGGATAAACATAACTTCGTACTTATTCATTGTCTAACCTCCCTTTGGTCTAGATGGCCGCGGTTCTCCCCCGCGGCAGAGAGCCTCGTTTTCAGACGAGTGCCTTAAGATTATACTTGCCTTCGCGGCGGAATGCAAGGTTTTTTTCTCACGATCGGAGGGTTATTTTCCCTCTTTCGCGGCAAGAGCCTTGGCGGCGGCCTCCCTTTCGGCGCAGATCTCCGCCCAGCTGCGTATCTTCGAGAGCCTCTCGGTCAGATCCTGCATGACGGAGGGTATGTCTATCTTCTGGGGGCAGATCTGGGCGCACTGACCGCAGCCTATGCAGGCGGCGGGCCTCTTGTCCTCGGGCATGGCGTCCACGCGCATCCTTGCGTTGAAGTGGGGGGCTATCCTGACCTCGTTGTACACTGAGATCAGGGTCGGGATGTCCAGCTGCATCGGGCAGCCCTCGCAGCAGTAGCGGCAGGCGGTGCAGGGGACAGAATCCTTGTAGGTCTCGGCGACCTCGAGCATGGCGGCGAACTGCTTTTCGTCAAGGGGCGCGGGCCGGTCAAAGGTCTCGATGTTCTGCTTCATCTGCTCAAGATCGGACATGCCCGAAAGGACCACGGCAACGCCGGGGACGGCCTGAAGCCATCTGAAGGCGAGAGCCGCGGGAGAGCACTCGGGGCAGACCGTTTCTTTGAGCATCTTTTCGGCCTTTTCGCCGGGCCTTGCCAATTTGCCGCCCCTCACAGGCTCCATGACCCAGATGGGCACCTTCTTCTCGTTGAGAAGGGCCACTTTCTTCTGCGCGTCCTGGAGGGTCCAGTCGAGATAATTGAGCTGGATCTGGCAGAATTCCATCTCTCCCTTGCAGTAGTCGATGAATTCGCCCAGCATCTCAAGCCCCGCGTGGCTGGAAAAACCCAGGTGCTTTATGCGGCCCAGCCTCTTCTGCTCAAGGAAATAATCGATGATGCCCCAGCGCTTGTCCTTGTAGACCTCTTCGCAGTACTCGTTGACGTTGTGCAGCAGGTAAAAGTCGAAATAGTCGACTCTGCACTTCTTCAGCTGGTCCTCGAAGACCCCTTCGGGATCGTATACGGACATGACCTGATGGCCGGGGAACTTGTCGGCCAGATAAAAGCTGTCTCTGGGATACTTGCTTAAGGCTTCTCCCACCACCAGCTCCGATTTTCCCTCGTGATAGGGATAGGCGGTGTCGAAGTAATTGACCCCGTGTTCCAGGGCGTATTTTACCATCTCTTCTGTCTGCGCGCTGTCGATGGTCTTTCCGTCTTCCATCAGGGGAAGGCGCATGGTGCCGAAGCCCAGCTTTGAGAGCTTAAGGCCCTTAAAATCGCTGTAATACACAGTCTATTCCTCCTCTTTTACCAGTTCCGCCGACTCGATGACCACCGGCTCGACGGGGACGTCCTGCATATACCAGCCCATGCGGCCGGTCTCGCAGCCCGCTATGGCGTCGAGCACGTCGAAGCCATCCGTCAGCATGCCGAAGCCGGCATACTGGCCGTCAAGATGGGGGGCGTCCTGATGCATGATGAAGAACTGGGAGCTGGCCGAGTTGGGATCGCCGGTCCTGGCCATGGAGAGCACGCCTCTGGTGTGCTTGAGGGTGTTGCCCCTGAAGCCGTTGGCTGCGAACTCGCCCTTGATGGCGGGGGCCTTGATCTGCTCGTACTGCTCGGTGAAGCCTCCCCCCTGTATCATGAAGCCCTTGATGACTCTGTGGAAGACCTTGCCGGTGAAGAAGCCCTGCTCTATGAGGCCCAGGAAGTTCTCAACGGTCTTGGGAGCCATGTCGGGATAGAGCTCCGCGGTCATCTCGCCGTAATTTCTTACTTTTATTTTAATGATGGGATTGGACATGTTTTTCTCCTTGTGTCTTTAGAATACCGCGGCCTGGCCGTCGCAGCGGGGCTCGGTGCCGCCGACGAGGGTGTTGTAGGGGGTCTTCCAGATGATCTGGCCTCTGCCCATGCCGCCGTTGTCGCTGAGTATCTCGATCTCGTGGCCTCTCTCCTTAAGCTCCATGGCGATGGAAAGGTCGACGCTGTGCTCGAGCTGGATGTGCTTTCCGCCGGTCCACTGGAATCTGGGGGCGTCGAGGCACTCCTGGGGGTTCATGGCGTAGTCGATGGCGTTGACCATGACCTGCATGTGGCCCTGGGGCTGCATGAAGCCTCCCATGACACCGAAGGGTCCGACGGCCTCGCCGTCCTTGCAGAGGAAGCCCGGGATGATGGTGTGGTAGGCTCTCTTGCCGCCGGCGACCACGTTGTCCGACTTGGGGTCGAAGCTGAAGCCGCAGCCCCTGTTCTGCAGGGATATTCCGGTGCCGGGCACTACTATGCCGGAGCCGAAGCCCATGTAATTGCTCTGGATGTAGGATATCATATTGCCCTCGGTATCGGCGGCGCAGAGGTAGACGGTGCCTCCGCAGTAGGGGTCTGAAGGCTTGGGATCCAGGGCTTTATCGCTTATTAACGATCTTCTCTTGGCGGCGTATTCCTCGCTTAGGAGCCAGTCGACGGGGGTCTTCATGGTCTTCGGATCTGAAACGTATTCCTTTGCGTCGATGAAGGCCAGCTTCAGAGCCTCTATCATCTTGTGGTAGGCTTCGGCGCTCTCGCGGTTTTCGGGAAGCTCCAGGCCCTTCAGGATGTTGAGGGCCATGAGGACGGTGATGCCGTGGCCGTTGGGAGGGATCTCACAGACGTCGTAGCCCTTGTAATTGGCCGAGATGGGGGTGACCCACTCGGGATACCAGTTGGCGAAGTCGTCTTCGGTGAACCAGCCGCCGGTCTCCTTCGAGAAGCCGACGATCTTCTCCATCAGGGCTCCTCTGTAGTAGCTCTCAGAATTGGTCGCTCCGATGTCTCTTAAGGTCGCCGCCATGTCGGGGCAGCGGAAGATCTCGCCGGTCTCGGGCCCGTTGCCGTTCCTCGTGAAGTATTCGGCCCAGGGCTTGAATTCCTCGCCCTTAAGGGCTGTGAACTTGGGGACGGCCCTCTTCCAGAACCTCGATACCGTGGGGCTCACCGCGTAGCCGTGCTCGGCATACCAGGCGGCGGGCTCGACCACCTTCGAGAGGGGGAGCCTTCCGAAGCGGCTGTTGATGGCCGCCCAGGCTGCCGGAGCCCCCGGCACGTTGACCGGGTCCCAGCCGGCGGTCGGCATCTTTTCGAGGCCCTTGGCCTTGAGCTTTTCAAGGCTTATGGCCGCGGCGGACACTCCGCTGGCGTTGAGGCCGTAGAGCTTGCCCTTTGACCATATCAGGGCGAAGGCGTCGCTGCCGAGGCCGTTGCTGGTGGGTTCAAGTACGGGCAGGCAGGCGGCGGTGGCTACGGCCGCGTCGAAGGCGTTGCCGCCCTCTTCCATTACGCGGAGGCCTGCCTGGGCCGCCATGGGAGTCGAGGTGCAGACCATGCCGCGGGTGGCGACGGCCATGGTGCGCCTGGAAGCGTAACGGTAGCTTTGAGGATTGAAATTCATGGGATTTCCTTTCTTTAAAACTGCGTGGGACGGCGGTCTGGGGCGGGGGGCTTAACGGCCCGCCGGGGATCCGGGTTCCGGCGGGACGCATTATTTATCTCTTATTTCAGCAGATAGGCTGCCATGAGGCAGTAGGTGTTCTTAAGGGCGTCGATGTGGGTCCTCTCGTAGCCGTGGGTGTTGGAGGTTCCCGGGCCGATGGCTGCGTGGCGCACATCGTAGCCGGCCCTGATGGAGGTCTCGGCGTCGGTGCCGTAGCTGGGGGTGAAGACGTCCATCACCCAGTCGAGGCCTTCCTCGATGGCGGTCTGCCTGACTTCGTTGGTCATGGCCCAGTGGAAGGGATAGGCGGTGTCCTTGGCGAAAACGGAGACCTTGCGCTCGTCGGAGTTCTGATCCGGACCGGTGGGGGCTATGTCGAGTGCCAGAATGTCTTTGGTGTCTTCGGGGATCCAGGAGGTTCCGTGGCCGATCTCCTCGTAAGCTGCGAAGTAGGCGTAGATCTTGCGGCGGGGCTTGATGCCGCTGTCCATAAGGTACTTCATGAAGGCGAGGACCACTGCGACGCAGGCCTTGTCGTCTATGAAGCGCGACTTGATATAGCCGTTGGACATGGCAAAGCGGGGCTCGATGGCGATGAGGTCGCCGGTCTCTATGCCCAGCGCCCTCACGTCTTCTGCACTCTTTACGGGCTCGTCCAGCACCACGACCACGTTCTTGCCGTAGTCGGGCAGGGCGTTGCTGATGTCTCCGTCCACCACGTGGACAGAACCGGGGGAACGGCAGACGGAGCCGGTGTATACCTTGCCGTCTCTGGTGTATATCCTGACGTTCTCCATGACCGCGTAGGCCTCGCGCAGGCCTCCGACCCTGCAGACCTTGAGGGTGCCGTCGGGGTTGACTCTTCTCACCATGAGGCCTATATCGTCCAGATGGGCGGTGACGACTATGGGATCTTCTTCTCCGCCGAGCTCCGCTATGACTCCGCCCTTGCGGCAGCCGTAAGCTTTAAATCCCAGCTCTTCGCAAAGGCCGAGGATGTATTTTTCGATCTCTTCGTACTGGCCGGTGGTGCTGTCGATGGCCAGCAGGGCCTTGAACTGATCAAGGCAGTAATTTTCGTTAAAGGGAAGCATGTGGTCCTTTCCGCGGCTCAGCCGCTCAATAAATATTCATTTTATTATATCATATGGGCAGTTGCTGAATATGTTTATTTTACGCACGAATTTATATGCTGACCTTTGGCCCTCCTTCGGGGTATAATCAGGGTGAAAGTACGATCTGAACCGGCTGCCGGCCCGGTGAAAGGGCCTTCGGCAGCTGATGAGCTCAGCGGGAGGATGTGCCGGTATGGCCGCTAAGCTGGACGAAAGCTTCATATACGAGGTGCTGTCGATAGTCGGCGAGATACCCGAGGGCAAGGTCGCTTCGTACGGGCAGATTGCAAGGCTTTGCGGCAGGGAGCGGAACGCCAGGCTGGTGGGCAGGGCGCTCAGCATGGCGGAGTTCTACGGCGATTATCCCTGCCACCGGGTGGTGAACAGCAAGGGAAGGCTCGCTCCCGGATTTTGGGAGCAGAGGAGCCGGCTTGAGGCTGAGGGCGTGAGCTTTACAAAGGCCGGCGCGGTGGACATGAAGAAGCACGGCTGGGAGCTGTGAAGCCCGGCCCTTAACGATGCCGATCAAAAAGGAGTCACCTATGGCAAATGTCAGGGTCAGGACCCGCCAGCACAGGGCGGTCCTGGAGGAAATAAATAAAAACGGTCGTTACGTAACAGGCGCTCGCTATGTCGCGGGAAAAACCCCGGAACTCAGAAAGCTGATGATTCCATGCTATGACTGGCTTTCGGAGGCCATGGCGAAGCGGGTGGAAAAGCCCGCCGACGCCTCCTACCCGGTCTGGGTGACCCTCGAGGCCGGAGGCAGTTATCCCAAGGGAAACGGGGTCATTCTGGAGCTTGAGGTGCCCGAAGAAGCCCTGGCTCTCATCAGCGTGGAGGGCTGGAGCGCCGTCCTGGACTACCGTTACGTGTCCTTCGACGAGGCGGACAGCCGCCTGCACCGCGATGAAATGGACAAAATGGGCCTCAGCGACGCAAAGGCCGTCATGTCGGGCTTTTATCCCGAAATAAAGCGGCAAATCATGGCCAGCTGGGACCGCATCTTCGTGGGGCCCGGTTTTGCCGGCACCTGCTACGGCCTGTTGTGGGAGATACGCTCAGAGTGGGTGAAGGAGGTCATGGAATGAACGGGACCGTAAGGCTCTACAGCCTTCAGCAGCCCCGGGTGCGCCGGGTCATAGAGGAGGACGGGGTCTGCTTTTCGAAGCCCGAGTTCGTTGCGGCCAAATACGGCGAATCCTCGGCCCTCTTCCTTCACAATTACAGCTGGTTCGTAAAAGAAGCTGCAAAGCTGCTGCCCCCTCCCGAAGGGGCGGTCTTTCCCTACTGGGCCTTCGCCGACGGGTATAATATCGAAGGCGGGACCCTCCAGGAAAACTGCCTGAGCCTTGAAATTCCAAGGGATCAGGCCGTCTTCTTCGATGCCGCCGACTGGACGGGGATAATGCAGCTTAAGCCCCTGTGCGAAAGCCCCGCTGAAGAAAAGGCCGTCGCGGAAGAGCTGAAGGCAAGAGGCCTGACCGCCCAAAAGGCCGTCCTCAGCCCCTTTTACCCGGAGCTGAGGGAGCTCATCATCTCCACCTGGCCCCGCCTCTTCAGGCATCACGAAGCTGTCAGGGCGGGCGATATTTCGGGCTGCGCCGGAGGCGTCCAGGCCGGTCTGTGGTGCATTAAAAAGGAATGGCTGCGTTAAACTCTCTTTCTGTTGACAATACGCGGTTTACCGAGTATATTATTTTAGTGCCCAATTTAGGGTAATATAATATCCGGGTGTAGCGCAGATGGGCGAGACCTATCCCTGCGATCGTCGAGCCGAAGGCGAAGACGGAGCAGCGGAAGGTCCGCTGCCAGACTTGCCGGCGAAAGCGAGCGACAGCGAAGCTTGAGACGTCGCAAGTCACGGCTAGCGTGCAAAACTGTGCCTCACCAAGGTAAAACTAAATATCCGGGTGTAGCGCAGATGGTAGCGTGCTTGGTTCGGGACCAAGAGGCCATGGGTTCAAATCCCGCCACTCGGACCACAGAGAAAAAGACGGAGCTTGCATCCGTCTTTTTCTTTGTCATCTGAATAAATGCGGGATTTGAACCCGTGAGGGCAGAAAGCTCCGGCGTAAATCCCGCCGCTCCAAACGGGGGCTTGACTGGATGGTATATTATATTTAAAGTGGAAATAGTATTAAGGAGCGCCGGCTGCCGCTCGCAGCAGAGCCCCAGCCAAATCAACCAAATACCCGTAAAGCAAAGATACAAATTACTCTGACCGCGAAACGCGGTTTTGTATCGGGCAAAGCGAAACAGAGAGGATAAAAAAGTGCAATACTATCTGGAAAACACGGCGCAGGTGCTGCGGGAGCTTGACAGCTCCGAGCAGGGCCTCAGCTCAAAGGAAGCGGCGCAGCGGCTGCAAAAGAACGGAAAGAATCAGCTGAAGGAGGCGGAAAAGCGTTCCGGCTGGCAGAAATTCCTTGATTCGGTCACTGACCCTATGATCCTGATGCTGCTGGGCGCTGCGCTGCTGCAGGTCATCATCACGATCCTGGAGACCCGGGGCAACTTTACCGTCGGGTCGTTCACGGACGTCTTCGTGATCCTGGCGGTCGTCATACTCAACGCGATCATGAGCCTTGTGCAGGAAAACAAGGCGGAGGCCGCCATGTCCGCCCTGATGGAAATGACGGCGGAGACCTCAAGAGTCATGCGCGACGGCCAGTGCGTCTCTGTGAAAAGCGAGGATCTGGTCGTCGGAGATATCGTCCGCTTTGAGGCCGGCGATACCGTCCCCGCCGACTGCCGCATTCTGGAATCCTACAGCCTGAAGGCTGAGGAAGCGGCGCTGACCGGCGAATCCCTCGCAGCGGAAAAGCTGGTGAACGCGCAGATGTGCGCCGAAGGCCAGAGCGACGTGCCGCTGGGCGACAGGGTCAACATGCTCTACAGCGGATCGACCGTTGTCTACGGACGCGGCACGGGCGTAGTCACGGCTACGGGCATGGACACGGAGATGGGCAAGATCGCCGGCGCTCTCAGCATGGCGGAAAAGGAGCAGACCCCGCTGCAAAAGCGCATGGCCGAGCTTTCCGCCTTCCTGACGAAGCTGGTCATCGGCATCTGCATCGTCGTCTTTGCCGTGGGCTGCGTCCAGACCATGGTCCTGACCGACGCCCCGTTTTCATGGAAGCTGCTGAGTTCCAGCGCCGTCAACAGCCTGGTGGCGGCCATAGCGCTGGCTGTAGCCGCCATACCGGAGGGCCTGCCCGCCGTGGTGACCATAGTCCTGTCCATCGGCGTTACGGATATGGCAAAGCACCAGGCCCTGATCCGAAAGCTCACCGCCGTCGAGACCCTCGGCTGCACCCAGATCATATGCTCCGACAAGACCGGCACCCTGACCCAGAACAAGATGACGGTGGTGCAGGAATACACCAACGCCCCGACCCTCATGGCTACGGCGATGGCGCTCTGCTCTGACGCGGAGATCCGTCCCGGAGAGGACGCCTCAGTCGGCGAACCCACTGAGGCTGCGCTGGTGAACTACGCCTACAAGATAGGCCTGCCGAAATACAAGCTCGCGGCGGCCCAGCCCAGAGTGGCCGAGGCCCCCTTCGACTCCGACCGCAAGATGATGTCCACTGTCCACAGGACGGAAAACGGCTTCATACAGTACACCAAGGGCGCCTGCGATGTGGTGCTCGAGCGCTGCACCGCCTATCTTAAGGACGGCCTGTTCATTCCCATGACCGAAGCCGTGCGCGACGAGATCCGCCAGGTCAATAAATCCTATGCCGACCAGGCCCTGCGCGTGCTTGCCGCCGCCTACCGGGAGTATGACGCCCTGCCTGACGACTGCTCCCCCGATGCTCTTGAGCAGTCCCTGGTGCTGATAGGCCTTTACGGCATGATCGACCCCTGCCGCCCCGAAGTATACGAAGCCATCAAGAAGTGCCGCATGGCGGGCATACGCCCGATCATGATCACAGGCGACCACAAGGATACCGCCGTGGCCATCGCCAAGGACCTCGGCATCATACGCGACGCAGATGAAGCTGCCCTGGGCGCTGATCTTGACAAGTATACAGACGAAGAGCTCCTCGAGGTCGTCCCCAGATATTCCGTCTACGCCCGGGTTCAGCCGGAGCACAAGACCCGCATCGTCAGCGCCTGGCAGGCTCTGGACAAGGTTACCGCCATGACCGGCGACGGCGTGAACGACGCGCCCTCCATTAAAAAGGCCGATATAGGCATAGGCATGGGCATAACGGGCACTCCCGTCACCAAGAGCGCGGCCGACATGGTGCTGGCCGACGACAACTTCGCGACCATCATCCGCGCGGTGGAGGCCGGGCGCAAGATATACGACAACATCTGCAAGGTGCTGCAGTTCCAGCTCTCAACGAACCTTGCCGAAGTGCTGATCGTCTTCTTTGCCTCCATACTGAACTTCACCATCCTGACCCCCGTGCACCTGCTCTGGATCAACATGGTGACCGATACCCTCCCCGGACTGGCGCTGGGAATGGAAACATCGGAGGGAGACCTGATGAAGAGAAAGCCCCGCCCGAAAAACGAGAGCGTCTTCGCCAACGGCGCCGGAGTCAGCATGCTCTGGCAGGGCGTCTACCTTGCCGCCGTCGAGATCGCAGCCTACTATATCGGCTACTTCCTGGAAAACGGCTCCTTCACCGGCATAGTCAACGGCAGCTGGTGCGAAAACGCCGTGGTGATGGTCTTCCTCACCGTCAGCTTCGCGGAAATGCTCTGCGCTCTTAATATGCGTTCCCGCATCGGATCGATCTTCCGGAAAGAGATGCTTGCCAACATCAACTGGTGGATGGTGGGCGCCATGGCGATCACCGTCGTTATGACGGTGGCCGCGGCCTTCCTTCCGGGATTCAAGGGTCTGTTCGGCATCCGCGGGACGCTGTCGCTTAAGGAATTCCTGATCTCGGCCGGGCTTGCCCTCTCAACGCTTCCGGTCTTTGAAGCCGGCAAGGCCTTACAGCGTGCGGCGCTGCGGAAAAAGGCATAATAATACAAGAAAACCCGGCCCTTGATCGGGCCGGGTCTTTTATTGGGATTTCAAGGCCTGACAAATTCAGAACGATTGTTATATAACAACAACTTTTATTCGCTCTTCACCACCGTCGTCTCTGATACGGGTATGCGGTCTACAGTGCCCGTCCAGACCACTGTGACCGGGCCGCCCTTGTAGTTGTAGAGGGTGAACATCGCCCTGCCATTGGGAAATACCAGCACGGTGTAGGGGAAGGGGCTGTCTATGGGTTCGTCGTAGCGCTCCGAAGCGGAGATTCCGAGTATGGTCTTGACATTCGCGCTGCCCTCCACATGGCTGTACTTGGAGTCGGTCCCGGCGTCGGCCTTGACGAACCAGAGCAGGGGCCCTCCGTTCATCTTGAAATAGGTGCCCATGTCGCCCTCGGTCATGTGGAAATCCCAGTCGTACCAGAGCCCGGCGGGGGCGGCTTCCGAGGTCAGCTCTTCCGCTTTGGCCTTCTGGGCGCTTCCAATGCCGCCGAGGATGGCGTTTACCAGGTTGTTTGCCAGATCGGCTCCCGCCTGCGCCGCCGCGTCCTTTGCCGGATCCCCCGTCGCTTCGGGAGTATAGGTCTCGGCGACGTTAAAGGTCGCGATGAACTCGTCTTCGTCGGTCTTGGAATAGGGCTTCAGCTTCATGACGAAATCGTCGTTTCTGAACCAGCCGTCCAGATCTCCGCCGCTCCTTATGCCCATCAGAGCCAAAAGCACCTTGGTCCCGGCGACATTGCCGTGAAATTTCATCGAAAGGCTGCCCCGGTAGACGCCGAAGGCGGTCTCTCCCACGTGGGAGCAGTTGAGGTCGAGGGTATAGTCGCAGGAGGCCAGGGCCATGTTTATGGACGAGGTGCCGTTTATCCTTATGGTCCAGACATAGCCTTTGTTTGCCCTTTCCTCGGCAAGGCCCTCCTCGCGGAGCCTGTCAAAATAGCCCGAGACGCTTGCGAGCGCCGGCTTTTTAGTGGTCATGTTGTCGCTTTCGTTCATGGGAAGCCTCCTTTTGACGGCAGTTCTTCTTTTCTTTATTATACCAGTCCTTCTGATATTTTTCGCTTTTTTCTGCGTCCGCCGAACATATAAAGTCAAAATGATGATAAAATGTCAGTGTAAACCGAGTTCTTTTTAAGGAGGATAATTATGAGCAAGATCACAAGACCCGTTGAATTCTTCGGCTTCACCCCCGGCGACGAGCGCGAGATCGCCCGCTGGGACAGGATCGTGGAATACATGTATCTGCTGGAGAAGGAAAGCGACCGCATCCATGTGTCCGACATGGGTCCCAGCACCATGGGGAATCCCTTCCTCAAGGTGATAATAACCTCCCCCGAAAACTACAAGAACCTTGAAGAGATCAGAAAGACCAGCATGAAGCTGTCCGACCCCCGCGGCCTCTCTTCAGAAGAGATCGAAGCCCTTGTAAAGAAGGGCAAGGCCGTTTCGGTGCAGAGCATGAGCATGCACGCCACCGAGATAGGCGGCACCCAGATGGCGGTCAATCTGGCCTATGAGATGTGCGCAAGAGACGACGAAGTCAACATGAATATACTGGACAAGGTCGTCTTCGTAATGCTGCCCTGCGTCAACCCCGACGGCCAGATCATGGTCACCGACTGGTACTACAAGACCAAGGACACTCCCTTCGAGGGCAGCAACTACCCCATGCTCTACCACAAGTACACCGGCCACGACAACAACCGCGACGCCATGGCCTGGAACATCATCGAGTCCCGCTACATGGGCGAGGTGATCTTCCACGAGTGGATGCCCCAGTCCTTCCAGGACCACCACCACATGGGAAGCTACGGCGCCCGCATCTACATCTCCCCCTACAAGAACCCCCTGCGCCAGTACGTAGACCCCCTGGTATGGCGCGAGCTCAACTGGTACGGAGCCAGCATGGCCTACGCCCTCGATTCCGAAGGCCTGGACGGCTGCACCTCCGGCTCCCAGTACCCCTCCTGGGGGCACTACGGCTACCACTGGATCACCAACAGCCACAACATCCCCGGCATGCTGACCGAATCGGCCTCGGCAAAGCTGGCGACCCCAAAGTACATCGATCCCTCCCAGCTCAAGGGTGACGGAGACCTGGTCCAGCCCGAGTATACGGCCCAGACCAACTTCCCCAGCCCCTGGCCCGGCGGCTGGTGGACCCTCAAGGGCATAGTCGACCGCCAGTTCGTCACCGCCTACTCCCTCCTCGACACCATGGCGAAGAACAGGGAGACCGTGCTCAGGAACATGGCTCAGAAGGCCCTGAATCAGACGAAGCGCGGCCTTGAAGACCCCGATTTCGCCTACATCATCCCCGCAGGCCAGCACGACAGAGGCGAGGTCGTCCACCTGATCCGCCTGCTGCGCCAGCAGAACATCGAAGTCAAGAAGGCCGCCGAGCCCTTCAGCGTGGGCAGCGCCAACTACCCCGCCGGCACCTTCGTGGTCTTCCTTGCCCAGCCCAAGATGGGCCTGATCAAGAACCTGCTGGGCGAGACCCACTATCCCGACAACCAGTGGAGCAAGGACAGCACCGGAGCCTACACCGCCTACGACTGCGCCACCGACACCATCACCGAATTCATGAACGTGGAAGCGATCCCCGCGGGCGAGAAGTTCGAGGGCAGATTCGAGACCGTCGAAGGCATGCTCTGCCCCTGGGCGCCCCCCGTACAGAAGGGTTCCCGCGTGGTCATCTCCGCAAAGGAGAACAGCGCCTTCAAGACCGTGAACCTGCTGCTTAAAGAAGGCTTCAGGGTCTACAGGATAGATACCTGCCCGTGGCACGACTTCTACGTCGAGGGCGACGAGGACAAGATCGCTGCCGTCCTTGAAAAGGCCCCGACCGTCCACCGCCTGGCAGACAAGGCCTTTGACAAGATGACCGAGGTCAAGCCCCTCAGGGTCGCAATGTATCAGCGCTACTACACCGGCAACGCCGACGAGGGCTGGACCCGCCTGATCCTCGAAAACAACTGCTTCGACTACACCACCGTCTATGACGACGACATAAAGGCGGGCCTCAAGGGCTTCGACGTGCTGATCATGCCCAGCGACGGCGAGGGCTTCATTGTGGGACCCGACGCCGCTCCAAACGACCCCCGCACAAAGATGATGATGCAGTGGGTCGGACCCCAGCCCGAGGAGTACCGCAGCGGCCTCGGAGCCGAAGGAGCCGCAAAGGTAAAAGAGTTCGTCGAAAAGGGCGGACGCCTGCTGGCCTTCAACTACGCCTCCGATTTCGCCATCAAATACCTTGATCTCGGCGTAAAGAACATCGTGGGAGGGCTTCCCACCCTCAAGTTCAACGACCACGGCTCCACTCTGCGCACCGTCGTCGACAAGACCCGGCAGGTCTGCTGGGGCATGCCCGACAAGACCCTGGTCTTCCACTACAACGGACCGGTATTCGCCGTCACCGACACCTTCCATGCCGACGATTACCAGGTCGCGATGAAGTTCGCCGACAAGAATGTGCTGCGTTCGGGCCTCCTGGTAGGTGAAAAGCTCATCGCCGGCCAGGCCGCCGTCGTCACCTGCAGAAAGGGCAAGGGTGAGGCTGTGCTCTACGGCTTCGGCCCCCAGAACCGCGCCCAGACCACCGGTACCTTCAAGCTGGTGTTCAACATGCTCTATAAGTAGAGAAGCGCCGAAAGCCTTCATCCCCTCCCGCCGGTTTGACGGGAGGGGCTTTTTTGTGTATGATACTTACGATTTCAATAGTTTCGGGCCGCCGTGAGGACAGCGAGAGCAGGGCCCGAAAACACCCCGTAAAGATGAACAAACGCGCTTTCGTACTCGTAAATACCGCCGTCATGCTTTTCAGCTTCGCAGGGCTCTTCAGCCGCTGGATAGACATGCCGGCTTTGGGCATAACCTTCGGCAGGGTCTTGTTTTCGTCCCTGTCGCTGGGCCTTTACATGCTGGCGGCAGGCCGCTCCTTCAGGGTCGAAAGCAGGAGGGACCTGGCGATACTGCTGGTCTCGGGCGCGCTGCTTGCCGCCCACTGGTGGTCCATACTCAAGGCCATACAGATCTCCACCGTCGCCGTGGGCACCATCACCTTTTCGACCTTCCCCTTCTTCGTCACCTTCCTCGAGCCCCTGTTCTTCAGGCAGAAGCTTAAGGCGAGGAACCTGATGATCGCCCTGGTCATAGTCGCCGGGGTCTTCATCACCGTGCCGGAGTTTTCCCTTGAAAACCGCATATTCAGAGGGGTCGCGGCCGGCATGGTCTCGCCCCTTGCCTACTCGCTGATCACTGTCTTAAACAAAGACCTGGCGCCAAGATACAGCGGCACCCTGATATCCTTCTACCAGCAGGCGGCAGCCTCCGCGGTGCTGCTTCCCGCCGTGCTCACGGCGGGAATACGCTTCGGGCTTAAGGAGATCGCTCTTCTTGCGGTCTTCGGGTCCGTCGCCACAGCCCTGGCCCACACTCTTTTCATCAACAGCCTGAAGGACATTCCCGCCAGGCTCGCCGGGGTCTGCGCCTCGATGGAGACGGTCTACGGCATAGTCTTCGCCATGTTATTCCTGGGGGAGATACCTTCGCTTCGCGAGGCCCTGGGAGCCGCCGTCATCTTCGCCGCCGTGCTCTGCGCCCAGCTGACCGAGGAAAAGCAGGCTTAGCCGCAATACATGTTTTCGGAGAGTTAAAATGCCCGGATCTGCATCAGAAGGCCGCGTCCTGCGGCTATATATCGGAGGAGAACCGGCGGCCGAGCATTCGGCTGACCGCCCTTTCGCGGTGATGATACGCCGCGCGAAGAGCTACGAAGCCAGCCGGGGCACGGTGAAGACCAAAGTCACCGAGACCGAAAGGATCCCCCTGACCGAATTAACAGAAGAAGCCGACGGAACGCTGCGCTTCAGCGGAGGAGGCCATACCCTGACCGTCCGCCTTTCCCCCTGCGAAGGGGGAACCCTGCTGAATTTTGAGGGAGAGGAAGGCTGGGCCTATGCCTTCAGCCTGCCCGCCTTCGAAGGCGAAGCGGTCTTCGGAGGAGGAGAGCAGTACCGGAAGCTTAACCTCAGGGGCGAAAAGGTGGTAAACTTCGTTTCAGAGCACATAAAAGCCTCGACCATAGCGGAAAAAGCCCTGCTTCCCAAAGCCCTCTATAAAGAAAAGAACCACTCCGGCATCGGAAGCTACTCTCCCATGCCCGTTTTCGTCACCGACAGGGGAAGACTCATGCTCTTCGACACCGCCTATGACGGGGAATCCGTCTTCGGGGAAAGCGAGTATACCTTCAGCTTCGACGGATGCCCCAAGAGCCTCACCCTGCTCAATGCCCAAAGCTGCGAAGAGCTGGCCCTGCTTCTTTCAAAGCGAGTCCCGAACCGCCAGTACCTTCCCGATTGGTGCTTCGACGGCATGATAGCGGCGGTACAGGGGGGCTGCGGCGAGGTGCTCGACAAGGTCTTCGCCATGCTCGACGCGGGGGCGAAGATCTGCGGGGTCTGGAGCCAGGACTGGTCGGGCGAGAACCGCACCGTCATGGGAAAGCAGGTCTGGTGGAACTGGGAGGCCGATCCGAAGCTCTATCCCGACCTTAAGAACGTTATCGCCAGGCTCAATTCCCGCGGAGTGCGCTTTCTCGCCTACATCAACCCCTACCTGGTCAAAGGCAGCCGGCTCTACAGGCTGTGCGAGGAAAAGGGCTTCCTCATAAGGCGCAAAGACGGCAGCGTCTGCCACATAAGATCGACGACCTTCGACGCCGGAATGCTCGACCTCACCGATCCCGAGGCCGTGCGCTTCATAAAGGACGAGCTGATCAAGAAGAACATGCTCGACCTGGGAGTCTCGGGCTGGATGGCCGACTTCGGCGAATACCTGCCCGCAGACTGCGTGCTGAAGAACGGAGATCCCGCAGCCCTTCACAACCTGTGGCCGGTGCTCTGGGCGAAGATAAACCGCGAAGCCATCGAAGAATACGGGGCAAAGGACGCCTTTTTCTTCACCCGCTCCGGGTATCTGGGCATACAGACCTACGCCCCCGCCATGTGGAACGGCGACCAGCACACCGACTTTACGAAGGACTACGGCCTTCCCTGCGTGATGCCCGCCAGCTTTTCCCTCGGCTTTTCGGGAGCGCCCATGATACACAGCGACGTTGGGGGCTTCTTCTCCTTCGGAAAGCTCAAAAGAGACGGCGAGCTCTTCGTCCGCTGGATGGAGATGAACTGCTTCTCCCTCCTCATGAGGAGCCACGAGTCCATCAGGCCCTGGGCCAACAGCCAGCCCTACGATGAGAAGATACTCCCCTTTACCGTCCGCTTTACCCGCCTCCACGAGGCCCTGAAGCCCTACATCTCTCTCTGCGCGAAGCGGGCGGGGGAAGGCATCCCCGCCATGAGGCCCGATTTCTGGGAGGAGATGAGCTTTAATGAGAGCCGCGACCCCTACTCCTACTTCCTCGGAAACGATCTATTCGTCTGCCCCGTCATAGAAAAGGGGAAAAACACCCGCAGGGTGAGCCTTCCCAAAGGAAGCTGGATCCACCTCTGGAGCGGAAAGGAATACGAAGGAAGGACAAGCTTTGAGATAGATGCGCCTCTTGGCGCCATACCGGTATTCTACAGGAAAAACAGCGAATTCGCCCCTCTGTTCGCGGACGCGGCGAAGGCTTCATCGCAAACAGACTGAATGGTGAACAAAATGGACATTCCCAACACCCCCCGCACCGGCGGGATCAAGGCGAAGGACAAGATAGGCTACGCCCTGGGCGACCTGGCCTCATGTCTTGTCTTCGGCCTCACCCAGAGCGTGCTCAACAAGTACTACACCGACGTGCTGGAGATCTCTGTGCTCAACGTCATGATCATGACCGTGATCGCCAGGATATGGGACGCGGTAAACGACCCCATCTGGGGCCGCATCATAGACAGAGCACCGAGGAAAGCCGACGGCCGCTACCGCCGCTGGATAAAGGTCTTCTCCCTGCCGGTAGCCCTGGCCGCCGTCCTCATGTTCCTCGATGTGCGAAAGCTGGCCCCCGGCGGGCGCCTTGCCTGGATATACGCGACCTACATACTCTTCGGCATGGTCTACACCTGCATAAACATCCCCTACGGATCCCTCGCCCAGGTCATAACCTCAGACGATAAAGAGCGCTCTTCCCTTTCGGTCTTCAGGTCCATAGGCTCGACCTTCGGCGCCGTTCCGGCCATGGTTTTGGCGTCTATGTGCTACGTGACCGCCGCAGGCGGGGCGAGAGAGATGAGCTACAGCCGGGTATTCATCGGAGTCTGCGTCATCGCGGCATTTTCAGTTGTCTTTTACCTGCTCTGCTACCGCCTGACAAAGGAGAGGGTGGTGTCGGAACCGGCCCCCAAGGAAAAGGACCAGACCGCCAAAGTCGTAAAGACCCTGCTGGGAAGCAGGCCCTTCCTTGCGGTATCCCTCGCTTCGATGCTCTTCCTCGCCGCCCAGATGTTCGGGCAGGGCTACAACAGCTACCTCTTCCATCACTACTTCGGCCGCCCGGGCCTCACCATGCTGCCCACGGTATTCCAATACCTGCCGGTGGCGGTTATAATGCTCTTCGCGACCAGGCTGGGGAACAAATACGGAAGGCGGGAGGTATGCTCATGGGGAGTGCTGCTTGCCGCGGTCTTCTACATTGCCCTTTTCATCCTGTCTCTTGCCGGTATCACCGGCGTCTGGCTCTACCTGCTCGCCAACCTCATGGCGGGGATAGGCACAGCCTTCATCTTCCTTCTGGTCTGGGTCCTTGCGACCGACGCCATCGACTACAACAGGGTGCATTACGGCATCACCGACGAAGCCACCTCTTACGCTTTCTACACCTTCATGAGAAAGCTGGGCCAGACCGTCGCCACGGTGCTCATCAACCTGCCCCTGCTTCGCATAGGCTACAACGGCAGCGAGCTCAAGACCGAAGGCCTGAGCGAGGCGGCCTTAAGGACCATGTACAATTACTCGGTCGCCATACCCGCTCTGCTGTTCCTGCTGGTATTCCTGCTGCTGCGCTTCTTTAACCCCTTAAGCAAGAAGGCGGTGGACGAGCTGCAGGCAGAAAAAGCCGGACTTATGAAGGGGGAATAAACTTCGTAAAACGAAAGCGGAGCTCAAAGGCTCCGCTTTTTTATTGCGATGCATGCATGTTTGCCGTATCCCGGCATTAAGACCCGGATCTCAGTACCTGCAGGCCTTTACGCCAAGCATGCGGGCGAGATCTTCAAGCTCAGCGCCGAAGCGGCCCCTTATGACCGCGAAATGGGGCTCAAAGCCCTCCCGCACGGCCCTTTCGACTGCCTCTCTGCAGGAAGAGTCGGTCCTGACCGCGACGGAGGTGCCGGTATACTGCTTGGGCTTTTCGAGTATTTCACCCTCCATGATGAAGAAGCGGAAGCTGCCGTCCGGCTCGCGGCCGACCCTGAAGACCGTGGCTCCCGGAAAGGCCTCGCAGCCGAAGTCCATGACCGGTCCCATGCGCCTGTTGGGGTGAAGGCCGATGAGGGCGCCGGTATCCTTTCTCGCCAAAGACGGAGCCGCGGCCCCGCAGTGCCAGAAGGTCAGGCTGTTCTCCTCTTCGTTTAAGGCGACAGGATCGCCGAAGAAGGCGGGGAAGCCCGAAAGCCCGGCCCCTATCCACATGGAGAGGGCCCCGTAGACGTCGGTCTCGCAGGCCGAAGCGATGCCGTCGTCGTTCAAAAGGGAGAGCACCGCGCAGACCGGGGTGCCGTAGACGGTGAAGAAATCGGGCCAGCAGCGGGACGCCAGGGCTCCTATGCCGTTCTCGCGGACGAACTCGGAATAAGCCCTGTATAGCTTTGCGTGGCCCAGGCGGTCCTTTTCGGGTACATTATCGAACCCCCGGGTCGCAAACCTTGACCTCTCAAGGTATCCGGCGCAGTCTTCGTCGGAAAAGCCGGCCGCTTTATCCATGAGCTCCCTCGCTTCGACCGATACCAGCTCGGCTCCGAAGACGCTCATGAGCTCGGCGTCAAGGGCCCTTCCGAAGCCGAAGCCCTGGGGGCTGTGGCCCACCGAGGCTATCTTAAGGCTCTTCATGGCTTCCCTCACCCGGGCCGCCTTGCCGAGGGGAGCGGGGCACGAAGCGCCTTTTCTGCCGCTTCGGCGGACGGTCTTTACGAAAGCCCCGATCTCTTCAGCGGTCTTTTCGTCGTCCAAAGCTCCGAAGACGTAGGTAAAGGGCCTGTTTTCAAAGGCTCTTACGGCGTTGGCAGCCGAAAAGGCTCCCGTCAGGGCGTTCAGCCTGAGCCTTCCCCCGTCCGCCGCAGGCTCCTTCGGGGTCCAGAGCAGCAGC
>JAEEGL011248178.1_pt1 | contig 34314 bp, 19 predicted proteins | sample 9134231 | NCBI WGS metagenome assembly JAEEGL01 (sample SAMN16246548, study PRJNA631951) | gut metagenome | biome: gut microbiome; feature: rumen; material: fiber-attached | host: Bos | place: Iran: Karaj | collected 2018-10
ATCAAGTATATTTTGACATCTGCAGCTCTCCTTGCCGCTTTCTGCGCTTGCAATAAGGAGATAGAAGTGGAACCCACCGACAGCATCCAGACCGGTGAGAAGCAGATTATCACCGCCACTGTCAACGTCGGCACCAAAGTCACCTATTCCGAGAATACTCCCGGCGGCGGCAGCGGCATCAGCTCCGTCTGGGCCGCGGGCGACAAGTTCTACGCAATCCAGGACGGCAACACCGTCGTTACCTTCAACATCGTGGACGGAGTGGGCAACACCACCGCTACCTTTGCGGCCGAAACAGAAGGTGCAACCGCATCGACAACTTGGAAAGCAGTCCTCGGCGGGCATGCGTCCGTGCACGGAACCGAAATCCACTGCGGCTACACCGACCAGGGCGGATTCGTCACCTCGCTCAACAACTACAACTACGTAGTTGCCGACGGCACCGGCCTGACTCCGAGCTTCGACTTCGAGAACGGGCAGAAGCTTACATACCTCATGCGTATCAAGCTTCCTGCTGGCATCAAATGCATCGAGTACACCTGTCCGTCGTGGTTCAAAGTAACAGGTGATGAGGTTGCGTCTCTTAATGCAATCGGAGACAACGACCCGTATTCCGGTATTCCCACCAGAACCATCACTCTGGCGTCAGCATCTTCGGCCGGCGACCTTCTCTATCTTGCCGTTCCTGCCGTCAATCATTTCATGAATTACATACTCTATGATAACAAGCAGTATAAAAACCGTCAGACAGGTGTAATTTTGACTCTACTGAACGATGACTCCGATAATGCGACGCTTTCCAACGGAACTGTGCTCGGCCTTAGCGAAGCTCACGATCTCAGCGCAAAAGGCGGACAAATCGGCACATTCGATCTGAGTGCGATGCCGCTTATCAAGCGTCCCAAGCCTTCTGATGCCATTACTTTCACCGCGTCGAATATGTCAACATCCAATTACAAGGGACAACTTACTCAACAAGCAAGTACTGTCGAGACACATTGGGCTCCATTCAATGTTGGCGCAGAGCAGCCGTACGAGTTTGGTGATTATTATTCCTTTGGCGGTATCTCCACCCAAAGTGCTTATACATTTACGAATCATTGGCCCTTGAGGCTTAATGCCAACGGCAACAATGTTTACTGTATTATTGCAAAAGAGGTTACAGGTACAGGCATTAAATATTGCACGATAGCCGAATCCCGCTACGATGTTGCCAGAGTTAAATGGGGAAAGGCCTGGAGAATGGCGCATATCCTGGAATTCAAAGTGTTTGAAAAATATAGTTATGGAGTCGAAACTGTTTCCGGCAACAAAATTTTTAAAGTTACCAATGGCAGTAGTCAGACTTTATATATGCCTTTAACTGGCTATATCGACGACACAACACTTAAGCATTATAGCTCCACTAGTGATATCTGCTCCTGGACTGCGGACCAGATTGCGGTTTCCAAGGATAATGCTACATATAAAAGAGGTTATTATTTTCTTTCAGAAAATGATGCTCCCAGTTTTGACTCTTATGACGGTGGACGTGCTTATGGCCAGACTGTCCGAGCCGTCCTCTCTTCTTCCGTAATGGAATAATAATCAATTATATATTACCTTTCCGCCCCGCAGCCCCTCCGGCTCCAGGGCGGTTTTATTTACCTCAAAAATGCCGATCAGGTTTGGTAATCCGGGGGAAGAAGTGTATCTTTACTCAGATAATTTGTATTCAAAATATGAAAAAGCTTTTATTTACTGCTTTAGCGGCAATGCTGGCTTTGTCCGGAAGCATTTCTGCCCAGATTGTCGTGTCGCCCGAGGCTACTGTCGGTCCCATCAAAAGGATGAACGCCGTCAACAACGGCCCGCGAATCAACAACGCCGAACAGGTCTATACCGGCACCACCGGCTATTTCCGGGCAGCCAATGTGGGTTATTCCCGCAACCACGACGCTGCGGGCTACGGAGCATATGGAGAGCATGTTGTGGATATCTCTATCATCTTCCCGGATTTCTCCAAGAATCCCGACAAGCCGGAGTCATACGACTTTACGCTCACGGACAGGTATGTCAAGAGCATCCAGGATGCGGGTGTCGAAGTGTTCTACCGCCTTGGCCAGAGCATTGAGAACCAACCGCTCAAGAAGTATAATATCTATCCACCCAAGGACAATAAGAAGTGGGCGCAGGTTTGCGAGCACATCATTCGTCACTATAACGAGGGCTGGGCTGACGGCTTCCACTTTAACATCCAGTATTGGGAAATCTGGAATGAGCCCAATCTGGAATGGGACAACGACAAGTGGAAGGTTGACCCGCGCTGCTGGGCCGGTTCTCCGGAGCAGTTCTACGATTTCTTCGAGGTTGCCGTGAAGCACCTTAAGAGCTGCTTCCCGAATCTTAGAATCGGCGGCCCCGCCATGTCCGGCACAGATCCGGGCGGCAGGACCGTACCGGTATGGTACGAACGGCTTCTTTCCGAGATGAAACGCAGGAATGTCCCCCTGGACTTCTTTGCGTGGCACATTTACGAGAATGATCCTACAGTTTATGTGGATTATTCATACCAGGTACGCGCGCTCCTGGACAAGTACGGCTACACCAACGCTGAGTCCTTCCTCAACGAATGGAACTACATCAAGAGCTGGACGGACGACTATCCTTATTCCGTACGCGCGATGTCTTCTCCCAAGGCCGGCGCCTTTGTGTGCGCTTCAATGCAGGAAGGCCAAAACTGCCCCACAGACATGATGATGTACTATGTATGGACCCCCGGAAGCAAGTTCAACGGCCTGTTCGACCAACTGAGCGACACCCCCATCTGGCCCTACTGGGCCCTTTATGCCTGGGGCAAACTCAAGACTCTGGGTTCGCAGGTAAAGGCTTCCTGCGACATTCCCGACGTGCGTGTAACCGCCGCCCGCGACGCGGAAGGCCACCTTGGCATCCTCGTAAGCCGCTACGCGATGGACGATAACGTCACGGCCGTCAAGGATGTGACGGTCCAGCTTGCCGGCGGAGCCAGATTCGACTCCCGAGTCCGTTGCCATATCACCGACCAGTTCAACATGTACACCGAATACCCCGTAGCCCTTCAGGAAGACGGAACCCTCCTTCTCCAGCTCTACCCGCACTCGTTTGTGTTCATAGAGGAGTAATCGAGTTTTGCAAAAAGCCATTTTAAGAGGCTGACCAAAAAGTAGATTCTTCGGCAGGTAAACCTGCCTCAGAATGACACGGGGATGTCATTCTGAACGAAGTGAAGAATCTTTTTGGTCAGCCTCTACTATATTAATATTTTATACCCGTATTGGTATAATTCAGAATAATATAACTATATTTGTACCCGATTAGGTATAATTGAGTATGAGTTTATCTGAATATATCAAGATTAAAAGAAAGCGTTTCGGACTCACCCAGGTGGAACTGGCAGAACGTTCGGGTGTTGGTCTTCGATTTGTCCGGGACCTGGAGCAGGGGAAGAATACTCTCAGAATGGATAAAGTGAACGATGTTCTTGCGCTGTTTGGAGAGCACCTTGGACCTGTTAAAAATGAACTTGTATGAAACAGGCATGTATATATGTGAATGACATCTTCTGCGGAGTGCTTACGGAAGATGAAGAGGGATTCCATTTTAAATATGATGCGGATTATCTGAAAAGACCGGATGCGGCTCCAGTGAGCCCCACAATGCCTTTGAGTGAGCTGCCATTTGAAAAAGAAATGATGTTCCCTGTTTTTGACGGACTCATCCCCGAAGGCTGGCTCCTTGACATCGCCTCAACATCCTGGAAGATAGATCCCCGTGACAGAATGTCTCTTCTTGTTGCCTGCTGCAAGGACTGCATCGGTAATATCAGCGTTAAACCACTGGACCATGAGTAAGTGCCTGTATTGTTATAGGGAGTTGGAAGAAAGTCAGGTGGATTTCCATCCCGGCTGCGCCCGAAAATTCTTCGGAAGTGAAGTTGCCCCTGTTCTTCCCTACACCAGAGACAACATGTCTGAATTGGCAAGACAGGTCATACGCACTAGCGCTTCCGTTACCGGTGTTCAGGCCAAAATGTCGCTGGATGTTAATCGGGGAGGGAGAAATGAACCGGCAAAGTTCACTATTGTCGGCCTCTGGGGTAAGTACATATTCAAGCCTCAAAGCTCAAAGTATCCTTGCCTTCCCGAGCTGGAGGACCTTACAATGAAAATGGCAGAGTCTGCCGGCATCGGCACCGCCCGTCATACGCTCATCCGCATGGCCGACGGAGAACTGGGATACCTGACACTTCGGATGGACCGTGGAAAAAAGGGAGAGAAGATTTCATTTCTGGATATGTGCCAGCTTAGCAACCGTCTTACGGAGCATAAGTACAACGGAACTTACCAGCAACTGGCGGAGACGGTGAAAAGATATTCGACCGCACCTTTGCTGGACGTCCAGCGCTTCTGGGAGGTGGTCCTGTTCTCCTGGATAAGCGGAAACTCCGACATGCATTGCAAAAACTTTTCGCTCATGGATACAGGCAGCGGCGAATACGTTTTTGCTCCCGCTTACGACCTTCTGGCAGTCCTTTTGGCGGATCCGCAAGATACTGAAGAAATGGCAATGAGCTTCACAGTGGGCGGGGAAAAGACGGGGTTCGGCCGCGAAACCTTTCTAAACGCATTTACCGGCAGCGGCATCTCCGCCTCCGTAGCAGTCAAAATAATAGACAATATGAAAGGGCTCCTTCCAGTCTGGGAAAAGTTAATTTGTGATTCATTCCTTCCGGAAAAGATGAAAGACGACTATCTTGCCATGCTGGAAGAGAGAATCTCACGGTTATAATTCCAATCACAGTCATATAGCAATCCGCCCCGGAGCCGGGAAGGCTGCGGGGCGGTTTGCTATACTTGTAACTATCGGATTTACTTGGCCCTGTAGGATACGCTAATTGTCGAGCTGGCGAGAACGGGCCTGATCTGCATACCCCATTCACGTTTGATACTGCCGCGCCACCAGTCAGCGGAGCCGTGACCACTTGTGCTGCCTACCATATAGGCACAATCATAGCCGGCGCCACCCTGATTCCTCTGGAACTGGTCGGCCGACCAGATGCAGGCTTGATCAAATCCTTTAGGCTGGTATTCCGCATTGTCTTTCATTGCATTGTACCCCGGGATGAACATACCACCGTAAGAAAGACCGCCGACTCCCGAAACAGTTGTCCAACTTGCCTTTTTCAAGGTTGCATAAGCCTCGATATAGCCGGGCATCCTCCAAGCACTTCCCCACTTTACGCGAGCAACATCATAGCGGCCACCTCTGACGGTGTTATAACGGCTGGCAAGTGATGCGGTCTCGACCGCAGCATATACCGAGATGTAGTTGTAATAATTGGTTGAAGCTCCGCTCGGCATGCCCCTCAAAGAGTAACCAGGGAAAGAGTAGCCATCAGATCTTCCACGCTCTTCGGGAGTGGTAATTTCTCCCCATGCATAGTATGTGCCCTTTCCTTCAGGTGCAGATGCGCCCACGTTGAAAGGAGCCCAGAAAGTATCAGTCCCGGTGAGATCGAAATAATAGTTTGAGTCTGATTCCGAGACAGAATCGGATGTAACGACCTCGATGGCATCTGAAGGCTTGGGCCTTGCTATCAGGCTCATTCCGCTCAAATCCCAGGTGCCAACCTGACCGCCCTTGGAAGACAGATCAGTGCTCAGGACGGTGCCGTTGGAAAGGGTTGCATTGTCCGATGTGTCGTTGAGCAAAGTGATGATGACACCGGTCCTCATATTACCATACTGCTTGTTGTTGTTATAAGTCCAGGCTTTGGTGCCGTGGTCCACGGCCGGGACGGCGATATAGGTCAGATCTCCGGCCTCGGAGACAGCAGACCTTGTTATGGTCCTGGTAGGAATATTGGTATACGGGTCGTTCTCTCCCTTGGAATACATTCTCTCTACACCGGACGCGGTTACCTTGTAGGTCACAGGGCAGGTGTACTCGATGCACTTGATGCCGGCAGGGAGTTTGAGACGAACGATATAGGAAAGTTTCTCACCATTCTCGAAGTCGAAACTCGGAGTCAGGCCGGTGCCGTCGGCAACTACGTAGTTGTAGTTGTTGAGCGAGGTGACGAATCCGCCCTGGTCGGTGAAGCCGCAGTGGATTTCAGTTCCGTGCACAATCAGGGATGATGGGCTTTGGCTGTATTCAGGGGCATAATACACGCAACGTATCCTGAATCTTATCCCTTTTTTGAATCTGTCGGCTGAAGGAGGCAGTTGAATTTTGCCATGGATTCAGCCTTCGCGGAATCTACGATGTCTATGTATGGCTGCATCGCCCTGTAACTTGAGTGGCCGGTCCATTTCATCACTACATTTGGTGGGATTCCCAGGGAAAGCGCCTGGACAATAAAGGTCCTGCGGCCGGTATGTGTGCTGATCAGTTTCCATTTAGGGAAGAAAGAATCTTCGCGCTCGCTCCCGCGGAACCGGGTAATTCTTATCTCATCATCGAGACCTGCCATTTTGCATATGATTTTCAGGCGTTTGTTCATTGCCTGGTTGGAACTGCAGGGGAGAGCCTTGCCACAGGGGATGTCAACTCTGCTGTATTTGTCCAGGATGTCCCGGGTTACGTCATTCAGTTCAATGGAAACACTGTCCATTGTCTTTATTGTAGTTACCTCAATATGGCTTTCTTTGATGTCGCTCTTGCGCAGGTTTTTCGCGTCCGAAAAGCGAAGGCCGGAAAAGCAGCAAAAGAGAAAGACATCCCTGACTTTAGCCAGATATGGACTTGACAACTTCATTATGCGCAGCCTTGAAATGTCGTTTCTGGTAAGGTATATCACGGGATTCCTTACTTGTTTCAAGGTCGGACGGAAAGACTTGTAGGCAGGGTTCACCGGGCAGTCATGGCTGGATGCCCAGTTGAGGAACCAGCGGAGATACTCCAATTTCTTTGCTATTGTAGAATTGCAGAACCGCCCTCTCATGTCATTGGTGAAACTCGTAAGAATCTTCTCGTCCAGACCGCTGAAGCAAAGTTTGTCATTGAACTCTGACAGTTCTTTGCGAAATGCCTTCATCCTTGCCCTCGTTGAAGCAGACCAGGCATTATTATTTGCGCAATCTGCAGCGAACTCATCGAATTTGGCGAAGAAGCCGGGCTCTGAGACCCTTTGCGGAAGGAGGCCGGCCATCCTGGCTTTATACGATTCCGACACATCCCGAACCGACGGTCTAAGCTCATTGACCTCACAATACCTGAATACAAGTTCCATAGTATCGCGACACCGGCGCAACCCTTCATTGATTACTGCTGCTCCTTTGGAACCTCTCCTGACGTATTCTTCTTCAGGGATCCACTCGTCCTTTGTCCTGATGTGGAACCCGGTGCTGAGATCCATCCTCTTCCCCATAAATGAAACCCTCATCCGGATTTGATTCCGGTCCCGGTTTTTACCATACGTAAACAGCCGGAACAAAATACTGTGTTTTATTATCATATCCCGTTGTTATCCCGATTTGCGGATTAACTGGGCAAAGATATAAAAGACAAAACACTATGCAGACATTTGGATTATGGTATAAAAAACTAAACCTTTGTGGGAGGCGGGCTGGTTGGAAGTAATAATATATTGTAACAATAATGGCAACAGTAAAGATTAACGTAGATTGGGTCGGTCACAACTTTGGTGCGGCACCTCAGGATGATGCCATCGCTTGCGTTGCTACAGGCAAAACTCTTGAGGAGGTTGAACATAATATCATGGAAGCTATACGTTTCCACTTGGAAGGAATGCGGGCACACGGAGAAAGCCTCCCTGTAGGATTCCAGGATGGCTGGCAACCTGAATTCATCCTGACAACCCGTGCGCAACTTCGCTATACTGATAATTATATAACCAGAAAGGCTCTGTCAAGGGAAACAGGTATAAACGAGCATCAACTAAGCCATTATGCCACTGGCCGGAAAACTCCCCGCCCCGACACAAGAAAAAGAATTACCGATGGAATCCAGGCAATCAGCCGGCATCTTGCGGTTCTCTTTTAGAGCAAAGTGCGCGGAGCAGTAGAAATGGTAATTGCGTACGAGCCCTTGGCGGGAGATTTTGTGGACGAGAGGGTGATGCGCCAGAGGGAGGGGCTGTACTTTTCCCAGCCTATACCGGTTCCTTGCAGGTGAATCTCTTCTGCGGAGGCTTTCAGGGCGGCTGAATCGTAATGTAAAGTAAGGCCGTCAAGGCCAATACGGCCGGATCGGGAAAGGTCGGGGCATAGAGGCGTCAGGAAATGCAGTTCTACCGGCACGCCTTTGCGCAGCTTGAAGTTCTCCTTGAGCGAGAGCGAGCCGTCCTTGCAGAGACGGTAGTCAAGCACCCAGGACACCACTCCCGCCGAGTCCGGATATGCTTTGGCGATATCCGTAACAAAGCTCCTGGCCTTGCGGTCAGCGCGGCTCCCGGTGGCTTTGAATTCGTAGCCATATCCCTGCGCAACGCCGCCGATGTTCGGCAGGTTGTGCCCGTCGCTGGAGTTGTTCCACATCTTGTAGCGGAAGCGCTTGTCGAAGGTCTTGGAGTTGTATGTCGCAGGACCGGCATCTACCAGCACAGGCTTGCCGTCGTAGAAATAGATGCACGTGCCGACGTCGTTATGGTTGTGGCGCTCGTGGTTGTGCCCGCCCTTGACGGCCAGATAGCCTTTGCCGGAACGCATGAAGCAAAGTTCGGTCACCGGATACCATACGAAGTCCGAAGGCGTGAAGCCCTTGTCCGGCAGCGACTGCATAGTCCTGCAGGTGCGGAGATTCTCCAGGGCACGGTACAGCGTCGTCCAGTTGTTGTCCACCGGGTCATAGCCGTCAGTGTGGAAGGAGTGGACGGCAAAATCCCTCATCTTTTCGCTCCCAGTGAGCGCTGCAAGGCGGAACAGGGTAGGCGAGCCGACATTGTCAGTAGGGACTGCGTCGGAAAAATTGGCCTGCCAGTCGCCGTGTATGTTGGCATCCACGATGTATTCTCCGAAGTGGCGGATGAACTCGTTGCCGGTATAAGCCAGCTGTCCTCCGGTGATGAGCGAAAGGCACTCCAGGCAGCCCAGCAGGTTGCCGGCCGACGAATACCAGTAAACCGGTCCCTCGTCGCAGGCGCCGTCGGCGGGGAGGCTCGAAAGGTATTTGTCCAGGGAGTCGATGCATTTCCCGATTGCGGCGGCAAGGCGGTCCCTGTCGTTCTCCATCAGCATGAAGCAAACGAGCACGTTGGAGTTGCACCATGGGTTCCAGTTGTTGGGCCTGATTTTGGGCTTGAAGCCCATCCAGTCGAAGTCGTTCCTCTCCAGGAAGGGCGTGAGTTCGCGCTTGTCGATTTCGTGCCGTATGCGCGCGGCAATCCCGATGTCCTGCTTGTCGAACTCTCTATGGAAGAAATACCATACCCACGCAAGCATTTGGGAAAAGTTGCCCTGATAGAGGGCGAGGATGTCGTCCCGGTAGTCCGGAATGGGGCTCTTGACCTTCTGGAATGATGCCAGATGATGCGAGACCGCCCAGGATGTGTATTCGCAGAACAGGAAGGCACCGTTCATGATGTCGTCCAGGAAACGGCCGTTTCCCTCAGCCAGTTCCGCCATCACGAGGCAGCTGAGGGCCTCGGCATTCTTGCGGATACGGTTTTCCTGAGTGTAGCGGTTGCCGCTGCGGCTGTATTCCAGATAATCGGTCGCGCGTACCACCAGCCAGTCGAAGTTGAGATATTTCTCACCAGCAGCGATGAATTGCGGCTTGTACTGCCCCAGCAGCGCATCCCAGCCGTTACGGTCGGCGTAGTCTGGATAGGGCACCCACTTCTGGTCCATGACCAGCATGGACGACAGGTCCCTGCCGGCGAGGGTGCCGCGGAGAACCTGGGCTCCGGAGGCTATCGGCAGGAGGACAAGAATGGCGATTATGGCGATCTTGCGCATACTATTTCAGGTAATGTGTTCCGGTTGCAAATCCTGTATAGTCCCGCATGAGGACTCTGCTGCGGTATGTGACTTTCTTTCCGGACGGCATCCTGTGTACGGCTACCACCTCCCAGTTCTTCTCCAGGGCAGGGTCGCCGCAGGGGGCTTCAACCGTCCAGAAAGCATCCACCTTGGCTTTGTATATGCCGCTTCCGCCGTGCGGAGCGCCGAAAACGTCCACCATATACGCTGCGGATGCCGCGTCGAAAAACTTGACCTCCGTCTGCTTCATCTGATACTCCTTCCCGCCGCAGACCAGTTTGACTTCCCATGCAGGAGTGCCGTCCCATACACGGACCACGAAGTGGCCTTTGAGCTCTTCCGGCCAGCTGTAGACGTTGGTCCGTTTAGGCTCGCCCCCGTACCCCGGAGTCTCCGGCCCGTATGAGTCGTTGCCGCTGTAAACGCGCATCTGGAAGTCACGGCTTTCGGTTGTGGCCTTGTTGTATTCTTCCGCCAGTGACGGCCCGTCGAAAGTGAGTACGGCGTAGCCCAGTGGGCAGCCGCTGGGGGAGAGGTTGCTGATCCACCACGCCCCGCAAAGCGCCTGTATGTTGTGCTCCCGGATCCCGGGCGCGGGCCACATATTGTTGATGTTGTGCTCGTGGCCGGACAGGACGTGAGCCTCGGCGAATTCCTTCAGCAGTGGCTTGACGTCGTCTTTATGGGTGAACCGGCCGGACAGCGCGGAGTGGACGCAGAAGACGACGGCCTTGTGCGCTTTATCCTCTACGAGAGAGAGGTCTTCCCGGAGCCACTGCATCTGGGCGTCGTTCAGCCCCGTGGTATAGGAAATCTTGACTCCGTCCTTCTGCGTGCCGGTGTGCTGGATATTGTCCATTACCACAAAATGGACTTTGCCTATGTCGAAAGAATAGTCCGTAGGACCGAAATGCCGCACAAAATGCTCCGTGACCGCATAATCGGTGGTGCCGGCTCCGCTCTCGTGGTCGTGGTTTCCTATGCAGTAGAAGAAAGGGACGGTCTTCCCGCAGGTGCGGAATCCTGTCAGGCCGTCTTTGACGACATCCCATCTGTCCATGACGTCCCACAACTGGTCGCCGAGCCCGATGCCGATAACGGAGCCCTTGGACGCGTGCCTGCAGATTGTACGCTGGATGTCCGGAAGCGATTCCTTCCGGAAGCGCTCGACATTCATCTCGTCCCGTACGTGGGCGTCGGACAGGGCTATCAGCGTGAAACGGTCGGAACGTTTCCTGCGTGGCTTGAGAGCGAAATCTGTCTGCCCGGAACCGATGTAATTGAAAAATGCAGGGGCGCCGTCGCTGCCGATTGGGATTTCGTATCCGGCCGGCACAGTGATGCTGATAGTTCTCGCGAGGGAGTCGGCTTCCAGGGTGTATCGGCCGGATGCATCGGTTACGGTGCAATGGTATCCGTCAGACACCACTGCTCCCTCGATGCCCTTGCCCGTACTCAAGTTGGTTACAAGCCCCGAGACAGGAACACCGAGGAGAAACAGCAGAAGGCTTAACATCCTTTATTCGAATCGCACTCCGTAAGCGAAGCCCTTCCAGGTGCTTCCGTTCACGTAATGGGTCTGTGAGTAGGTGGCACTCCAGCCGCTTGGCATCGTGTGGGTCGCGGTGATGGTGAAGCCGCTTGAGACGAAATTCCTTGAGGAATACCAGAAGACATCCAGGTCTCCGTCTCCGCCGCCGAAGCTGTAATTATTGTCCAGATATTTGGAAATGTAGCAGTGGGTGGCCTGGTCGTTGATTGCCTCGCTTACGCGGGTCATAGCCTCCGAGGATCCGCCGCTCGTGACGGTAAATGTCCAGGACTCGCCGTCCACATCCGTATCGCAGGCGTCAGGGAGTTTTACAATGAACTTGCTCTTGAGCGGGCTGCTCCAGGAGTAGGATTTTCCGCTGCGGGTATAAGTCTCGCCGCCGTTATAGACCCAGAACTGGAATGTGGGATCTTCCTTGGTGGTCTTATTGTATTCGGCATACAGGTCATTGGAGTCGAAGGTGTAAACGCCATATCCTGCAGGGGAAGCGTTGTGATAGCTGATGTCGGCCTCCCAGAAGTAACCGGAAAGGGTCTGGATGGTGTGCTCGTAGATGTGGCGGCCGCTCTTTGCAGCCCAGCCCCCGTAATAGTTGTTCTTCAGGACGTGGGTGTGGCCGGAGAAGACGTGTACGTTGTAGAAGTTGTTCTTCAGGGCGCTCATGACCTGCGTCTGGGTGTCGGTGTCGCCGCCGGAAGCGGTGCTAAGCGGAGCGTGGACACAAAGGATTGCAATCTTGGAAGCGGCGCCCTTCACCTTGGCGATATCGGCCTTGAGCCAGGTGATCTGCTCACTGGTGAAACCTTCTCCATAGTTGACCGTGGCGTATCCGCCGGTGCCGGAACCGTTGCCGCTGCGGCGGATGATGTCGTCCATCACGATAATGTGGGCGTTGCCGATGTCGAAGGAGTAGTTGGTGGGGCCGAAGGCGTTCACGTATGCGGCTTCCGCATCGTAGTCGGAGTCCTTTGACGAATCGTAGTCGTGGTTGCCAATGGTGTAGAAAAGCGGCACGTTGAGGCGGCCTGTGAATGTTGATACAATTGATGATGCCATGGACATATTGTCCCACATCTGGTCGCCGAGGGAGATGGCTATGACCTCACCTGCGTTGCCACCGTCGCCTACAGGAATGCCGGAGGTCTGGAGGGTGGTGGCAGTCTCCTGGATGTCATCGACCGCGGTCTGGAACTTGGTCACGTGAGCGCTCTTCTGGATGTGCTCGTCGGTGACGGCCAGGATGGTGAACCGGCTCGGGACGCTTGAACGCTTGGTGAGCGTGAAGTCCTTCTGGACTGCGCCGGTGGAAGGTATCGTCACATACTGGTAGAAGGCGAGGCGGCCGTTCTCCATCGGAATCTCGTATGTCGCAGGGACGGTGACATTGACCGTGCGGGCCCGGGAGTCGGCGGCCATCTGGTAGGTTCCGTTGACATCGGTTACGCAGACGCTGTAGCCGTCGGAAACGGTGATGCCGGGGATGGGGTAGCCGTCGGAGTCCTTGATTACGCCCCAGAGGTTGGATGACGGCTGGATGGTGCTTTCACCGACGTCTTCCCAGACGGAAGGGGATGTGGCGGAAGCGGATTGCTTCTGGATGCTGCGGACGGGGCGGATGGACAGGCCATAGTACATTTCTGTCGAAGGACTGCTGTTGCGTCCGTAGTTCAGGGCGCTGCCGTTCATTTCGAATCGAAGGGTAGCGTTGGTGAGGCTGCCGTTGGACGGCGTGGCGCGGATGCGGGAGTCGCTCCAGTAGAATGCGCGTGCTCCGTAATAAGCGTGGCCGGTACCGTACCAGCCGGCGAAGGGGAAGAATACTGTATTGGTGCCGTCGCTGAACCAGCGGCCCTTTACCGTGCGGCCGACTCCATAGAAGTCGATGGTCTCGATCTTTGTGGTAAGACCGGAGGTAGTAGTGGTCTGATCGGCGGATATGTCGATGGCTGCGCTGTCACCGACAAGACAGACGAGTTCCTCGATGGTGGGCATCCTCCAGTCGTGGCCCCAGCGTACGCGGGCGGCGTCGTATTTTGTGCCGGAAATGCGCTGGAACTTCATGGTGCCGTTGGATGAGCCGTTGGAGACCGAGACTGTTTCGAAATGGCCCAGCTGGGCGTTGTCGTCATGGTGCGTCCAGGCGCTGGAGGAGAAAGACGTGCGCGGTGCGGTCTCTCCCCACATGAAACTGTCGCCGTACAGGTCATCTGCGGTGGGGGATGCCTTGGTTACCTTTGCTCCAAGGTTGTAAGGGGCCCAGGCGGGTGCGACTGCGGTGGCATACTCGTAGTCGTCGAGGTTGTTGTATTTGTTGCAGAAATCGGGATCGGGGTCTTTCCTGATGCGGACTGACCGTGCTCCGAGGGATACGGCGTCGGCAGGCAGCGGGCGGTCGATAAGTTCCATCGACGACACGTCGAAGGTGCCGATCTGGCCGGCCTTGCCGCTGAGGTCGGAACTAAGGACCTTGCCGTTGGACTTGTTCCTGGCGGCATTCATGAAGGTGACTATCACGCCCCTCTGGGGGTCGTTGATGCCGCAGGAGTACTGGATGGCGGGGACGGCAAGGTAGCAGACGTCTCCGGCGGAGGATTCGCTTCCGAGGTCGGCTACGGAGATGCCGTCGTAGTTGCCGTCATACTGAATGGTATTCGCCGAAGGGGTGACCTTCCAGTTTGCGGTGGTGCAGTACTCGATGTACCGGACGCCCGCAGGCAGTTTGATACGCAGGAAATACGAAAGCCTCGTGTTGCTTTCGGCAAAACCGAAAGCCGGCGTGGCTCCCGTGCCGTTTGCAATTATGAAGTCGCTGTCCGCCAGACCCTCGATGGAGCCGTCCTGGCCCGCATAGGTGCAGAGGAGAGAGGAGGATGACGAAGTTTCGACATTCTTTCCCAGGACTGCGGTCCACTGGGTTCCCGAAGAGATGCCCGATGCGCTGGCCGTGAAGCTTGCGGAAGCCTTGCCGGCGCCGGAACTCAGGTCGAAGCGGATGCGCTGCCCGCTGTTTGTGAATGCATAGAAGAAATCGCCGGCTTCCCAGACGGACTTGAGCCCGGACGCCTTGCCGGACGGGTCGTTTTCGGAGTACAGAACCTTGGTTCCGGACACTTTGGGAAGGGAGGCCGTAGCCGTAATGATAACGGTCTGGGAGTCGTCTTCGCCGGGGAGTTCTTCTTTGGTGCAGGCGGTGAAAAATGATGCGCATACTGCAGCCAGGCAAATGAGGGAAAACCTGTAATTCATACGTAGTTTCATTTGAATGTAATTATTAATACACCAATCAGGGCCTGTTCCCCTTTTATTTTTTATCAGGGACGCAAGGCGCCAAAGTGTATTCTTAGTATGCGTGTATTACGAAACAGTGCTCTGTTTGCGGCGGTCCTTTTGTCCTTTGCAGTCTCCTGCACAAAGGACCTGCCCGCGCAAGGTCCGGAGACGGAAGAAATAATCATTACCGCAACGGCCTCCCTGCCCGATTTCCGCACCAAAATGATATATGAAGAAGGCGAGGGAGGTATCAGGACGGGCTGGCAGACCGGCGACACATTCCTTGCCCTGGAGGTCAACGGCAGCAGCGTGACCACGGTCAGGTTTACAGCAAACGCTGCGGCCGGCAGCAAGGCATCGTTCACATCAAGCGGAGCCGTGTCTGCCGGGGCAGGTACGAAGTGGGTGGCTGTACTGGGCAAGGGCGCATCCATCTCCGGCACGTCCGTCAACTGCACATATTCCGGCCAGACGGGCTCCCTGAAGGGCCTGGAGAGCTTCGACTATATGGTTGCCGAGTCATCGGGAGAGTCCCCGGACTTCAGTTTCGGCAACGGGAAGCACCTTACCTATCTCCTCCGCATAAAGATGCCCGAGGGCGTGGGGCAGATTGAATTCAACACCGCCGCGGCCGGCTCCGAGTGGACCGTAACCAGCGACGGCTCCGTTTCCGGATGCACCGCAGACTACCGCCCGGCGGCAGCCAGGACGCTTAAACTCTCCTCGCAGACCTCCTCCGGCGATGTCGTCTGTCTAGCTGTTCCGGCTATAGATTATTCGGATGCAGGCCTTATCGTGACCGCCCTCAGCCAGGACGGCCGCAAGTCGCAGGGGAAGGTCCTCAGCTCCGACCTTTCCTCCAGGGGCGGCAAGACTGGTACATTCGATATGAGCGGCTCTCCGCTGATTGACAGGCCCCTGCCGGCCGACGCCATCGACTTCGTCTCCAAGTCCGGCAGTACACTCATTTACATCAACAATACATCCTGGGGTGGCGTGCAGGACATTTTCGACTTCTCCACCCGTCCTTCCTGGGCTCCGTTCAACGTGGGCGCCAAGGCTTCTCCGGCAACGGCGGAAGAAGCATACGGCAACTATTTCGCCTGGGGCGAGACCGAGCAGCGTGAGTCTTACACCGCGGCCGGTTACAGGTACGCAGGCAAAGAGATAGGATATACCCGTGAGCACCGCGGCAGGGCCGACATTCCCGTCAGCTTCCGCACAATCTCCGGCACCAAATACGATGTTGCCCGCGTCAAATGGGGCTCCGCATGGCGTATGCCGTTCCTTGAGGAAATTTTGGGGCTGATGGGAAGCAACGAGTCCGTTACGACCACATCGGGAGCACGGCTGACGACCGCCAGCCGCATCATTACGACCGACGTCAAGGAATGGAACGGCGTTTCCGTGAGCGGACGTACGTTCTCCCGCAACGGCATCACCCTGTTCCTGCCGTTCGCGGGCCGCTATTATTACACCTCGGGTGCTGCCGCCACCTCTCCTTCGATGGCCGGCAAGGCCGGATATTACCTCTCCGGTGCCCACAACAATATGGCCGGACGCGACGAGGCCTATCAGCTCAGCATACGCAACAACCAGATCGATTATGCCGCCCAGGGCGCCGGGCACGCATTCTCCGTCCGGCCGGTACTTGCAGCGGAAACCGACGAACCTGCAGCTCCGGTTACTGTGAGCGGCAAGGTAACGGATTCCTCGACTGGCGCAGGCATACCCGGAGTGGTGGTATCGGACGGCTACAACTGCTGCCAGACCGACGCCTCCGGCTCTTACAGCCTCCAGGCGAATATACTCGCCCGGACCATACAGGTTACGGTTCCTGCAGCGTACGAGATTCCTCTTGACGGCAAGGGACAGCCGGCATTCTTCCAAAGGGTGAAGCTTAGTGGTGACACCACCGTTGATTTCTCTCTTACTCCCCGGCAGAACCCTGTCAACCGCTTTACCTTGATTACGGTAGCCGATTCCCACATACAGACCGCCGAGCATGTTACGCGGTTGAAGGAAGCGATGAACGATGTCCAGAATACTGTTGACAATCTGGAGAAGACCGACCCCGACGCTCCCGTAATCGGCGTAGCACTGGGAGACCAGCTCTGGGACAACCTTGCCATGGCGGATGACGCAATCCGTGAATACTGCGGCGTCAAAACCTCCCGCGGCACCATGCCGTTCTTCTATGTCATCGGCAACCATGACCATGAGGCTGGAAAGGGCGACGAGGACCGGCACAGCACCCAGAGTTATGTGGACCATTTTGGCCCTACTGAATACTCTTTCGACATCGGCGATGCCCACGTGATGGTGCTGGACGATATCGATTACAAAGGAACCGATGTTGCCGGCAGTGGCGGCAACAACAGGATTGAATACTGGGAACGAATCTCCAACGAGAAATACCATTGGATCAAGCAGGATGTGGCTGCTGTGAAGGACAAGCGGAACAAGGTGGCGATCCTGTGTGTCCATGCTCCGATATACACTGCGCCGGGTAATGGAGAGAACGTCAAGTCTCTGCTCTACGGATTCTCCGAGGTCCAGATATTCTCCGGCCATATCCACAATCTCACAAACTACAGCATGACCGGGAACAAGGCGGCAGGAGGAAGGACTATTATTGAGCACAACATCCAGACGCTCAGCGGACTGTACTGGCTTGCCCGCCTTTCGCCCAACGGCACTCCTGCCGGTTATGGTGTCTATTCTTTCAGCGGCCCCAGGCTGGACTGCGAATTCAACAAAATCGTTGGAGAGTCCCCCGGCTTCCAGATGAGGGTGTACAGCGGGTCGGATACATACGATGGCTATACGGCTGGCTCCGGGACGGCGTCTCCCAAAAAGAACGACAGGTTCAGCTGGGACGGCGCATACGCCGGCAAGTTCCTGGTACGCGTGTGGGACGGAGATTCCCCCACCCTAAAAGATGACGAACTTACCTGGAATCTGTCATTTATCCTTAATGGAACAGAAACGCCTATGACGAGACTGTCCACCACGCTTATTGACAAATGCGCTGCCGCTTTCATCGTTGATGTAATGGGTTCTCCCTATGGGACCGGTGGCTCCGCAAAATCGTATTCCTGGTGGAGCATCGACGCTCCCGGCGGGGATCCTGCGGCGGTTAAAGGATGGAAGATCGTGGCCAGGCACCGTCAGCCCGGCGGATCGGAACAGGTTTACACCGTAGACAAACTTACAAGGACATTCGACGGTTATCCTATGGACAGCCGTTTCCAAGAATAACACTTAGCATTTGATACCATGAATAGAAAAAGCATTTTGATTCTGATGGCCTCGGCGTTGTTCCTTCTGGCCGCATGTGATCCCAAACCGGTTGACCCCGTTGGCCCCGACGGTCCCGATGGCCCTGACGGTCCCGATGTCCCTGCTTCTGAAATAACCACCGACAATGCCGCCCCGGCCGGTTTCTCCGACGAAGGCCCTATGTCCTGGGATGAATAAAAGGAGGTCCGCCATGAAACTCAGATTCATATACATCGCTGCTGCTGCCATCCTGACAGCCGCAGGTTGCGCAAAGGAAGCCGTCGAGACTCCCGCCATCCAGTTGGATGGAGAAGCGATCGTGGCCACCGCCATCGCTCCCGGTGCATTTGTCGGCACAAAGGCGACATACACCGACAACTATTCCGAGGCTGAAGAAATCAGCGACATCTCCGGCGCATGGGCAGCCGGCGACAGCTTCACCGCCCTGGAAATCAACGGAGAGACCGTTACCGTAGTCAAATTCACCACTGAGGCCGGCGGCGCCAGCGCCACCTTCAAGGCCTCCGGTGCCGTTGCCGCCAACGAAAGCACCTCATGGATTGCCGTCAGCGGAGACGTCAAGGTGGAGGGCGATACCTTTATCTGCACCTATGATGGCCAGGACGGTACGGTCGGCAACCTCGGAAAGTATGACTATTCCGTAGCAAAGGCCACCGGCGCCACCCCTGAGTTCAATTTCTCAGGAGACTCCAGGCTTACCTACGTGATGCGAATCCTCCTTCCAGAAGGCATCAAATACATCGAGTTCAATACCGGCGTCACCTGCAACGGCGGATGGAACGTTTCTTCCACCGGCAAGGCCAAGGGCACCACGTCCTCTACGGAAAAAGAGGCTGTCAAGATGATTACGCTTCCTGCCATTTCCACTGCCGGCAAGGCTGCCTACATCGCCGTACCCGCCATTGACTGCATGCATTCCTCGGACAACCGTCTTGCCGGCATCATCGTAACGGTGATGTCGCTCGACAAGAGGGAATCCCAGGGCAAGGTCACGTCGCCCAACCTCAGCGCCCAGGGCGGCTGTGTTGGAACCTACGATATGAGCGGCCTTGCGCTCATGGCCCGTCCGCTTGCAAGCGAGGCCATCAAGCTCGGAAGCGTCACCTATGGCTCAACCACTTACAAACTCGGATCCTGGGCCCCGTTCAACCTGGGCGGTGACACCCCCACTTCCGACGCCGCCATAACCGGCAACCTCTATTCCTGGGCCGAAACCGAGCCCAAGGCTTCATTCTCCAAGGAAAACTGGAGGTGGTTCAAGAGCGGAAACTATGATTCCGGCCGCGGATACAAGTATATCTGCGCCTCTGAGGGCGTCAAGCCGTTCATTGAGGTCCATTATGCCGGAGGAAAAGGCCTGCAGAGCGGCCCCGGCACGTTCTACGACATCGGCGGCACCAAATACGATGCGGCCCGCGTCAAGTGGGGCAGCGAATGGAGGCTTCCGTCAAACGAAATTGCCTGCAACATACTCAAGGATGCGAAGTACAGCCTCACTCCCGATATTGACACGGAGAACAAGGTCACTATAACCGACTATGCTGTCGGAACATATACCAATGAAGAGGGCTATAAGTCAACATCCCTGGGTGTTGTCCTGATCGAGGCTAACGGCGCCAAGCTTGCCCTGTACCGCTGTCCTTTTACCGACAACGGCAGCAAGCAGACAGGCGGCACGAAAGGCCGTTACTGGACGGCTACGACCGATTACGGCAACATCATCTACAGCCCCGACAGTGGCAACTACTGGAACAGGGCGGTACAGATTCGTGTGGACGAAGGAGACAACTACGTCAACAACAAGAGCTGGATCTGGGACGGCCTGAGCATCCGCGCCATCCTTAACGAATAATCAGTGAGAAAAATCTTGATCTTTACCATCTTTATGATGGTGGCTTGCGTCCCCGGTACCTCCAGGTTCGGGGACGTTTCCGACAGTCTCCGGAGCCCTTCCGGGCAACTTGAACTTTCTTTTGGGCTATCCGCTCAGGGAGAGCCGTTGTATGCTCTTGATTATCGGGGGCGCCAGGTCATCCTGCCTTCAAGGCTCGGCTTTGAACTGACGGACGGGAAAGACCTTCGCGGCAGCTTTGCCCGCGCAGGAGCAGAACAGGACTCAATCGACGAGACCTGGGTTCCGGTACTTGGTGAAGAAGACAGCATCAGGAATCGTTGCAATGAACTTCTGGTTCATCTGAAGCAAGCCGACGGTACGGCTATGGATATCCGTTTCCGCCTGTACGATGATGGTCTCGGGTTCCGCTATGAATTCCCGCAGGAGAATACCCTGACCTATTTCCAGATCAAGGATGAATGGACGCAGTTCGCCCTGGCAGGGGACCACACTGCATGGTGGATAAGCGGAGACTACGATTCGCAGGAGTACAATTATACCCGCTGCCGCCTGAGCGAAATCCCGGACCTCAATGAGAGCAGCAGGCTGCTTCACAGGGCTGGTCAGGTTTTCCTCGGCCCGGGAGCCGTCCAGACGGCGCTCCAGATGAAGACCGACGACGGCCTGTATGTCAATCTTCACGAAGCTGCAGTAGTCGATTATCCTACTATGAATCTCGACCTGGATACCCGCACCCTGACATTCCGCACCTGGCTTACACCGGATGCCCAGGGCGTCAAAGGACGGCTCCAGGCGCCGTGCCGGACCCCCTGGCGTACGGTCCAGGTATGCGAAAAGGCTACGGATGTGCTTGCGTCCCGCCTTATCCTCAACCTTAACGAGCCTTGCGCCATTGACGATGTGAGCTGGATACATCCTGTGAAGTACATGGGTGTCTGGTGGGAAATGATAACCGGCCGCAGCCAGTGGTCGTACACGGAGGAATTGCCATCTATACAATTGGGGGTGACGGATTATTCCAGCGTCAAACCGCATGGCATGCACGGGGCGAACAATGCCAATGTGCGCCGTTATATCGATTTCGCTGCGGAAAACGGTTTCGATGCAGTGCTGGTAGAGGGCTGGAACGAAGGCTGGGAAGACTGGTACAACAAGCAGAAGTTCGACGTATTCGACTTTGTAACACCATATCCCGATTTCGACCTTCCGGCACTCAACGCCTACGCCCATTCCAAAGGTATCAAGCTGGTAATGCACCACGAGACGTCTTCTTCCACCGTCAATTACGAACGGCATCTGGAAGAGGCGTACAATCTTATGGACCGGTATGGATACGATGCGGTGAAGAGCGGCTACGTCGGGCGAATAATCCCTTACGGCGAGCACCATTACAGCCAGAGCACGGTGAACCATTATCTCTATTGCATAAGGAAGGCTGCGGAGCATCACATTATGGTCAATGCCCACGAGGCGGTCCGGCCTACCGGCCTGTGCCGCACCTGGCCCAACCTTATAGGAAACGAGAGCGCCATGGGTAATGAATACAAGGCCAAAATCAACCCAGGACATACCTGCATCCTGCCGTTCACACGCCTGCAAGGCGGTCCGATGGACTATACCCCAGGCATCTTCGAGCAGGATATGTCGGTGGTTGCGCCCGGCAAGACCGGCAGGATGCGCCACACCATATGCAATCAGCTGGGACTGTACGTTACATTATACTCTCCCTTGCAGATGGCTGCCGACCTGCCTGAGAGCTATGCACGTTTCCCTGACGCTTTCCAGTTTATCAAGGATGTCGCAGTGGATTGGGACCGAAGCATCTACCTGGAGGCTGAGCCCGGAGAGTACGTAATTACCGCCCGTCATCCCAAGGTGTCGTCGCTGTCCGGCAGTGCAAAGGCTTTTGCAGGCACCGGACGGGATGTCTGGTACGTTGGCGGAGTATCCGGGGAGAACGCTTACGAGACCACTGTCAGACTCGATTTCCTCAAACCCGGCCTTACCTATGAAGCAACGCTTTATGCCGACGCCCCTGATGCTGATTATGAGTCGAATCCCCAGGCGTACGTCATAACGCGCATGGAGGTTGATTCAAATACGGAAATACCTGTCAGGATGGCACGCAGCGGCGGTTTCGCCATTTCGCTCAGGGCCCGGGACTGACCGGAGTGTCTTCCAGCATATTGGAGATGAACCAGTCCAGGTCCGCGTCGGAAATCTTGTTGGAGAGGAAGGTGCGGACCTGGTACTGTATTGTGCCTGGGCCGTTGATAAGGCCTTCCAGCATCTGGCGGTAACGGTACACGCTCAGTTCGTTCTTCGGCCCGCGGCGGCGGGGAGGGGTTTCGAGCCCGTATGAGAAGGATGTGAGCTCGTAGTCGATGGCAAGCTGGTTCTCTCCCACCCCCAGCAGGGCCTCCATCAGGAAGGCCAGTGTGCCGGTGCGGTCGGCCCCGAAGATGCAGTGGAAGAACACTGGTTTGCCTTTCCGCAACTCGTCTATCGCCCACTGGAATGCGTCGATATAGACGTCGGAGTTCCAGCATTTGTCGTAATAAAACTGGTTGGCCGTAGTGAACCTGATGTAATCTGTACCTTCTCCGAGAGGGGAGACCGTTATGTCAACAGCCTCGCTGTCTGTCCTCAGGTCCAGGATGGCCTTTATGCCAAGCTTCTCCATGGCCTGGATTCCGTTCTTGTCAATCCGGCAGAACCTGCCTTCGTAGTCCTTGTGGTATCCGTTCATCTCGCCGCCACGGAAGATCATGCCGTACTTAATACGCTTGGTGCCGTCAGCCGTGGGGATGCCTCCCAGGTCCCGTACGTTGCATACATTGTCCACCTTGAGAAAACGCCGCCGCCCGGTGGTAAGGAATTCGCCGGTGCCGGCATCTCCGGCAGTAGAAGTGACTTTCCAGTAGTAATGCTTGCCCGGGATGAGGTTATAGATGTCGTATGACGTGGAAGAACCTGAAACCGAATAGGTCAGGGCGTCCTCATAATCGGGATTGTCGGCCACATATACCCGTTGTGAACCTCCGCCGGCCGCCGTTTCCCATTGTATGCTTACAGGGGCAGGAAGGTCTTTGCGGTAGCTCGTGGTGAGCTGGTAATACTCGTCGATGTAAGAATAGGAGTAGTCCCCGTCCCTGTACGGCAGCCTTTCGAGAAAGTTAAGATAGGCCCGTACAGTGAGGTTCTCCAGACTGTATACGGCCGGTGCAGCGGGCTCTGGCGGGGTATCAGGTACGAACGGATCTTCCGGCACGCAGGAGCATACCGCGATAGCCAGGGCGGCTATTGCCGGAAGGAGGCGTCTTTTCATGGGCCATTAATATGTCCAGCACCAGGGACGGCGTTTGAGGTTGGCGTTCATGACAATCTCGTCCAGAGGAGCGCTGAGCGGCCACATGTGTTCAACATAATAGTAGCCGGTCTTCCAGCCTCCCTGATTCCAGCAGCTGCGGGGATCCCAGAAACTCTTGTTGTTGAACTTCTTTTGCTTGAAGGTGTTCCAGCGGATCTCGTAGAAGAAATCCTTGCCCTCCAGGCATAGCTCGACGCGGGTTTCGTAACGAATCTCCTTGAGTACGTCCGCCGGGTCCATGCTGGTGACGGCAGGCATCCCGCCCCTTGTGCGGACTTCGTTCAGCAGGTTGACTGCATCCGCTACCTGGCCGGTGGCAAGCAACGCTTCCGCCCACATGAGCTGTATCTCGGTATAACGGATGAGCGGCCAGTCGGTGCCGTCGTACCACCTGTCGAGCGTGGAGCCGTCGTTGACTATTCCCTTGTTCCAGGTATAGACCATGTTGGATGCGAATTCGGGCCAAAGATCCGAGTCGGGTTCGCCATCCTGACGTTTGAAACGTGGCCAGCGGAGTTGGAAGTCGATGGCCTTAAGGCTGGTCTCGTTGATGAACTGGTGCTTCTTATAAGGGGTGACGACAGCTTTGTCCAGGCGGGGGTCTCGTCCGTCGTATGCTGTGCGCAGGCGTGCCTCGTTGCCTGTATTCAGATAATACTTGTCGTAGATGTCTTCGCCGATTCGGCTTATTACCTTTTCAAGCTGGCCGTTGAGAGTGATGTATTTCTCTACTGAAGTGTGGGCTGCGACGGAGTCCCGGTACGAACTCAGGCTGTCTCTCAGGAAGAAGACTTCGCGCTGACTGTCCTGCAGTTTGTTCCAGTCCGGGAAGATTTCCTTCCAGTTGAAGGCCCTTCCGTCGTTCCACTCGAAATCGTCCACGAATGCGGTGGACGGGACAAGCCTGGTCCAGCTGTTCAGGTGCGACCTGGTTCCGATTACCCACTGCCAGATTGAGGAGAACCCTTCCGTAAACGTGAATTCCAGAGGGAAAATCATCTCTTTGTTGTGCTCGTTCTCGTAGCTGAAGAGTGCTTCCCATTCGCCGGTCCAGAGGCCGAAACCGCATTCCTTCACCTTGGCGAAGTCGGCTGCTGCGAGGGTGTAGTACTCTTTTATCTGCTCTTCACTGATATGGGTGCCGTCGGGATAAATTTCCGGGTTCTTGTCGGCCGCTAGCCACATGTAGGCGTTGCCACGCAGGGCGTAGGCCATGCCCTTGGAAGGCTTGTACAACCTGTCGCCGGTGAAGTTGTTGGTCTGGAATACGCTATTGTCGATGCACTCTGTGCATTCGTCGATTATCATTTTCCAGCATTCGTCCCAGACGTCCTGTGTTTTTGTGCAGTTTACGTCTTCGACCTCATCGAGATAGATCGGGACTTCTCCGAACAGCATCACAAGCCTGGTGTAGCAGAATGCGCGTATCATTTTGGCCTCGCAGATGTACTGCTCATACATCTTGTCTCCGACGACATCTTTGTTAAGGCGCGCTATGGCCTTATTGCATGCGTGGATTGTCTGGTACATGCTCTTCCATTCGGCAGAGTTCTCAGTCCCATCGGCCTTTTTCGTGGCATTCTTGATAAAGGAACACTCGCTGCCGGCATCCAGGATGCTGGTATAGCCCATTCCTTCCAGACCAACCCTGTTGAAGCCGCCGGAGCCGTTTTTGGGGGTAATGGTACTTAAACCGTCCTGATGACGGTACAGGGTCTGCATCAGGCCGTCCATCCCGGCCTTAGAGAGGCTGGGCGTCGTCCACATCGTGTTGTCGGATATCTGGCTCCTTGGTGCCGTGTCAAGCAGCCCGGTGCAGGAGCAGAGGACGAGTAAACAGGCGGAAAGTGATATGATGTGCTTTTTCATTGCCGTATGCTGTTAGAAGTTAATCTGGAAACCGCCGCTGATGCTTCTCATAAGGGGATATCCTATGGAGGTGCCTATTTCCGGATCCTGTCCGGGATAGGAGGTGAAGGTGAAGAGATTCTCGCCGTTCACGTAGAAACGGATGCCGTCCATATGGAGCCTGTCGGTAAACGACTTGGGAAGGGTGTATCCCAGCTGCAGGCTTTTCACCTTTACGTAGTCGCCACGGTAGTGGTAGAACCCGGACAGCTCATTGTTGAGGGTCTTGTTGTAGGTGAGACGGGGATACGTGGCATTTGGCGTCTCGGCGGAGTAGTGGTTGTCGGCGATCCTGCGCATAATGGCCTGCGCCTGGTTTACCAGAGTGGTATTGTAAACGCTGGTGTTCCAGTTGAGGTAGAAGCCGAACGCACCGGTGAGCAGGGCGTAGAAATCGAGTCCCTTCCAGCGCATGCTGATATTGAGGCCGGCGGTGATCCGGGGCGTGTTGCTGTGACCGGTGAACCGCAGGTCGTTGTTGTCGCCGTAATCGCCGTCGCCGTTGAGGTCGGCGTAGATGAAGTCGCCGTAGTAGAGCGTGTTCTTGGATATGTTCTGTCCGCCCTGGAATTTGTAGCCGGCGGTTATCATGGCGATGAGCCAGTTCATATCGGACTCGGTGCGTATCATGCCGTCCACGGGGCCGGCGTTGATGTCCACGTCACCCTCGCCGGAATAACCTTCACCGGTGCCGTGGTAGAGGCTGCGCATATACTGGTCGCCGAGGATGTGGTCTTCGAGGATATAGCCTCCGAAGCCGCTCTGGGCAACGTCTCCGATATTGTTGATGAACGTGCGGTTGCCGTCTTCGTCCTCCACCCATTCCTGCTGGAGCTTGCCCTTGTATTTGGTGACGGTGGTGATGTTGTACGCAAGGTTGAGGCCGACGGAATAGCTGAAGTCTTTGCCGATGCCGTCGCGCCATTTGATGCCGAGTTCGGCACCCTTGTTCTGTACGCCGGCGAGGTTCTCGTACGGCGCCGTTACCGTACCCATCGTCATGTGGATAGTGGGCCTGAAGAGGATGCCGGTGGTGTTGCGGATGTAACCGTCGATTTCGCCGGTGAGGCGGTTCCCGAAGAAGCCGAAGTCGAGACCGACGTCTCCGGTCCTGGTGGTTTCCCATTCAAGTTCCCTGTTGCCCAGGGCGGTTACCACGAGGCCGGAAGTCTCGGTGCCGCCGGATACGACATTGACGGTGGAATAAGTGCTCTGCCAGGCATAGTTGCCGGAATTGTTGTTTCCGGTTACGCCCCAGGATGCCCTGAGCTTGAGGTTGTCGAGCCATGAGGAAGCGCCCTTCATCCAGGGCTCCTGGCTGATGCGCCAGCCTGCCGAGAAGGAAGGGAAGAGGCCCCATCGGGATTCGGGTGCGAAGCGGGAGGAACCGTCGTAGCGGAGGTTGGCCTCCAGCAGGTACTTGCTGTCGTATGCATAATTGACGCGGCCGAATCCGGACATCAGGCCCCATTCGGAATTGCCGCTGTCGGAATCGAGGAGCGTAGTGTAAGCGGACATCTCGGTGATGGCCCAGTCGCTCTTGCCCTGTTTTTCCACGGAGAAGAACGGTGCGATATGGTGGTTGACCGAATAACCTGCGATGGCTCCGATCTCGTGTTTGCCGAATTCACCGTTGTAACGCAGAAGCGCTTCGCCGTTGGTCCTGAAGCTGTCGGAAACGCTGATGGTGTTGGTTGCCGTGGAAAGGGAAGTCTCGCTCTGCACGGAATCGGTAACGTAATTCCAGACCCTCGTGGAGGCGGTGTATTTGTGCTCGTAGCCGTGGGTGAAGTTGTGGTTGACGTTCACTTCGAACGAGAGCCCCTTGAATATCTGTGCCTTCAGGAATGCCGTCGCGGAACCCCTGTAGGTGTATTTCTCGCCCTCGCGGGACGCCATGTTCTTGAAGATGTTGTTGGCGTTGGCGTTCTCCTCGTCGGTGGCGATGTAGCCCCATTTGTCGGGCTCGCCGGGGTACATGCCAGGGATGGTCATCTTGAGGTACTGGAAGCCGGAGGACAGGTTCATCATGCCGTAGTCCTGGCGTTCCCCGAACAGCTTGGCGCCGGCGGTGAGCCAGTCGGCGAACTTGACTTCGAGGTTGGTGCGGATGTCGAACTTGGTTGTTCCGCTGCTCATCCCGTGGTGGCTCATGACGCCCTGGTTGTCCAGATAACCTATGGAGGCATAGGCCTTTACCTTGTCGGTTCCGCCGGAGAAGGAGATGTTGTGCTTCTGCATGAAGCCGTTGTGAAAAGTCTCCTTGAACCAGTCGGTGTTGGGGTATGCGATGCGGTTCAATACGCCATAGGCGTTGAGGTCGTCCGGATGCAGTTTGGCGTTCTCCCAGAGGGCGATGGTCTGGTCCGAATACACGTGTGCGATACCGATGTTGTCTGCGCCCTCGTTGACCAGGCGCATCGACTCGGCGTAGTCGGTGACGTATGACAGGCCGCCGAGATACGGCGCCTGGAGCGTCAGGTTGTTGTTGTACGTGACGTGGATTTTGCCGGACTTGCCGCCCTTGGTGGTGATGAGGATGACGCCGTTGGCGGCGCGGGAACCGTAGATGGCGGTGGATGAGGCGTCCTTCAGGACTGTGATGGTCTCGATGTCCTGAGGATTGATGTTGTCCATGGAATACTCGATGCCGTCAACCAGGACGAGCGGACTGTTGGTATTAAGAGTGGTGTTGCCGCGCACCCGGAGAGTCGCTCCGTCCTCGCCTGGCTGGCCGGAAGTCTGCGTCACTGCAAGGCCGGGAGCGAGGCCGCCCAATGCGGTGGACGTTGATGTTATCGGCCTGGATTCCAGTCCGTCGCTGAAGTTTATGGTGGAAACGGCCCCGGTGAGGTTGACGCGCTTCTGCGTGCCGTAACCCACGATGACGACCTCATCGAGGTAATTGATGTCGGAAACCAATTGCATGTCGAGCCTGCCGCTGCGGGATGCCGGCTGCTCGGCGTCCTTGAATCCCATCGAACTGAATACGAGGGTGGCTCCGGGGGAAACGCTCAGGGAGTATCTGCCGTTGTTGTCCGTCGACGTGGCGTTGTTGCTTCCCTTTTCCAGCACGAAGACTCCAGGCAGGCCGGCTCCTGTGTCGTCCGTGACCACGCCGGATACTGTCAGTTTCCCAGGGGCTTCTTTCTTCTTCTTCGGGCTGAGCGTGATCTGGCGGTCAAGGATTTCGTAGTCCACCGGCAGGTCCGCCAGTACTGCGTCCAGGACCTGGCGGATGTCGCCGCTGACCCTGGCCGTGACAGGCATTTCCACGTCCACGAGGGAATTGTTGTACACGAAGTGATATCCGGACTGTTTCTGGATATCGGAGATTACCTGGCTCAGTTTGACGGAGTTGTAATCGGCCGTTATCGTCTGCGCAAGAGCGGCGGATGCGCCGGCGCACAGCAGGATAACGGTTATGAGCAGTTTCTTCAGGAACGACATACTGTTTCGCACTTATTCTGACAATTAATAATACACCTAATTCTGCCCAATCCCCGATTTTACGCACTCTTTTCAGGGATTCTGCCGTCATGGGTGTACTAATTATTATGAAATTCAAACTTCTCATACTTGCCTGCCTTGTCTGTGTCTCCGCCGCGGCCCAGACCTCCTTGGGCGATATGACGCTCGAAGAGAAGGCCCGCTGCGTGGTCGGTATAGAGCGGAGCGAATTCCCTCCCACCAACAAGGGCGTGTGCGCCAGGACGGCCCCTTTCCCAAAATATGGCATAAACAGCCTTGTCCTTGCGGACGGCTCTTCAGGCGTGCGTCTCAGCCGCCGCGAGCAGGACCGGGCAACGGCCTTCCCGTCCAATATGGCCCTGGCCTCATCGTGGGATACTGAACTGGTGCAGAAGGTTGGCGCTGCCGCCGGATATGAGGCAAGAGGATATGACATCAACGTTCTGCTCGCCCCCGGAATGAACATCATCCGCAATCCCCTCTGCGGGCGCAATTTCGAGTATTATTCTGAGGATCCTGTCATAACCGGCAAGATGGGTGCGGCATTCGTGGACGGAGTCCAGTCCAACGGCGTCGCTGTGTCAGTCAAGCATTTCACCTGCAACAACCAGGAGACCAACCGCGGCCACGTGAATACGGTGGTCGGAAAAAGGGCCCTCCGGGAACTATATCTGAAAGGATTTGAAATTTGCGTCCGGGAAGCTTCACCCTGGACTTTGATGACGTCATACAACAGTCTTGACGGCGTTCCTGTCCAGGAGAGCTACTGGTTGATCAACGGTATCCTCCGTGGAGAATGGGGCTTCGACGGCCTGGTAATGACCGACTGGAGTTTTGTGCCTCATAATACAGTCGCCCAGATACACGCAGGTAATGACTTCCTTACCCCCGGCTGTGCCGACCAGGTACGCGATATAATTGACGGTGTGAACAATGGTACCCTTGACATGGCCGACCTTGACCGCGCCTGCTCCAAGGTGATACAGCTTGGCACCAGGACCTGGCACGGCGGCAGTGCAAGCGCCCCGGACCTCACGCCGGGTGCGGAAATGTCTGCTCTCGCCGCTTGCGAGGGAGCAGTACTCCTGGAGAATAACGGTATGCTTCCGCTTGCAGGCGGCAAGGCTGCCCTGTTCGGCGTACGTTCCTATGACCTGGTGGCCGTCGGGTCCGGTTCGGCTTATGTGGTCAGCCCTCATGTTATCCAGATTAACGACGCTTTCCGCTCGGCCGGAATCAGCATCGATACTGAATTGGAAGATCTTTACCGCAAGTACGTGGCTTTTGCCTCTGCTGATATCGCATACAACGAGAAGGTCAAGGTTTCAATCGGCCTCCCGTTGCTGCCGGAGTTGGAATTGAGGCGCAGCCTGATCGACAAGGCCGCCGACAGGGACGACTATGCGGTCATAACCCTGGGCAGGACGGCCGAAGAGGGTATCGACCGGGGCCTCAAGGGAGATTATTATCTTACCGATACAGAAAAAACGTTGATTTCCAATATATGCGAGGCCTTTCACGCCCGGGGGAAGAAAGTGGCTGTGGTGCTGAACATCGCAGGCATAATCGAGACGGAGTCCTGGAAACATCTTCCGGACGCCATCCTGAATGTCTGGCTCCCCGGGCAGGAAGGCGGAGCGGCAGTATGCGACCTGCTTACCGGTGCGGCCAATCCGTCCGGCAGGCTTGCCGTTACTTTCCCCGCAGACTATTTCGACTGCCCGTCGGCCCTGGATTTCCCGTACGACAAGCCGGAGCAGGGCCGGAACTACGACCGCACGGAATACTCTGAGGGCATTTATGTCGGATACAGGTACTTTTGTACGAAGGGCGTCAAGGTTTCTTATCCCTTCGGCTACGGCCTGAGCTATACTTCCTTCGATTATTCTGCGCTCAAGGTGAGATCCACCTGCAAGGGTATAAGTGTCTCATTTACCGTAACCAACTCCGGGCCCGTTTCCGGCAGGGAGGCGGCCGGCGTTTACGTCTCCGCCCCTTCCGGCGGTCTGGACAAGCCTTCCGGGGAACTCAAGGCCTTCGCGAAGACCCGGCTCCTTGCCCCCGGAGAGAGCGAAACCGTGAGCGTGGAGATACCGGCTTCCTGGCTGGCTTCTTTCAACGAAGAGGCCGGCAAGTGGCAGGTCGCCCGTGGTCAATACGTTATCCACGTCGGCGCCAATGTGGAAAGTCCGAGGCTGTCTGCTAAAATCAAAAGAAAATGACGACGTTTACAGTATGAAGCTTGATAATGACATTTTAGAAAGGATGCGGGAAATCACCCTCGCCATAAAAGCGGGGAGTTCCGACGTGTTCAGGTCTGTGTATCGGGCAGAGTACAACAACCTGGTCTTTTTTGTAAACAGTTATACGAAGAACCGGCTCGACGCCGAAGACCTGGTACAGGAAACTATGCTTGCCATGTGGGAGAACCGCGAGTCCCTCGACCCCGACCGCAACTTCCGCTCATACCTCTACACAATTGCCCGTAACAAGTCTCTCAATTACCTGAGGGACAACGCCAAACGTCTTAAGGACAGTTCCCTTGAGGAGTCCGAGAACTATATTTCCTCGCTGGCCCTCAGTTCTCCTTCCGTGGAAGAAGAAATCAACGCCCTCGAACTGCAGGAGTTCATCGAACGTATTTACCTGTCGCTTCCCGAGAAAGTGGTCAACACTTTCAGGATGAGCAGGCACGACGGACTCACCTACAGTGAAATCGCCGAGAAGCTCGGCATTACTACGAAAGTGGTCGAATACCACATCAGCATTACGCTGAAGGCGCTCCGGCTCAGGCTGGGGACCAGCAGCAAAAACTCTTATGCGGTTCATCCCGCCAAAAAGTAATGGACGAAAAATTACTACGAAGGTACATCATGGATAAAGCCTGCAAGTCGGAACGGCGGCAGGTGGTTGCCTGGATAAAGGAGAGTCCCGAGAATCTGGAAAAGTTCGCTGCCCTCCGGGCGCAATATGTCTTTTCCGGCCTCCCCAACAGCATCCTGCCCGAAAGGCGCCAGGTGATACGTCCCCTTGTCATGAATTTCGCGCTTGCGGCGCTTGTGCCCCTGCTGGTGCTGTCGGTCTGGCTTCTCGTATCAAGGAACCAGGTTTCTGCCCGTTATGCCGAAGCGTCACATCAGGTGGAGATTCTCAAACAGCAGTCGTCAGGCAGCGTAACATATTATGCCAATCCCGGCACCAAGGGCCTAATCGTCCTCCCGGACAGCTCGATGGTGCGTCTCAACGGTGCATCTTCGCTCACGGTTCCGGCGCAATTCTCGGCTGATACCCGTGAGCTCTTCCTCTCCGGAGAAGGCTTTTTCGAAATCCAGCATCACGAGGACTGGCCCATGATCATCCATACATCCAGGGGCGTTGAGATCAAGGTCCTTGGAACCACCTTTGACCTTTCCGCTTACGATAATGACGAATCAGTCAAACTCACACTCATAGAGGGCAACGTCATAGTGAGGGAAGAAAAGACCGGCTCCGAGCACGTCGTGCGTCCGTTCCAGGAAATAAAGGTGGCGGCCCGTCAGGAGGATGCGGAGCCCGTTGCCGCCAAGCCGGAAATCAAGACCGTCAACGTGCAGCAGAATACCGCCTGGGTCAACGGGGAACTGGTTTTCGACAACACCCCGATGCCCGAGATAGTCAAGCAGCTCGAGCGCTGGTACGGAGTCCATGTCCATATCGTCGACCCCGACGTTCTGAATTACAGGCTGACCGCCACTTTCACCACGGAATCCATTACCCGTATCCTCGACCTCATCCGCTTCTCGTCAATGCTTGAGTACGACATCAACGGTACCGAGGTCTTCATCCGTAAGGAGCATCCCGGGGCCTGACGGCAAGCCTCAATCGACCTTCAGACTGTACGAGCCCGGACCATAGGTTTCGGGCTCTTCCTGTCCCGGGAGGGTGACTGATGCGGTGGCGCCTTCGGGGATGGTGAAATTCCAGGTGCAGACGTCTCCGTTGTATTTCCAGGCACTCCTTATGGTGCCGGCGGCGCTGTTATATACGGCGTCGATGCTGCCCAGACGCCTGTCGGGGACGGGCTTCATCAAGATGTGCCTGAATCCGGGCTCCGCAGGGTCTGCGGCAATTCCGGCGGCGGTTTCCCAGATCCATTCGCAGACGCATCCGTAGGCGTAATGGTTGAAGCTGTTCATGCCCTTGGGACCCATTCCGTTCTCCAGGGTGTAGCTGTTCCAGCGTTCCCAGATGGTGGTGGCGCCGTTGTCGACGGAATAGAGCCAGCTGGGGTTTTTGCGCTGGAAGAGGAGGTCCCAGGCGATGTCGGACATGCCGTTTTCGGTGAGCGTCTGCATAAGTATCGACGTGCCGAGGAAGCCCGTCTGCAGGCAGCCGTCGTGAGCGGCGAAGTTCTCGCGCAGGCGGCTGACCGTCGCCTCCCGCGCTTCTCCTTCCACTACGCCGACCTTCAGCGCAAACAGGGCGGGAGTCTGCATCGTGTTGAGGATTTCGTTCCTGAAGGTGCCTTCCGGCGTGAGGAAGTTCTGCCTGATGTATTCCTTCGCTTCTGCGGCGGTGGCCTCGAATCCGGAGGCGTCGCGTCCGGTGGCGGCGGCCATGTCGCGCATCATTTCTGCATCTATCGCCCAGTAGCAGGCGCCGAGGTAATTCCAGTAGTCGATGGCCTCCGGCAGGGGATGGCGGACGCCGTTTGCATCCTTCTCCGTCTGGGCCCTGTGACTGCAGCTCTCCAGGGGCTCGTAGCTGAGCCAGTCGGCCCACTGGTAGTCGCCGCACTCCTCGATGATTGCCTTGTGGTCGTAGCGCGTTTCGCTTACGTGGGCGAGGAAGCGGCTCATCGCTTCCCAGTTTTCGTCGATTATGGCATTGTCGCCGAATTGCTTCCATACGGTCCAGGGGACGATGATGTTGGCGTCTGACCATCCGAGGCGCATCATATGCTCGGGACCTGAGCCATATTGGCCGAGGGGCGCCACGCCCGGGAATCCGCCTGCGGGGCTCTGGCAGTCCCGCACGTCACGCATCCATTTATGGAAGAACCTGTCGGTGTTGGCGAAGAAAGACCCGGTCTCGGCGAAGACCTGGGTGTCGGCCATCCAGCCGAGGCGCTCGTTGCGCTGAGGACAGTCCGTGGGGACGGAAAGATAGTTGGACCTCTGTCCCCATACGGTGTTGGAGATGAGCTTGTTGATGAGTTCGCTGCCGGTGGTGAGGGTGCCGGTTTCCATCTCCTTCGTTATGGACGTTACGGGGATGGACTTTATGCTGCGGAATTCGACGTCGGAAGTGGCGGTGATTGACAGGTACCGGTAGCCGAAGAAGGTGCATCCGGGGATATAAGAAACGTATCCTTTTTTATCCCCGAAGGTATATTTCAGAAGGAAGTTGTTTTCGTGGGTGCGGAGGTTTGTGCGGTGGACGCTGCCCTCGGGACCGTCCATCCCGCGGCTCACGGCGCCGTTGCCGTCGTTGAGGATTTCGCCGGGAAGGCAGGTGAGGACGGTGCCCCCGGCGGCCTTGAATTCGAAGCAGGGGACCGCGGCGGCATTCTGGCCGAAATCGACCACCAGCGTCTCACCCTCGTGGAGCGCCATCTGCTCCTTGTATCCGCGCAGTTTCA
>JAEEGL014504409.1_pt1 | contig 34313 bp, 33 predicted proteins | sample 9134231 | NCBI WGS metagenome assembly JAEEGL01 (sample SAMN16246548, study PRJNA631951) | gut metagenome | biome: gut microbiome; feature: rumen; material: fiber-attached | host: Bos | place: Iran: Karaj | collected 2018-10
TTTAATAAATCACGAATTTCTTCAAGAAGTACTATATCAGCTGGTTTAGCAGCTGGTGCTGGTGCTTCTTCTTTTTTCTTCTTTAAGCTCATTAACTTATTAATTAATTTAACTAATAAGAATACTGCTAAAGCAATAACTAAAAATTTAATAACTGCTTCAATTAATGCACCAAAATAGAAACGTGCTTCTCCTACTTTTAGAATTAATGATGTGCTTAAATCAATACCACCACAAATCATACCAATAAGTGGATTAATGATATATTCTACTAAGCTATTTACAATAGCAGTAAAAGCACCACCAATAACCACAGCAACTGCTAAATCAAGTACATTACCTTTTTTAATAAAGTCACCAAATTCTTTAAAAAGTTTTTTCATAAATCTCCTTTCCTATTTTGTACCATATATACGGTCCCCAGCATCTCCTAAACCAGGAACAATATATCCAACATCATTAAGCTTTTCATCAAGTTGTGCACAGAATATTTCAACATCTTTATGATCCTTTTTAATTCTTTCAATTCCAACTGGTGCTGCTATAATACATAAGAATTTAATTTTTTTAACTCCATGTTTCTTTAACATAGTAATAGCTGCACTACCACTTCCACCAGTAGCTAACATAGGGTCTAATAGAATAACTTCTTTTTTACTAATATTCTTAGGTAATTTGCAAAAATATTCAACTGGCTCTAATGTTTCTTCATTACGATATAGACCAATATGACCTATTTTAGCATTTGGCATAAGTTTAAGTACACCATCTACCATACCAAGACCAGCTCTTAGTATAGGAACAAATGCGTAGTTATTTTCATCAACTATTTCACATTTAGTTTCAGTAATTGGTGTTTTTACTTTTACTTTATCAGTTTTAGCATCTTTAAGTGCTTCATAACAAAGTAACATAGCTATTTCACTAATTAATTCTCTAAACTCCTTTGTACCAGTTTTTTCATTGCGTAATATAGCAATCTTGTGTTTAATCATTGGATGATTTAAGATAACTTCTTTCATTAAATAATTCTCCTTATCTATTTAAGAATAACACAGTTCATATATTTTTTCAATTCTATTGATATTAATTTGTACCATACATTTTATAAAATTCATCCATTAATAAGAATTCAGTGAAACTATTTTGATGATTTATAGATGCACCATTAGTTTTTCTTATAATAGTAATAATTACTGGTCCAGTCATTTCAGCTACTTGAATTGTTGATGAATCTACACCAATTACTAATGCAACATGCTCTGGTTTATGAACAATATCACCTGGTTTTATTTGATTAATATACGCGGTATTTTGAGCATTAAATTTATATAAATGTTCTTTTGGATTAAATTTACCCCAACGAAGTGTAACAATATCTTCACCACGTAAAATACTATTATCAAATCCAGCTTGGATAAATGCCCATCTAACAAGTCCGCCACAGTCTAATCCATATTGACAAGATGATTTATCTGCTGCCATAGGTTTAGAACAATTATGTTCGGTTGAGTGAGATTTACGACATCCCCAAGTAGGGTCAATTCCCTTTGCTATTGTTTTACCACCCCAGAAATATGGAATATTATATCTATAATTAGCTAAGAATGTTGCAGCCATAGCTACAGCAGCTCTTGTTTTATATCCATAACTTTGCATTAAATTATCTAATTCTTGATTATCTTTAGCAACTGAACTACCACATGTAATCCAACCACTCTTATTTTGTACATGACCATCATCAGAAAGAGGTATACTTCTAAATCCAGCACCTAATTCAGCCTTACATTTAATATCTGTATAGTTATTATGTTTATCATAAGCTTTTACTGTTAAATTAGGAGTAATTGTATTCAATGTAGTTGTATTATTATAGAAATCTAATCCATTTACAGAATATTTTGAAACACCAGATTTATCAGTTACATTCATATTAATTGTAGTTATATTATTTTCATAATAAACAGTACATGTACCACGAGGTCCTTCCCTATCTATACTATCAATATTAACTACATATTTTTTATGTGATTCATTTTTTAAATATATATCAAATTCATATTCACCAATATCATTATAGAAATAACTAACATATTTAGAATATGATCTAGATCCATCAGGTAAAATTGTGTAATAATAATCATCACATTTAATATTTAAATCAATAATTAAGTTAGTTTCATCAATTTCTTTATTTATTTCATAATCAATAATATGCACTCTTCTAATAGCTTCATTAATATTATTATTATTAGTTATTTGATATCTAACTTCATATGTTCCTGGAATACTTGGATTAATATCACTAACCACTTTTATTTCATTTGTAATATCAACACTACCACGATAAGCTTCTACACCATGATCAATATAACTATCTACAAAGAAATACTCTTCTTCATCACCTTTTAAATCAATATATACTAAACTATTTTCTAAAACTATTACTTGTCTTTCTACTTGTGAAACTAAAGCTCCTTTTTTGTTATATAACATATAAACTAAATTATAAATACCAGCTTTATTTGTATTAACAAAACCATCAATATTAATATAAAAACCACTTGTATCATCAGTTTCAGTTATTGCATAACCTGGTTCAAGATATCTATCATATTGATTAATTGTCATAGGATTACTACCAATTAACTCTAATTTAGCAGTATCACCGCGATTACTAAATAATAGAATGATCGCAACAATAACAATAATAACTAAACATATTTTAATAATCTTACTTAATTTTTGATCATTCATATTATCGCCTTTCTTTTTACATTTTAATCCATTATTATCATAACATATAATACACAATCATTACAAGAAAAAAAACATCTATAGACTAGCTATAAATGTTGGAAAAACTATTGTATCTATACTTTTACCTAGTTTTATTTCTTCATCCATAATTGCTAATTTATGTAAGTAACTTGTTAATTCACTATTTGTATATTTATCTATTTTATATCTTAATGCAGCTACTTGTTTAACATTCTTTAATTTTAATTTATCAGCTATTTCATCATTAGTTAAATTCTTTAATACTTTAACTTGATATATTAATCTAATTTGATTAGATAAACTAACAAATATTTTAAAGATATCTTCTCCATAATTAATCATTTCATTATAGATTTTAAGACTTCTTTCTTTATTCTTACTAATTATAGAATCAATTAAATCAAAGATATTATTATCAATCTTTTTAATAACAACCAAATCAATATCCTTTTTAGTTATTTCTTTTTCTTCATATTTTAAAGCCATTAATTTATCTAATTCATTAGTAATATGAGTAATATCTTCTTGTGTATTAATTATTAAATATCTAATTACATCACTATCCATTTTATAATCTTTAGTATATTCTTTTATATAAGTAGTTAAATCAATAGTAGTTTCTATAACCTGACATTTTTCTTTAATTAATTTAACAATATTCTTTTTACCATCAGCTTTATCTACAGAAATAATTAAATAGTTGTTAGGATTTGGATTATTTAAATACTTTTCAAGTAAATCTATATTATGTTCTATTTCTGATTTACTAGTTCCTAAAAATGTGCAATTTTTACACAAAACTATCTTTTGTTCATTAAATAAACTATAAGTATCTAAATCAATAATAGCATCAGAAATATTAACTTCTTCCATATCATAAGTAATTAAATAATTAATATCAAGATTATTCTTCTTTAATATTTCATTTACTTTAATATTTAATATTTCATTATTATCAGTTTCAATAAAATATAAATTATTCATCTTAAATATTTCCTTTTATTTTATCAAACACTTCATCTATCTTACTTTCATCTTTACCTGCTCCTTGAGCAAATGTTGGACTACCACCACCATTACCACCAAGAATTGAAGCAGACTCTTTAAGAAGTGTACCAGCATTTAATTTAGGATTATTACTACGAGCTAAAATATTTAAAGAACCCTCACCTACATTAATAAGAAGAATAAAGATATTATCATATTCATTAACTAAATTATCCATTACTTGTTTAAGAGAATTAATATTCATATTTTCTACTTTTTTAAGTAATAAATTAGTATCATTAATCTTAGTTACATCATCTTTTAAATTAGATAATGATTTAACTAATTTTTCTTCTTTAACTTTAGTATATTCTTTTTCTAAATTCTTAACTTCATCAGTTAATACACTTAATTCTTTCTTTAATCTAACTAAATCTTTATAAGAATTAACTGTATTAGAAATATCTTTAATTTTATAATCTAATTTAATATGTTCATTACTAGCTTCTTGTAAAATAGATTTAGCTTTTATAGTAAGTTTAACTATATCATCAAGATAATTCTTAGCAAATTTATGTAATTCAGGTTCAACATTACTTCCAGTAGCAGCTTCTATACGATATACGTTACTACCTTTACTTTCAAAAGATAAAATACTAAATAATTTAATATCTGATGTATTTTTAACATGTGTACCACCACATAATTCTTTTGATCCATTAAATTCAACTAAACGAACTACATCACCATATTTTTCATTAAATAAAGCCATTACTTCACTCTTATCTATTTCATTAATATTTTTAAGGGTTGTAATACGTTTAATCTTTTCTTTAATCATACGATTAACTTTTTCTTCTACAGAGATTAACATATCATCAGTTAATTTAGTTGTTGAAGTAAAATCAAATCTTAAAGTTACATCATCAACACGTGATCCATTTTGAGCAATTGCTTTATCAATTAAAGTACGAAGTGAATATTGAAGTAGATGAACTGATGAGTGATTACACTCTATTTTCTTTCTTCTTTCTTCATCAATAATTAAATCAACTTCATCTTTTTTAACTACTCCTGTTAATACTTTAATCTTATGTACATTTTGTCCATTAGGAGCTTTAAATACATCAATTACACGTGCTTTAAAGCTATCTCCTTCTATTATACCAGTATCATTAACTTGACCACCACCAGTAGCATAAAAACATGTTTTATCGAGAATAAGATATCCTTCTTTAGTAATTTTATCTACTAATTTATCATCATCCATTAATGCAATAATATTAGCTTTCATACGATATTTATCATAAACAAATTCTGATTTATCCATAAATTTAAGTAATAATTCATTTTGTGTATTCATAGCATTTTCATGATGAACATTACTTTTAGATAATTCTTTTTGTTTAGACATAAATTCATCAAATTCACTTCTATCAGTAGTAAATCCTTTTTCTTGTAATATTTCTAAAGTAAGTTCAAATGGAAAACCATATGTATCATATAATTTAAATGCATCAGCTCCACTAATTTTATTATCAAGAGCTTCATCCATTAATTCAGTTAACTTCTTTTCGCCATCTTTAAGTGTTTTACCAAATAATTGTTCTTCTTGCATAATTAAAGCTTTTACATGTACTATTTTATCAATTAAATATGGATAAACATCTTTCATATTACGAACTACTGTATCAACTAATTTATAAACAAATAATCCAGATAAACCAAGTTTACGTCCCATTCTAACACTACGACGAAGTAATCTTCTTAAAATATAACCACGTCCAAAGTTTTCAAATGTTGCACCATCAGCAAGGGCAAATGTAAGAGCACGAATATGATCAGCAATTACTTTAAATTCCATTTCACCATTATATATAACACCAGACATTTCTTCTAATTGATTAATTATTGGCATAAATAAGTCAGTATCAAAGTTAGAATCAGCATCTTGGAATATACAAGCCCAACGTTCAAGTCCTGCACCAGTATCTATATTTTTACTAGGAAGTTCTTTATATTCACTTCTTTCTTTTCCTTCTTCAGAATTGAATTGACTAAATACATTATTCCATATTTCAACGAATCTTTCATTATCATCGCCTGCTTTAAATTTTTCTAATGCATCACCTTCTGGATCATATTTATCACCACGATCAAAGAAGATCTCTGTATCAGGTCCACATGGTCCAGGTCCAATCTCCCAGAAATTATCATCAAGTTTTATAATATGATCAGCTAAAATACCCATTGTTTTCCATTTATTAAAAGTATCAAGATCATCTGGAAAAACAGTAACATAAAGTTTTTCTACAGGTATATCAAACCAATCTTTTCCAGTTAATAAATTATAAGCAAATTCAATAGCTTCTTCTTTAAAATAGTCTCCAATTGAGAAATTACCCATCATTTCAAAGAAAGTATGATGACGTCTTGTTACACCAACATTTTCTATATCATTAGTACGAATACATTTTTGAATATTAGTAATTCGCTTTGATACAGGTACTTCACTTCCATCAAAATAACGTTTCAATGGTGTTACACCTGCATTTACCCAAAGTAGTGTATCATCATCTTTTGGAATAAGATTAGCACTAGGAACAATCATATGTCCCCTTTCACTAAAGTATTTAAGCCACATATCTCTTATTTCACGACTAGTCATTCTTTTCATAAATTACTCCTTTTTTGCATAAAAAAGACCATTATAGGAGCGATAGACGCTGTACCATCCTACTTTGGTCTTAATTTTTTAACGGAATTACCGATTCTATTTACCCTTAAGTAGCCTTCATATATTCATTATATTAACATTTCACCAACAGTTAATTCTCTAAAACAACTTATATATTACTCCCCTTAAGGAATAGACAACATAGTTATTATATCACATTTTTTTATTTTGTATATACTTTTTTTATTTGATTAATTTCTATTCTTCAATCTTAAATTCTTCTAGATTACCATCTTTATTAAGTACTTTATTTAGTGATTCTGATACTTCTTTTAATTTCTCATCACATTCTTTAGAGATTTTAAAAGCTTCATTAAATTTATCTAATGCATCATCAAGTGCAACATTACCACTTTCTAATTCTCTAACTATTGTTTCAAGTTTAGAAATGTTTTCTTCAAAATTAACTTTCTCTTTTTTCTTTTCCATTATATACTCCTAACTTTTTAACATATGATATAACTTCATCATCATATTCTTCTTTTATTTTCTTTTCTATATAAAACTTACCATCTTTTAAATATAATTTATCTTTAGTACCAAATTCATTTTCTTGATATTCTACAAATCTATCAACTTGACCCTGAATAACATTTATTCGACTATTTAAATTATCAGTTATTTCAATATTATAATTACGAACATTAATTAAACAATTGATAAACATAAATAGGTCTTTAATAGTATCAAAGTTACTTTCATAATCAAGTAGTTTATTAACAAAATCAAATCTATCAATACTACTATCTAAACTAAATATATTTATAGTATATTCTTTATTATTATCTTTTAATTCAAAACAATACATATTTAGATCTTTACTACCTAATTGTGATCTATCAATAACATTTCGATTATCTTTACTATATAAATAACCTCTTAATGAAACACAATTTATATAATAGTCATATACTAACATAAAATTATTACTTGGATTTTTAACATATATTTTCTTTTTCAAATAATCAATATAGAAACTATTTATTTCATTATTTATTTCTACCCCAACTTCTGCTCCAAGTTTACTTTTTATTGTATATATTATTTTAATTGGTTGATCAACAGTAACTATCATAATAGCTCTTCCTAAACAAGGTTGTATACTATTTATTAATTCATAATTCTTTTTGACTTCTTTATCTTGATATTCAATTTTCTTCATAGACATTCTTTACTTCACTTTCTATCTTTCCATTAGTAATGCTAGTAACTATCATATCCCCTATTTTAATATCTTTTGTTTTAGTTATTATTTTATCATTACATCTTGTTACACTATAACCTCGTTTAAGTGTCGTAACTGGATTTAATACTTCAAGTTTACTTAATAAATTTATATAATTATTCTTTTTGTTATCAACTAGTACATTAATACTATTTCTTAATCTTTTAATTAAATCATTATAGTTATACGCTTTATCTACAAATAACATATTAGGATTTTTAAGTACATAACTTGATTTAATAGTATTAAGTCGATCTTTATTTTTATCAATATTACTTTTAATAGCCATAATAAGTCGTTCATATAAATTATCAAAATTTTGTTCTTGTTTTTCATATAAACTCATTGGATTTTTTAAAATATAACTGTTTTTAAGATTAAATAATTTTAAATTACAATTATCTAAATATGTTTTAATTGCTTTAACGAGTCTTAAATTATATTGATTAAATAATTCAATAACATCTAATTTATTAGGAACACAAAGTTCTGCTGCTCCGGTTGGAGTTGGTGCTCTTAAATCAGCTACAAAGTCAGATATAGTAAAGTCTACTTCATGACCTACTCCACTAATTATTGGTATTACACTATCGAAGATTGCACGAGCTACAATTTCTTCATTAAAAGCCCATAAATCCTCTATTGAACCACCACCACGACCAAGGATTATAACATCCAAATCATATGTATTAGCTAATTTAATATTTCTTACAATATCATCCTTTGCATCAGCTCCTTGAACTAAAGATGGAAATAAAATTGTTTCACATATTGGAAATCTTCTTTTTATTGTAGATAAAATATCTTTAATAGCTGCTCCAGTTGGTGCAGTAATAATACCTATTTTCATTGGAAATTTTGGTATTGGTTTTTTATATTCTTTTTTAAATAAACCTTCCTGTTCTAATTTTTTCTTTAGTTTTTCAAATTCTAAATATAAATTACCTAAACCATCTTCCATCATTTCATTAACATATATTTGATAAGTTCCACCTGATTCATAAACACTTACTTTACCACTAACTAAAACTTTCATACCATCAGCTGGTTCAAATTTAAGAGAAGCTGCACTACTTGCAAACATAATGGCTGAAATCTGTGAGTTTTCATCTTTTAAAGTAAAATATAAATGACCTCGAGAATGATGCTTAAAATTACTTATTTCACCCTTTATATGGATATTATTAAGTTCTCTTTTCTCATCAAACATATTCTTTATAGCTTTATTTAATGCTGTTATAGTAAAATATTTAGTTTCCATATTAATTCTCTTTATACAAGTCTGATTTATAAATACGATCTAATGTACCATTAATCATCTTAACTACTTTTTCATCACTATATTTATGTGCAAGTTCAATTGCTTCATTAATAGAAACTACTGGTGGAGTTTTAGTATATAATAATTCATAAATACCTAGACTTAGAATAGCTTTATCTACTTTACTTAATCTATCTATTTCCCAATCAATTAAATATGTATTAGCAATATTATTAATTTCTTCTTGTTTTTCTCTAACTCCATAGACCATTTCATTAACAAAATCATTTTCTACTTCTAATTCTTCTTTAATTAACTCATGAACATCATAATTAACCTTAGCTTTATCTAAGATATAACTTTCATATAATACATGAGCTATTACTTCTCTTAATTCACTTCTTGTTTTTCCCATACTTCACCTCAATATTCTAAATCTAAATCTTCTAAAAATTCTTCTATTTCATTAATATAATTTATTGGTGCACTAATATAAATAATATTTTCTTTACTTCGAATAACTAAATAATATGTATCAGAGTTTTCAGCATGATATAATTCATAATTAGTTAAACTCTTACTTTTAATATAATCGTTAGTTGTAAGGTTCTTTTTAATTTCATCTACGTTTAGTAAAAAAAACTTTTTAGCTGTTTCACTACTATCTAATTTCAAAAACTGTACATCATAAGCATTTTCTCTATTTACTGCATAATAAATATCTGAAATATAATCATATGATTCATAACCAGTTTTATTGTTTTCTATTAAATAGCCATTAAATCTAGCTACTTCAATAAACTCATCTAATGTAACACTATTCTTTTTACAACCTACTACGATTAATAATAAAATTAATAATAAATATTTAAGCTTTCTCATAGTACATCACATTATTATTATAGCAAAAAAATAATATAAAAAAAAGAATTAATCTTGTTCTTTGACAATATTTCTTAATTCTCTTAATTTATCTTTATTTAATTCAGTTATTCTTCTTGATTCAATAGCTTTAGTAATACCTTTAGAAATAGTCCAAGAATCCATTTTAGTATTCTTAATAAAGTTAATCGATTCATCAAAATATTCAATTATCATATAAGAAAGTAACCATGCATTAGCCATTTTAACATAATAAGTATTTAGTTTAACACTTTCTATTATTTTATAGATATCATCTTTATACTTTTCTTCTATATAATAGTTTAATATCATTACTAAAGCAAAACGTACTCCATATTCATTTTTAGATTTAAGTTTATTATTTAGATATTTCCATAATTCATTTTTATATTTATTAGTTATTTTTAAAGATGCAACAAATGTATCACACATACTCCAATCACTTACTTTAGGTAAATGATTATCAATATGTTTAATTAACTCATCATAAGTAAGATTTTTATAATTTCCAATAATAAATCCCTTTAATAATATTTCTTCATAATATTCTTCATCAATATTATTTATTAAATAATCTAAACTATATTTTTTAGATAAATCTTTTGCAAGACTTCGAATAACTGGTATTCTAACACCAATACTTTTATATTTATGATATAGATTTAATTCTAAAGAAAAATCTTTATATTTAGGATCTCTATTTTTAATTAAATAATCTTTAACTTCTTTCATAAAACTCCAATTCATTTATATAATTATTAAATTCTTTAAAAGATAGTCCTACAGGTACTTCAAAGAATTCAGTAATAGGTCTTGATTTACCTTCAGCCATTTTAACATAATAATCATTAATCTCTTTAATAGCTTCTAATTCACTATTATATTTATAAATACCAATCTTTTCCCAATTAGGATGTTCTATTTGATATACAAAGTTATTTATGTAATATAATACAAAACAATGCATATGTTCTTCAGCTTCTAAGTTATTAAAATCTTTTCCTTCATATATTCTTGTACAAAACATTTTATTAGGAATATTAATCTTATCTAATAAATAATGCATCAAATTAACTTGTTCTATACAAGTACCAAGTCCATATTTAATAGTATCATCAATACTCATAGTACGATAAAGTTTGCGAAACTCTTTCATTGTTTTAATATGCTTCTCACCATTAATATCTATCCATCCATAAGTAATATTTTCTTTCATATATAGAAGAATATCTTCTGGTGTTTTAATATCATTTATTTTCATATTTCTCCTTCGTATCAATATTACCTCTAAATACAACATATTCATCCCATAAATATTCTAATATAAAGTTAGCTAACATATTAAGTCCAGTTACAATAAAATCATTCCATCCCAAATCTTCAGCTAAATAATTACCAATTATAGTAGATACTGGAGTAAATATTAAATAAAATAAAAATACTAAACTCATAGCTTTAGGAATATTTACAGTTGATTTAAATGTATATTCTCTATTTAATGTAAAATTCCATATAACTGAAGCTATTAAAGCAGGTAAATAACAAGCCCAATAACTAAAATTAGTAAATTTTTCTAGTAATGTAAAAACAACTATTTCAATAATACCAGCTGATATTGAAAATAAAGTAAACTTAATTTTTCTAATTAATTCTTTTTTATTCTTCATCTTTCATCCTTCTTCCATTAACAAGTGGATATAATTTTCTTTTCTTAATATTTGGTAGTGAAACAACTTCTATTTCATCTAAAGTAATATTTTTAAATTTATTAAATAATTCTATTATTTCTAAATCATTAATATTTTCTAATAAATTAATTATATATTCTTCATCTTTAATAAATAATTCTTCATAAGTAATATAATCTTTATCTATTAACTTTTTAGTTATAGTAGCTAATAAATTCATCATATAATTATCTTCAAACGAATGACACATAACATCAATACTATTACTTATTTCTATTACTTTTCTTGCCACTAATTCATCAATAAAACCAATTTCCATTTCATTAGATTCATTAGTATATAAAGTTATACTATTAATTACTTTAGAAATATCACTTTTAGTAATATTTTTTGTCCATCCAATTCCTGTTAATATAACTCCATCAAGTCGATCTGCACAAAGTTTTGGACGTGAATTATCTACTACACTACTCTCTTTAAAATTAATTATATCACTTGGATTTATCTTATCTTTAGAAAGACAATCTAATAAATATTTATCAGAGTGAATTACTTTTTTAGTATATTTTTCAGTACTTTCTTGCATCTCATAATCTTCATTCATATAATCAATTACATGAGAAAATACAGGAGTTCCTACATCATGAAATAGTCCACGTAATGTTGCTAATTTATCATTAGTTAATTTATATACTAATAATGAAACTGTTAAAGAATGATCAAATCTTGAAATATATTCACAAAAATTATATATATCTTTTGACGCGTAATCCATTCCACAAAAATAACCAACTTTTTTAAGTCTTAATAGTGAATAACACTTTAAGTACTTTTTTAGAAAAGTTGGTATTGTCTTAATATTAAGTAAATCCATGTAGTTATTTAACATAATAACTCCTATTTGTTTAAATATTTTATTGCTTCATTTGCGGCAATTGCACCATCACTTGTTGCAGTTACAAGTTGTCTTACTTCTTTTTCTCTTACATCACCTGCAACAAATATACCTTCTTTATTAGTTAAGCAATCATCACTTTTTATATAACCATCATCAGTAAACTCTAAATAATCTTTAAATAAATTAGTTGATGGAACACCACCAATTGCAATAAATAATCCATCAATAATAATAGTATTTACTTTATCAAGTGTTTTAACTTCAATTGATTCTATATGATCATTACCATTTATTTTAATAACATTACTATTTAATATAAATTCAACATTATCTTTTTTCTTTAATAGTTCAATAGACTTTGTATCTGCTCGAAACTCATCACGTCGATGAATTAAATATACTTTTTTAGCTAAGTCAGCAAGATAAATTGCATCATCAATAGCACTATTACCACCACCAACTACAGCAACTATTTTTCCTTTATAAAAAGCTCCATCACACATTGCACAATATGATACACCTCGACCAACAAATTCATCTTCAAAACCTAATTTACGGTTTTCTTTACCAGTTGCAATAATTATTGTTTTTGATTCAAATTTATTTTTGTTGGTAATAACTTTTTTAATATTACCATCAACTACTTCAACAACATTTTCAAACTTTACTATTGCTCCTAATTCAGTTGCTTGTTTATATAAATTATTTGCAAGATCAAAACCAGATATATTAAAACAACCTGGATAATTTTCTATTTTATTTGTATTAACTATTGCACCACCATAACCTTTACCATCAAGAACTAAAACATTTTTATTAGCTCGTTTTAAATAAATTGCCGCTGTTAGTCCTGCTGGTCCTGCTCCAATAATTATTACATCATACATATTATTCACCTACAAAATCTTTTAAATCATCAATTGATAATAAACCAATATTACGTTTAACTTCTACTCCATTTTCAAAGATAATAAGACATGGTATTGAATAAATATTATATTCTCTAGCTAAATTTTCATTTTGATCTACATCAACACTAAGTACTTTAACTTTTGTATTTTCACTAAATTCATCTAATATTGGCTTTAACATACGACAAGGTCCACACCAAGTTGCATTAAAGTCTACAAGCACTTTACCTTCTTTAATTTCTTCTTTAAAATTAGTTTCACTTGCTTCAATTACTTTCATTTCTTCTCCTCCTTACTACATGAATTATCATTTAATTCTAAATCTATTTTATAAACTGTTGTTTTTTTATCTTTACCAGCTCTTATTTCCAAATATAGTTTGTTGTGAGTATAACTTTTACAATTTTGTTCATAATTATCTACTTTAACTTCTACTTCTTGTAAATAATTTTCTAATTTTTTATTTTTACCATCTACATTACATTTAGCTATCGAAGTCTTGTTTTTACCTTCTTCTTCAAATAATTCACATGATAAAGTATCATAAATAGTATTATCATCACCACCACAGTAATCAATATTTGAAATATTAATTGATGAAGTTTTACTATCATATGCAAGAGCTCCTGTTACTTTAAATTCCTCACATGTAGTAGAAAGTGTTTTAAAAGTAAAACCTGGTTTAGTTTTATTATTAATTATTATTAATGTAATTAATAAACCAATTAAAACGATAGCAACTACACCAAATACATATGGAAATATAAGTCTTTTTGCATTATTTTCTTCGAGAACTTCACCATCTAAAATACTTTCTAGACTAACATTAAAATCTTTACTTATTTCTCTTAGCAAACTAATATCAGGCATATTAATGCCTCTTTCCCATTTACTAACAGCTTGATAAGTAACATTATATTTAGCACCAAAAACTTTTTGTGTTAAATTATTTTTTTTACGTAATTCTCGTATAAAATTACCTACCTTTATTGCATCCATATTCCCACCTCAAACATTTCTCTTACATTATAACATAATTTATTATAAAAAAAAGATATTTATCTTATTTTAATAAATATCTTTTGTAATTAATACTTCTGTTTTAAGTCCTGTTTTATCAAATATTTCATTTTTTAACTTATCAATTACTTCATTAATAAAATCTTTTTGTTTTTTATCAAGTTCAAAAAATTCATCACCATTTAAATCAATTAGATTTTTACCATAGATAAATCTAAATACTAAAGAGTTATTATCTACAAAATTAATTGGTACAACAGGTCCATAACATACTTTATATATTTGATCAGTATAATTTTCTTTAAAATAATTATCTTTAATAACATCAGAATATGTATTTTTAATCATATTAACTACTTCATCAGTTATATTATCTTTATTAAAGTTTTTTAATAAAGTTAGATTATTATCATCAAGTTTTTCAATAAACAAATTATTAATAAAGAATAGATAATCTAATTTTAAATATTCATTTAAATCTTGATATTTTTTATTTTTACCAATATATAAATTACTAGAACTAATCATATTTTCATATATACTAAAATCAATTATTGTATTTAGATAATATTCTAATATATATTTATATTTCTTTTCTAATTCTTTATATAAATTATCATTATCTGTTATTAATCCTTTTGCTTTAGCTAATTCGATATTAATCATTTATCACACCACCTTTTAATATACATCTAGACCCATATTAAAACGATTTATTTCTTCTTCCGTCATTGTTTTAAACTGAGGGTTAGCAACTTCACATATCATTTTTTCACCCCATGTAGATACAATCCAGTGAGTATCATCAATTTCACCAAGTTTAGTCATCATATGACATCCACCATTTACTAAATATACTGTTCCATCAAGATTATATAAGGTATAACCATCATCACTAAACATACCACTTCTAGTCATAGTAGTATTATAATCATCTTTAAATACATCGTATTTGTCATCTAAATAATTAAACATACTATATATTGCACTTTTATAAGTACCATCACCATTAGCTGTTGTATTAGCTAAAGAATTTCCTTTTTGATTAAAGAAACTATATAATTCAGCAATTATTGGTTCATAGTTATAATCGATAAATTTACCATCATAACTTCCAAAATTAACTTCATACATTGGATAACCAAATGTTTTATAAAATTCTTCTTCTCTTCCTTCAAATTCTTTAAATACACAATTAACAAGAGCCGTATAGCCACAACCTGTTTCACAAATTTTCGTATAATAATTTCCTAGTTCTTCCTGACTTGCATTTGGAAAAAATTCCTTCGTTATGTTATATAAAGGAGTATAATTTTCAAGATCAACATTTAATAAATCCATTTGACTACCACCATATTGTTTTGATAATAGATTATATTCTCCATATATATCTAATGGTTTACCATTTTCATCAGTTAACTTAATTATTCCTTCATCAGTAACAGTAATATTAAAACACTTACCACCATAAATTACCTTAGGATTATCTCCATTTACACTAATTAATTTATCATCAAGATTATAGTAATATTCATTTCCATTTGCATCTACTATTTGTTTAATAGGTATTAAATTATTAAAAACATATTCAAAATTAGTATCTTTTTTGTATTTTAAAATATTATCATTTTCACTAACAAAGTTTTGAATATTTTTTTTAAATACATTAGCTAATCTTTTTTCATTATCATCAAATAAATCATCAATTAAAAGATGAGTAGCTTCTTCCATTTCTTTATCACAAGCACTATAAGCAAGTAATGAATAATTAATACTTTCTTTAACAGTGTTTATATTTTCTAAAACACTTTGAATATTAGTATTAATTCCATCAATATTACCATTATATTTATCAGGAAAACTATTTATAATACTCTCACAACTATTACAATTATTTTTTATTATTGAAGAATAATCATCATGAAGACTTACCATACCTTTCATAATATTTTCATATTCTTCTTCATCATACTCAATATGATTAATTCTATAATATGTAGATTTATTATTTTTAGTTACTTTCTCACTAAATAAATTATAGTCATAATTAGTAGTAATACCATTTTCTATTTTTTTAGTTAATTGACCAAATGAATTATATTGATAAACATTATTCATTTCATCAACACATTCAAAAGAACCATTTTTATTTTGAGTATATTTTCCTTTACTTAATAAATCATTACTTTCATATGAAACAAGTGTAAAAGTACCATCTGGTTTTAAAATTAATCTATTATGATCTTCATAATAAAGACCTACATAATATGTACGAGTACCATCTTCACTAATATTTAAGTAAGCAGAATCTCCATTACTATAAAAAGAATATGTTCCATCAGAATTATAAACAACACCAAAAGCATCTTGTTTATCTTCTAAATGCAAAACTAACTTATCTTTAAGATAATAATCACTAGTTAGTTTATAATCACCATTTTCATCATAATCATAATGTACTTTAGAAACCATTCCACCTTTAATATATTCAACATCTAAAAGATCTTTAATATTACCATTATCATAATATTCATATAGTTTTTCTCGAGTTAAAACATCATTTTCATATACTTGATTTGATACCAACATACTATGAATCTTTGTTTCAACATAAGTAGATGGTGGAGAACCAAAAAAAGCATTACCTTCATTGTACTTTGTTACTATAAATGTATCAGTTCCTATCTCATAAAATTCTTTCTCATATAGCCTATTATTATTATCATACTTACAAGTTTCTCTAGATACAATTTGATTATCAACATAATTACCAGTACTAGTACTATTATCATCAAAATAATGAATAACATTATATTCATTTTCAGATAAGACAGTCTTTTTTTCTGTTAATTTTCCATTAATATCATATGATGAATAATTACCTAAATTATCACCCTGAACAGTTCTATAAGCAGTATTAGAAGAATCATAATAATTTTCTGTATAACCTCCATCAGAATTAATAATATGATCCTTTACTAAGATATTATTTCCATCTCTTATTTCATAATTTCCTAATGAATCAGAAGTTGTTATTTGCTCTATTGTACCATCGAAATAATAATCGACATACTTAGAACTACCATCATCATTCCATTCATGAATAGTATATGATCCATCGTCCCAATCTGATCGATTATAATAATCATATTTTTTATTATTCATTAGTTTCTTTATCACCAGCCTTTAATTCTTCTTGTTTTTTCTTCCAAGCTTGATAGTGATTACGATGTTCTTGTTCTTTTTGATTAATAAAAGTATTAACACTTTGCTTAAAAGAATCAACATTACTTGAACTAGTTGATAAATCACTTGATATACTATTTATTTTTTCTAATACTTTATTGCCAATATAATCATTAGGTACATTAAATGATTTTAATTTAGTATCAATTTCTGAAATACTAGTTTTAACACTATTTAAATTAGTATTAATACTACCTTTACTAGATGAATAAGTATTAGCAATATTTAAACAATTTGAATCACGATTACAGCTCACTATTATCACCTTTTACTTCATCTATAAAACTATCCCATGATTTAACTAATTTATCATTAGTATCATTATAATTATCAAAACCATCTTTTAAATATAAAGCTAATTTAGTAAGATTATCATTATATTTCTTTAACATATTAATTCTATTTTTATAACCACTAATAAATGTATTAAATGCTTTACCTTGCCATTTAACATTATTAAATAATTCATCTAATTCTTTAATATTACTACCAATATCATTTTTAGATAAATTAATCAATTTATTACTACTTTCTTCTAATTTATCTAAATATATTTTATACTTCATTACTACCACCTTCTCCTACACTAGTGTTAGTTTCATTATATAGTTCGTTATATGAATTAACTATATTATTTAATTTATCTATATATGGTTTAAAAACACCATTTAAATAAGCTTCTACTATATCAATATAATGTTCTGCTACTACCCTAAATTCTTTAGAACTAGGTGTATCATAAAACTCTTTAGTATCCTCAATCATCTTTTTAAAAGTTTCTACATTTTTATATAAATCATTATACTTTTGATCAGCTATTACTTTCTTATCTTTAATATTATTTATGTCAAATACTAAATCATAATTATCTAACATATTCATCACCTATTCTTTATTATTAACTATCTTAATTTTACCATATTCTATTTAAGAAAGAAAGATAATCTTTCTTAATTAATCTACTGGGTTTATAACTTCATTAGTTGGTTTATGTGTTTCACAAATCATTTTTTCACCATAACTAGATACATACCATGTAGTACTATCTATTTCACCAGTTTTAACCATTGCATGACTGTAACCATCTGCATATATAAGATTACCATCAATATCATATAAATTATAACCATAATCTCCAAAGATACCACAATCAGCTATATAATCATTATATTTTTTATCAAATATACCATATTCATCATGTAAGTAATTATACATTTTATAGTATATTTCTTCATATACACCATCTGCATAAAACTTTGAAGTAGCAACTGCTCCATCTTTGGAATTAATATATGAATATAAATCTAAAATCATTGGTTCATAATTAAAATCTACTTTAGCACCATCAGGACTATTAGAAAAATTATACATTGGATAACCAAATGTTTTATAAAACTCTTCTTCTTTACCTTCAAATTCTCTAAAAACAATATTAGTAAGAGCTGTATAGCCACAAGCAGTTTCACTAACTCGATTAAAAAAATCTACTACTTCTTCAGTACTTGTTAAATCATAGTATTTATCTAAAACTCTCAAGATATTTTCATCATGTAATAATACTTCACTTTTTAAGAAAGTTCTTTGATTACCACCATATTGTCCATTACCAACATTATATTCACCAAATATTTGTATTGGTGAACCATTTGAATCAACTAATTTTAAAATACCATCATTACCTACTTTAACACTAAATACTTCATTACCATAAGTAATCTTAGGATTATCTCCAATAACACCAACTATATTGCCTCGTAAATTAGAGTACCATATATTACCATCACTATCTACACTTTTACTAACTGGTATTAAAGTTTGATATAATTCAAGGAAATTAGTATCCTTTTTATATTCCATTATCTTATCATTATCAAGATCTTCGATATGACTTCTTATATCATGTTTAAATACTCTAGCTAAGGTAGTTTCACTTTCATCAAATAAACTATCAATTAAACTATGAATCTTTTCTTCTAAGTTTTTATCACAAGTACTATAAGCCAGTAATGAATAATTAATACTTTCTTTTAATTCATTAATAGTATTAATTTCACTTTGAATATTATTATTAATTGAGTTTATAGATGATGTTGAATATTTATCAGGAAAAGATGTAATTATATCTTCACAACTATTACAATCATTATTTATTTTAGATGGATAATCATCACATATACTAACTAAGTTTCTCATAATATAATCATATTCTTCTTGATCATATTCAATATGATTAATTAGTGCATAAGTAGATTTACCATTTTTAGTAACAGTTTCTTTTAAATTAGGAATATCATATGAATATACTACACCATCAACTTCTTTTTTAATTAATTGACCAAGTGAATTATATTCACATTTCTCATTATTATCGCTATCACATATAATATGGCCATTATCAAGAATAGTATATTTACCAGATACTTTAGTAATATTTCCATCTAAATTAGTAATACTATAATATGTTCCATCACTATTTAAATGTATTTCATTACTAAATTTTTGATATTCATCACCATCTTTATATACTCTATTACCATCTTTATCAATAAATAAGAATTCCGTACCATCTTTTCTAGTAAATACAAAACCATTATCAGTCTCTTTAATCGATGTACCTGGATCAGTTAAATGAGCTAAGAATTTATCATTCATATAATAATCATCACTATATGAAGAATTACCATTTTCATCATAAGTATATTCTTTCTCACGATAAAAATCATGATCATATTCTTGAATAAGTAATCTTTTAATTTTACCATTATCATAATATTCATAATTACTTTCTCTAAGTATTAAATCATCTTTTGCTATTATACTTTGAACAACTCTATTATTTACTGCTTTATCTGAATAAGCTATCGAATCTATATATTTTGTTTCAGTTCTTGAATTATCATAACGATCTGTTTTTGTACTATTAGTTATATTATTATTTTCATCATATGCATAATAAGTAGTTGATTCTTCTGTGGGATTAACAACATTTTTTTCAAATAAGTTACCATTTTCATCATACCAGGAATTTTCAAAATTATCACCATTTCTTTCACAGTGATTATATAGTTTACCATTTTCATGGAAAGATTGATATTTTGAATGATTTTCTGAATAAACAGTATTAGAAGCAATTATTCTTTCATCTTTGTCACGTTTTGTATAATTACCTATACTATCACCAATAGTATAAGATACTACATCACCGTTTTCATCATATATTACTTCTGTATAATTACCAGTAGAATCTACTTTTTCAATATATTCATTACCATCACTATACCATTTATGACCATCAACTGAACCATCTGCATGAGTTGTTACTATTTCAACATAATTGTTTGTTTCATAATCAAATCTTTTTCTTATAACATTATTGTTCTTATCAACTTCTTCAGAATAATAACCCCGTTGATCATATGTATATTTAATACCATCAATTATTTGTTCACCTTCGGTTATTCTATCCATAAAATCACCACTTTTTATATTTACTTTACTACTTCTTATTCTTAATTATTTACTAATATAAGTTTATCATAATAGACAAAAAAAAGAAAGATTTAATCTTTCTAATTTGCTATTGAATGATGTACTGTAGGGCTTGAAGTACTTAGTGTTCCAAAACGATATCCTTTACTTGTTAAAGTACTTAAAATATGATCTAATTCATTAGCTGTATTAACTTTTATATCATGCATTAAGAAAACACATTTCCTACATGTTTTAGCACCATTAATAACATTGTTATATATCTTAGATCTACTACCACTACCATCAGTATCACCACTACCTACATCCCAATCAAAGTATTTATAACCTTCATTAGTCATATATTTAGCTATTTTTGTAACAACACCTTTAGAATAACTTCTACTTACTGTATTACTACTTCCTCCAGGGAACCTAAATATTCTAGATCTTGTACCTGTATATTTATATATTACGTCATTCATTTTATTAAAATCTTTAACATATGCATCAACACTTTTATAAATATTATAGTTATGTGAATAAGTATGAACAGCTACTGTATGACCAGCATTAAATTCATCTTTAATTAAACTAACATAACCTGGAAATTGATTAGTTACAAAGAATGTAGCTTTTACATTATATTTAGCTAAAGTATTAAGTATTTTCTTTGTATATGGACCAGGTCCATCATCAAATGTTAAATACAATATTTTACCATTACCAGAACCAGTAATAACAGATTCACTTTCTTTATATACTACTACTTTTCTTGATTTTTTAGTTCCATCAGCTACACTATAATTAATAGTATATGTACCAGTTTTCTTAGTATTAACTTCACCTTCTATTTTAACTGTATCATCTAATTTTTTGCCACAACCATCATAATACCCTGCCCCTTGTTCTTTATAAGTTCCATTTACTTTAACATAAACAGTACTATTACCACTTAGTTTAATTGCATTACTAGGTTTTGTACCATAATCAATTGGTAAAACTAAAGTACCAATATTACCACTTTTATCTTTTGCAGAAATAACAACAGTTTCATCTTTTTCTTCTTTAGTTATATTTTCAGTTATTTTACCATCATAATTATCATTAACTTCATATGTTAATTCTTTTTTATCTTTTCTTGTACAATAATCTCTTTCTATTTTCTCTAAATTAGCAGTAATAACTGGTTTTACATCATCTACTACTTTAACCTTTCTTTCTACACGAAACTTCCTTAAATGATATTTAATATCATAAGATACAACATAATCTCCAAGTTTATTAACATCAATATTATTATTTGTTTCATAAGTATATTTATCTTTTGATATTTCTCTATTATTATGATATAAATCAAATCCTGGATCATTAAACTCTTCATAAACTGTTGTATTAATATCACCACCATGTAATATAACATCAGTATAACTTTCTTCAATGAAATACAAAGCTATTAATAAAGATATAAAGCCTAATATACTAAATAATATAATCTTCTTCACTACCTACACTTCTTTCTATACAAACAATGTTAAAATCATTAACGCATAAAAAACTATTAATAAAATAGCACTTGTTTTACTAACAACAACTTTTCTTAAATTATTTCTTACTAAACTAGCTTTTTTTCCAACATAATCTAATCCAAACATATTAAGTCTACTAAAATCTTCTTTAGTAAATAAACCAAAAGCTATTGGATCGTTATATTCTGAAAACTCAAAATCATTTAGTTTTGATAAATGATAAAACATAACTAAATCACCACTACAACCAGCTATATTAGTAAGTGATAAAATAACTAATACTGGATAATTAACTAAAATACCAATTATTAATGTAATAACACCAATTATAATAAATGGATATAGTAATGAATGTAAAATATTACGTTTATTAATTCTTTGTTTACATAAACAACATAGTATTCCTTTTTCTAAATGTACACCATAAGTTATATTTTTAAAATCAGCTCCATAAATAACATAAGCTAAACTATGTAATTGTTCATGTAATACTAAATAAGGAATATAAAGAAAAACAACAATACTCATATTTTCTCTTAATATAGGTATTGTATTATTACCATATAATAAGTAAAAAAACAAACAACAAATAGCTATTAAAACTAAAGAAAAACCATTTAAAAAATAAGTATTCATTTTGAACATATAATAATATCTTTTAGTATATTTTCTTTTAGTTTTAGTATTAGTTTTACTACTTTTTTTCATATGTCACCTTACCATACTCATTTTATCACAAGCAAAAAAGCAAATCAATAAATTTGCTTTTTAATTCTTTAATTGTCTTTTTAAAGCGTCAATCATATTAGATCCAAGTGATTTAATTAAACTTTTAGCACTTTCATCACTTAAACTATCATCTAATGTTTTACTAATTAGATTTAATTCATTAGTATCAAACACATAATTACTTAATAAATCGACTAATAATTTATGTTCTTCTAATTGTTTTTTCCATTCATTATATATATTAATAATCTTTTTATATTCTGTTTCTTTTTTATCTAATTCACTACCAAGATTTTTAATTAAATCTTTAGTACTATCATTAAGATTATAATCTGGATTATTAATTATTTGATTAAGTTTAATCTTTTCTTGTTGAGAAGAAAAACTTGTAATATCACTATATTTAGGTAATCTATTCATATAAAAGATAGGTTCTAAATTAAATGCATTAATTGATAATCCATTAAATGAAAATACATGATTATGATTATCATCCATAGTAATATGAAGAGGAGCTAAACTATCTTTAAAACGATATTGTTTATATGCAATATCATGAATAGTAATATCACTAGCTGTAATTTTATTTTTATCTTTATAATTAACATGTAATGTATAAGTTATTGCATCATATTCACCTAATTTATAACAGATATTAATTAATTGTTCACTAGTATTTAACAAAGTAATTAATAATTGTTTATCATTAGGACTATAAACAGCTATTCTTGAATTATGTTCATAAGTTATTTTATATTTACGATTAATCTTATTATCAGAAGTTATTTCTTTATATAAAGACTCAACATCTTCATAATCAAATAATGCATTAATTAAAGGTAATAATGCTGGTATATTAAGTAATATCTTACAAGCATTTTCATTTAAATATAAATCTTCTTTTTTCATAAATTCCCTCTTCTTGCTCTCATATTAACTAATCTTTTATAGAATAATTTTTCTCTTTCTTTTCTAGCAAATTTACCAATTTCATCAAGTAAAACATATAATTCATTTTCATTAAAAAAATAATCACTTAATTCCATAAATGAAGGTATATACTCCTTTTTCATATAAGTTATATGAGCCATTACGCCTCTATCACCAACGTTATCAGAAGTATACTTTATAAAAGAATCATCATCTTCATCAAATGTATATTTTACTTCGATTCTACCTTGAAAATCACTTTTAATAGTTAATAGTCTACCATCAGTACATGTAATAGTTAATTCATTATCTTTAAAGTTAACATTACAAAACTTAGCTAATTTATCATTTTTATCACTAATTAAAATATCATCAATTTGATATGTAAAATTCTTTTCTATACCACGTGCATTACAGATAATTTTATATAACATTTGAATATTTAAATAATTATACATATCATATATATCATTTGTCATCGGCTAATTCCATCTCCTACAAGTGCGCGATAAATAAATTCACGATTTAATAAATTATCACTATTACGAACAACTTTTGATTCTTTTTCATTTTGAATTTTCTTATTCAAGTACTTTTCAAATAATTTAAGCTCATTACTTGTAAAAGACTTTGCAAGTAAACTATCAATAATCGTACGATGTATCTTCATCATATTTTCTGATTCTTTAACTTTACCATAACGATTAACTACTCTACAGTATGGTAAAAGAGACTTTTTAAACTTTAATTTACCATACTTTGAAAAATTAATATTTTCTTTTTTAAATCTATTATTTTGATATTTACTATCTTCTTTATAATGTCTCATTACACGAAACTGAAATAATAAATTCTCAGTATCATTTAACTTATATGCAATATTTAAATAATAATTATCACGTAGACTAGCATATTCAAGAGATAACTCTCTACCATCACTACAACTTAGTATATACTTTATTCCAGTTTCAGCTATATCATTATTAAAATCTCTTCTAATACTACAATTTAAAACATTCTTGCAATCTTCATCAGCCATATCAAATGTCATATCTGAAAAAAAACCACTTTTATAATGATCATATAATATATCACATATATCCATAATATCCACAAAATAAATTAAATCAACGTAATTATTTCTTGTTTCATAAAACCATTTATCCATATTTCCCTCGATGGCTAGATATTATAACATAAACTATTACTTTTTTCAAGAAAATAAAAATATCACAAAGTGATATTTATTATTTACTTAAATTAATTAATTTACTATCTTTAAAAGTATAAATTATAGTATTAAGTTTATCTTCATATTTTAATAGTGAATCTTCTTTATAATCACTAACTTCTTCATTAGTAATTACATTATATAATTTATTATCTTTAACTACACCTTCTACAGTCATAATCATTACTTTATTATCAATTAACTTAATATCTTTAATTTCTCTTTCAATATTATTTTCTTCTCTAATTAATAATGATTCACTCATATATGATTCCATTTGTTTAACATAACGAATTTTGTTTTCATCATAATTAAATGTACCTGATGTATATTCTTCATCAAATAGTTTTTGAAACATAGTTTGAAAAGTAGATTCTTTTATAATATTATAATCTTCTTCTTTAGTAAATGTACTAAAATCAAAAGAATTAATAGTCATATATTTCATCATATCAACAGTTAATTTACCATCATAAAAATCACTTAAATATATTGAACTATCAGTAACATAATAATCTTCTAATAAACCAGCATATTCTTTTTTAAGTTCAGCAAGAGTTGGTTCTTTTTTTTCTTCTTTCTTCTCTTTTTCTTCCTTTTTTTCTTCAGGTTTATCTTCTTTTTCTTTATTATCTTTTTTCTCTTTTTCTTCTATATTAGGTTCTTTATTAAAGAATCTATCAAAGAAATTATAATGATACATTACAAATAATAGAAAACCAATTATTAATAATAATATTATAATAAATATATTTTTCCAAACAATCTTTCTATTTTTTTCACGTATTAACTTTCTATTAGCTTTATCAAGTTCATCAATAAAGGTTTTATTAATTTGTTCATCAACATATTCTTTTAATTCATTTTTAATACTTTCTGTATCAACCTTTTTATCTAGTAAAATATTCTCTTTTGTACTAACAACTTCTAATTCATTTTTCTTTTTTCTTGCCATAGCTTCCCTCCAAGACATATATTACCATAATCTTATTTATTTGTTAATAATATTTACAAAATAAAAAGGATGTAATGATTACATCCTTTAATTATTCTTCTGTACATGTTACCTTTTTCAATGAACCAGTTGATGCAGAACATGATGGTACACCAGTTTCAGTTGTTGCTGAACTACTATATGTTGAACATCCTGTTCTTGAATATGTTGCTTTTCTATAACATGGAGCAACTAATCCTGCACCGTCGCAAATAGAATGGGCCGCACCTGCAATACCAAGCTGTTCGCATGTCCAATAAGTACTATAGTTATTTGAATCAGCACTTGATTTTGTTCTTGCTGTACATGTTTGAACACGTGTTTCAGTTGGACTACTACTCCATGTACCTTTAGTACAATTATATGTTTTCCTTGTCCATGTCTTCCATTGTACATGATATGTTGCATCAGCAGTTACTGTTTTAGTACTTGTAATTTTCGTTCCTCCACTTGCAGCAGTATACCATCCCTTGTATGTATAACCTGATTTACTCATTGATGGTAAATCACTTAATGCAGAGTTTGTGGCTCTTGTATCTGTGATTATCAATTTATTAGATATTGAAATCTTTTTAAATGTTCCAGTACCACGATGATCACGGTTAGTCATCAAAGTATTAGGTGCTGTACCACTCATTGTTTGAGTTCCACTCATACTAATATCAGTCATACCATCTGCTGTTGCAGTTAGTGTATATTTACTTGTTGATGCTTTCCATGTAAATGTTACTGTTATAGTTTTTCCTGTTGGTAATGTTACTGAGCTTGCTTTATCTACTGCTCCATTACCCATATAAAGTCTTAGTTTATTTGATGTATTAATTTCAATATTAAGGTTCTTTGCATTACCACTTGCGTAGTTACCAATTATCAAATGTCTTACACCAGTTGTTGAATATTTAACATTTACTTCTATTTTGAAATCTCTACCCCAATTAATTTTATAACCAGTATTTAGATATTCATCATCATCATATGCTTGACTTTCATGATAATTAAACTTAATTTCATATGAACTCTTTAACCAAGCTGCATACATTGTTGATTCTAATGTTGTTGATTTAATTGTTGCACCAAGTTTATTATATGATGCTCCACCTGCATATGCAGTTCCACTAGTAGAATTTTCAGTCCAATTCTTAAATATATAATCTGTTTTAGTAAACGTATTATTCTTAAGTGTAATTGTATAAGGTCCTAATGTAGATCCTGAGTTTGCAGATCCATCTGCACTACCAGTTCCAGAATTATATACTTGAACTAGTGTACTATCCGCCATAGTTCCACTACCACCATTAGCATTATAATGAACTGTTAATGTTCTTTTATACTTTGATCTCATTAAACCAGTTGAACCAGTATCTATTATTGGATTATAACTTGTTCCAACTACATTTGCTCCAATATGAACATCAGTACCACCTGCATAATTACTTCCACCAACATAACCAATAAATGTCCATGATCCATCAGCAGCTGCACTTAAATCTTTAGGTGTAGGTATATCAATTGCTGTACGATGAGTAGCTTCTAAACTAACAGGATTCCAATATTGATATTTAGTAGTATAACTCTTTGGTTCAATACCACTATTAAATCTATATGATTTTCTACCTATTGCATATAACCTAACTGTAGTTGAATATGTTCCTGGATTAATTGAATCTCCATCTTCGTATTTTCTACTTGTACCAGATTCAGTATTAGTCCATCCATAAAAACTCCATCCTCGATTAGTTTCAGCTCCTTCACTATATGGGAAGATAACATCAAATGATTCAAAGGTTTTTAAAGCACATGGATAAGGATAAACACAACTTGTTGTTCCTATCTTTGTTGCACCTGCTGTACTTGTTCCATTACCAAGATAATATTCAATAGTATACGGATCACCTGAAAGAACTGTATCAACAATTACTAATTGACCAGTATTATAAGTTATATCATATAACCTTGTTACATCATTTCCATCTGCATCAAGTATTAAAGCATTTGATGGCATTATTGTTCCATCAGTTACTACTTGATCAGTACTTGGAGTTAATCTAATACTTTGTAAACGATCACCAGCTCTTAACCCAGATTCACCATCATAAGTTGCTGAAACAGTTACTCTTTTAGTACTTGATGATATTTGTAAACCACGATTTATTTCTTGTCTTTCTGCTGTTATTGTAATTGATCTTAACTCAACATCTGCACGAGCAGTTGTATCAACATAATATGGATTATTATATGTACCTGTACCAGATACTTCAACACCTGCTTTTAAAGTAATAACTGGACGAACACCAGTGGAAACATTAGAAGAAGAATTACTATGATCTCCTGTTGCACCTACAACATGAGTACTTACACTCATTTCAGTATAGACATTTGGAGTCATAACCCAATAGCTAGCTCCTGTTTTTAAATATTCTTTTTTCATTAATAGAAATTCATGCATAGTTAATAATCCTATTGGATATTTAAGTTTTGCAAGTTCATTCGTTTGACTAAATCTATCGGTTACATTATTACATGATAATGAACCTAGTTGACCACCTCTATATCTAGTAAAATATAAGTACCCTTGTGCATCAGTAGGATTCCATGTTCCTAAATCACTTATAGATCGATCATTACAATATACTTCATTTTCATCTAAATAACTAGAATATTGTAATAAATTCTTTTCATACCAACTTTCAATTACTCCTTTAATTGGTGAATTATATTTGTTTAATGTACTAACGTTAGAATTATCATAATTTACCATTTTATTAAGAGCAATATTAATGTTATCTCCATTTTTTAATTCAATATATTTAAAACTATCAGAATTTACTACATTTACTATATAATATACAGAACTACAAATATTAGAGTCCTTTTGAAAACAAGTGTAATGACTACTCTTTATTTTGTTAAAATGATTACTATCCCATAACCAAATACTATGATATTTATCTGGATTACTATCGGTATTAATAGTATAAGTACCGTTCGAATACGTTACACTATTTCCATATATATAATCTTTGTTTGTTGTATTATAAATAAATCTATAGTTATATGCATCTTTTATATAATAAATCTCAGAACATGTAGTACTTGTATAATCACTACATAGATAAATATTTTTGTATTGTGAATAATCCGTATACCAATCCTTTACCTTAAAAGTTTTTGTAGTTGTACCAGTTAAAGTATATGTATTTCCACTTTTTGTATAACCTGTACCATAAGTCCATGTATTAGTTTTTGAATTTATATTCTCATTATTTGAAAGCTGTATAATATATGAATAACTAGAACTACTTTTTGCTACTATATAGTAAACTGTTGAACATGATGTTGCAGTAGAACTTTTACATGTATATAATCCCTGATAATTATCTCCATAACTATTTAATGTTGTAGTTGAAGTAGGTGTAATACTATTACCATTACCATCATCTACTTTTAGTTCATATTCACCTGTTGTAGAATTCCATACTGCTGTTGTACCATAATAATAACTTTGCGAAGATGGTAGATATGTCGTTTGTAAAATAATATGTGTTTCAAATAATGGATAATTTTTTAGAAGATATGTATCATTATACATATAACCAACATAAGCTAAGTTTTTGTTATCTACACCAAATCCACTTTCTCCAATAACGGAATAATTATTAACTGTATTTATTGTTAGCTTTAAATAATTGACTTCTGTACTACTTACATAATCACCTACATAATATAAAACAGTACATGTATCACTCGTTCCTGTTGGTGAACTTGAAGTACCACAAACAAACTTACCACTTATATTTTGATATGTTGAATCACTCCATGAATAAGTATTAGTATGTAGTAATCTAAATTTGTTAGTATCACCATCTTTATATATTTCAAAACTAGTTCCGTATATTTTACTTCCAGTAATAGTGATTGGATTAGTACTATTTTGAGTTACTACTCCTAGTGGTTTCGATCTTAAAGCTGCATCTGATGGACACTTATTATCTTCAGTTTTAGGTCCATTATATATTAATTTAACTCCACCTGTTGTAGTAGTTCTAACTATTTGCCAACAATAATCACCAAATATAACATTACCATTTTTCCCAGCTAAATTATTTGAATTATTACTAGTAAAGTAATATACATCTTTATCACCACTACCATCAACAAGATCTATTGGAAGACCATTACTTGTATCATATTTTTGAACATAATTAACACTAGATGTATCACCTAAATTAGATATGATATCATAAAGTAATCTACTTTCATTTAATTCATCAATTACTTGGTTTCTAAGATTATTAGTAGTATTATATCTAGTCTTTACAATACCTAATAGCATATAAAAAACTGATATTAGTAAAAATACCATTGAATATAATATTACTGATATTGCAAAACCTTTCTTATTCACTATTATCACCTATTATAAAGATAACACACATTTTATTAAAAAACAATAAAAAAAGATTATTAATCTTCCTTTTCTAAAGATTTATAATCTATTTTTTAATACAATGTTTTTTTAATATTAAATTAATTTTTTTTGAAGCTTCTTTATTGCATTAATATCTATATCATTAGTTAATTCATCAATTAATAAATTAACATATGCATATTCTTTATATGTAAGTGGTAAACCTAACATAATTTTTTTATATAAAGTTAAATTATCATTATTATAAATTAACTTTGCATAATCATCGATACTCATATTCATTTTATTTAAAATATCTTGATTAAAATGATCAGCTATTCTTTCATAGGGGCAATATACTTCTTCTTCTTTTGGTTCAATATCATAATTACCGAAAAGTAACCATTTTATAGTAGCTAATTGATATGATTTTTGATCATGTTCAGTAATAAATTTACTTTTTGGTAATCTGCTAAATATATTATAAGCAGTTATATAACCAACATTTTCAGCATTGACTTCCAAAGGGATATCATCATGATTTTCATCATATAATTTATCCCCTTCTTTAAAGTTAATAAATGGTTTAAATAATCTTTTTTCAATTGAACTACGTGGACTTTTACAAATATGATTTTGTCTTAAATGAGCTATTTCATGAACAATACATATTAAGAAAAAGAAATTAGCTGAATCAACAAAAGCTCCATCTGGATTATATAATTCTCTAAATTTAGTAGCCGCTTCATAAATATAATCGATTCTTTTATTATCAAAATAACCAATTACATTTTGATCAAAAGAATATAATCCATTAAGTTTAGGTTTCTTTTCATATATTTCTCCAGTAATTACATCTTTTAATTCATAACCTTGTTTATTTGCTACAAACTTAGCTATTCTTTCAGCATCTTCAGAATTTAATAATTCTCTATCTCTATTTCTTTCTAATACAAGTTTTGTTATAAAATCCATAGTAACTCCTTGAAAATTAGTTTATCAAACTATAATATCAAGAACAATAAAATAGATTTAAATTGACACAAAAAAAGTAGATATAATCTACTTTCTTAATACTTTATTCTTATTTTCTTGATAATACTTTAAAACAGTTAATAATTCTTTATTAAAGAACTCATTTCTTGGATTATTAGTTTTATAATTTTTAATAATTTCTTCTAATTCATCAAAAGGAACTAACTCTAATTTAAAATTATCTTTTAATTCTCGATCAGTTAAATTTTGATTTAGTTTTTCAACACCTTTAAATTTACCAATAAAGTAATGTGTTTTAATTAATCTGTTTTTTAAAATATTATTTCTAGTTGGATAATCCTTTTGATAATAACAAATCGTAAATAAATAAGACATCTCATCTTCAGAATAATCTTTACCAGTTTCTTCTTTTAATTCACGAATAATCGCCTCAAGTGGATATTCATTTTCATCAATTCCACCACCAGGTAAAATAATTACTCCAGCATAATTAGCAATTAAGATATTATTATCATCATCAATTAATAACGCTCTAGATTTTGTATTAAACGTATTAATTTCACATATATCTAAATTATCATCATTAATAGTAATATCCATAGATTATCTCCTACCAATTGTTTTCTTTAATACTGGTCCAGTTTCTTCTTTAGTTATTTCTACATCATTATTCATATTTTCATAAACAGCAACTGCACACTCATCTTTTGTTTTTTTAAGACGAGCATTTTCAATTTCTTTAACTGCTTCTTCTAATTTTTGATTTACTTCATCACTTGTACGATATGGATAAACAATAAATGATTTATCTTTAGCTTCTTCATCAGTCATTGAAGTATAATTATGAATTATTTTACCATCTTCTGATTCAAATTTAACTCTTTTAAATTCAGTATCAGTCTCTGGTACTCCAATAAATGCAGTGTTTTCATTATCTACTCTACCAAAACGATATGTTGTTCCAGTAATTTCATTTAATTTCATTACTTCATCATAAGTAAATTCATTTGGATCTAATCTATTTTGTTCTATTTCTCTAAGTCCTGGATCTGTATATAGTATTTGACCACCTAATACCATAAAGAATTCCTCTTCTTCATTATATTTAATTGCATTAAATAATGTAAAAGCAAATTTATCTTTTAATCTTGTTAATCCAGCATAAGTTTCTTTTTCTGCATCAGTCATAGGTATAAGTGCACCAGATTTCTTTAATTCCTTAAGCAAAACACTACTAGTGTAAATAGACTTACCTATTGCCCAAAGAATATTAATTCCTGGAAAAAACATTAAAACACCTGTTAATAAACTTCTTAATGTACTTACCTTTTTAGGTTTTTTAACTTCTTCTTGAATTTCTTTTAATTTCTTTTCATCAATCTTATAACCCTTTCTAGATATTCTTAATATATCTACAACTCCTCCTCCTACATGAATTCCTAGTGAAACAAGAATAGATATTATTTCAACAATAATTGCTAGTATTATATACATAAAACCTCCTTGACTAAATATTTTAGCATTTTTATATTTCTTATTCTATATAATTGACATTATTGTATTAATAAAACTTTCACAAAACACTTTAATATTTACAAATTGGCTAAAATGTGGTATAATATACACGTTTTTATGGAGGTAAAGATGAAAGAAAAAACAATGTTAGATAAACTATATGTTGCTAAAGTATATCAAGCTCGTACAGAAGAGGGATATATTGAAAAAGGAGATATATATTCTGGCAATGAATTAAGTATAAAATTAAGTAAAATGAGTGAAGTTGAAGAAATGGGTGAAATCATTGTTAAAAAAAGTTTTTTATTTCCATTTCAACTAAGGGAATTAATTACTGGTATTCCAATTGATACTCTTTATGAACAAACTAATAATGGTTCTAATATTCCTACAATACTTGATAGTTATTGGTTAAGTGGAATAAAAAATAGATATCACACATTTATAGTAATTCCATATGATAAAGTTCATCCAACAATGGAAGATGTAGAAGAATACTTTAAAAATTTAGAAGAAGAAAATATGGATGCTGAACAAATGAAAAATGAAATATTAGAACTCATCAATGAAGGAAAAAAGAAAATGGCAAATAGAAATCAAAAAATAGATAATCGTATCAATGAATTACTTCTAAAAACAAAAACAAAATAAAAAAAACGGACTATTGTCCGTTTATTTTTTTATGGTGCGGGTAACAGGAGTTGAACCTGCACTCCGAAGAACTGGTTCCTAAGACCAGCGCGTCTGCCAATTCCGCCATACCCGCAAATATAAATGGTGGACCCTAAAGGACTCGAACCTTTGACCGATCGGTTATGAGCCGATTGCTCTAACCAACTGAGCTAAGGGTCCAAAA
>JAEEGL010125811.1_pt1 | contig 34309 bp, 32 predicted proteins | sample 9134231 | NCBI WGS metagenome assembly JAEEGL01 (sample SAMN16246548, study PRJNA631951) | gut metagenome | biome: gut microbiome; feature: rumen; material: fiber-attached | host: Bos | place: Iran: Karaj | collected 2018-10
CCCCTTCCTGCGAGACGCCTCGGGCAAGAGGTCCATCGAGCCAATCATCGGGGAGCAGTGGGTGTGTATGCAGTTTATGCTGACTCGCGAGGGATCTATCTCGGGGATCCTCTTCTTGAGCTCGGCGCGCACCTCCTCCACCCACTAGTCGCACACGCTCACGTTGTCGATCGACCCGGTGAGGAAGTAGTCTCTGCCGTTCCTGAACGCCACGGCGACGAAACTGAGCGGCGTATGGACGCCGTTTGCGAAGCGCTGGTAGTACTGCCCGTCGAGCGGAACCTTCTTGGTGAAGGGCGGCGTTATGTCCGCCTCGCCCCAGCCAATCTCGATCTGTGCCAGGAGCGCATGCGGCAAAAGCGCGGCGCATGCAAGCGCCGCGGCCAGTCCGCCCAAAGGACGTCTCATTTCCTCTCGCCCCCCCTTAGAATCATGCATGTGACGCGGCACTCCGCGGCAAGCGCGCCGTCGACATATCCCTTGAGCTCGTACACGCCGACGGGCGCGCGCTCGCGTACCACCTTGGCGACTGTCACAAACCTGTCGCCCGGGCACACCGGCCGTCTGAACTTCGCCTCGGAAATCGACGCAAGGGCGAATCCGACCTTTTCGCCGATGACGTCGCGCGCGATTAGCGACGCCCCTGCGACCTGGCTCATTGCCTCTACAAGCACAACGCCGGGGACAACAGGCCTGTCGGGGAAATGACCTTCGAAAAACGAGTTCTTCCCGAAGTCGAAGGTATATTCGCCCAGTGCGCCCGTCTCGTCGGCTGATATCAGCCTGTCGACGAAAAGAAACGGGTCCCTATGCGGCAGGAGGTCGACTCCCTTTCTGTTGAAGACGGTCCTGAAGTGGGGATATTCCATCTTGGAGCTCCTGTCAGACCTTCCTAAGCACGAGAATTCCGTTGTGCCCGCCGAAGCCGAGCGAGTTCGAAAGCGCCACGCGGATGTCGCGCTTCTTGCCGACGTTCGGCGTATAGTCGAGGTCGAGAGGCGTCTCGCCCTTCTCGACATCGACGTCGAGATCCGGATTTTCGTAGTTGATCGTGGGCGGCACGAACCCTTCGTGGATGGAAAGCGCGGTAATGGCGGCCTCGAGCGCGCCCGCCCCGCCGAGAAGGTGGCCGTGCATGGACTTCGTGGAGGATATGCTTATCTTATGCGCGAGCTCCTCGCCGAAGACGGTCTTGAACGCCTTCGTCTCCATCTGGTCATTCAAATGCGTCGATGTTCCGTGGGCGTTTATGTAGTCAACCTGCGACTTGTCCTCGACCCCAGCGTCCCTGAGGGCGATCTCAATGGCCCTTATCGCCCCGTCGGCGCTCGGATCCGGCGCGGTGATGTGGAATGCGTCGCACGTCGCCCCGTAGCCGGCAAGCTCGGCGTAGACCCTGGCGCCGCGCGCCTTGGCGTGTTCCTCCGACTCCAATATGAGCGTCGCCGCGCCCTCTCCCATGACGAAGCCGTCGCGGTCGGCGTTGAATGGGCGCGACGCCTTCTCGGGCGTGTCGTTGAAATGCGTCGATAGCGCCTTCATCTTCATGAACCCCGCGACGGTGAACTCCAGAACTGCAGCCTCGGTTCCGCCTGCCACGACAACGTCGGCGCGACCGGACCTTATCATGTCGAGCGCAAAGCCGATTGCATCCGTAGAGGAGGCGCACGCCGTGACCACGACCTGCGACGGTCCCTTGGCGCCGAGGGCAATCGAGACGTTGCCTGCCGCCTCGTTCGGGATGAGCTCGGGCACTGCGAGCGGCGAGACCCTGTCGGGACCGCGGTCGAAGAGCGTGCGGAACGACTCGCCGATAATGTCAATGCCGCCTATGCCGTTCCCGATGAGCACGCCGACGCGAGTCATGTCGGGGCGGTTCGCCTCCGAAAAGCCAGCGTCCTGCCACGCCTCGCACGCCGTCGCGACCGCATACTGCGCGAACGGGGCCATGTGCCGAGCAGCCCTGCGGTCGAGATAGCCTTTCGACGTGGCCCACTCGTCGAACCCCTTGGCTTCGCCGGCGATCCTGCAAAAGCACCTGGAGGCGTCGAACTTCGTTATCTTGCCTATGCCCGGCGTTCCCGCCTTGATCGAAGACCAGACGGCGTCCTTGCCGTTTCCGTTCGCGCAGAACATTCCGATGCCGGTTATCATCACTTTCTTCATTGTCGTGTTTCCTCTCCCTTGAAATTCAGAGTGTCGGCCAGTCGCAGCGGACGCCGCCGTACGTAAGCCCCGCCCCGAAGCCGATCATGAGTATCTTCATCCCGTCCCTGAGCTCGCCCTTCCGCACGGCCTCGTCGAGCGAAATCGGGATCGACGCCGCAGACGTGTTCGCAGTCGTGTCGAGGTTCAGGAAGAACTTCTCGAGCGGCAGCTTCATCCGCCGCGCAACGGCCTCGATTATCCTGCCGTTTGCCTGGTGCGCAAACACCCTGTCGATGTCCGCAACCGCCTCGCCGCCCATATCGCAGAGCTCCTGCGCCGTCCTGGCGAGCACCCTCACCGCAAAGGCGAAGACGTCGTGGCCCTGGAGGGTCATTACGGGCAGCCGGGGGTCGGGCCGGGCGGGAATGCCTGTCTTCGGGTCAAGCACGAGAGCGTCCTTCGTGCCGCCGCTACGCTCAATGAAATGGCTGCCCCTGCCGTCGGCACCGAGAACCACTCGCGCTGTCGGCGTGGCCTCGCCGTCCGCGCCCACCACTACCGCCCCGGCACCGTCGCCGAAGAGTATGCAGCATGCGCGGTCGGTCCAGTCGAGTATCCTCGAAAGGCACTCCGCGCCGATTACGAGGGCCTTCTTCCCGGGATGCGTCGCCACGTAGCCGCGCGCCATGTCGAGCGCATAGACGAAGCCCGCGCACGCGGCCTGGAGGTCGAACGCCCCGGCGCCCTCGCAGCCGAGCATCCCCTGCACGATGCAGGCGGTCGAGGGGAAGGTGCAGAAATCGGGCGTGGACGTAGCCACGACGACAAGCCCTATCTCCCCGGGCTGAACGCCCGATGCCGCCATCGCCTCCTTCGCGGCCTTCGCCGCCATCGTGGACGTCGTCTCCCCGTCTTCCGCCACGTGGCGCGAATGGATGCCCGTGTGGGAGAATATCCACTCGTCGCTCGTGTCAAGCGCAGACGCGAGATTGTCGTTCGTTATCACCTTCGACGGCAGGTAGCTGCCTGTTCCAAGTATCTTTATCGCCATTTCCTTTTATCCTCACAAGACATCTTCATGAAACTCCCACCAGCGCGGCAAGGCGCTTCTTGAGCGCCTCGAGCGTCTCGGCGGCGGCTGACGAATCCGGCAGCGCCTCGGCAAAGGAGGCGTAGCCCGCGAGATCCTCCCTCGAAAGCGCCGCGAGCACCTTCGACATCGCCGGTATGTAGCTTGGGCTCATCGAAAGCGCGTCTGCGCCGAACGCAGCCCAGAGAACCCCCGTCACCGGGTCGGCCGCGCTCTCGCCGCAGACCTCCACGGGAATCCCCCGCCTCTTTGCCGCGGCGATCGTCATGCGCACGAGCTTGAGGACTGCGGGGTGCGTGGGCTGGTAGAGCCTTGCCACCGTCTCGTTGGCCCTGTCCGCAGCGAGCGTGTACTGCACAAGGTCGTTCGTGCCTATCGAAAGGAAGTCCACCTTGCGCGCAATCGCGTCCGCGACGAGGGCGGCGGCCGGAACCTCGATCATCGCCCCCACGCGCACGGAGGCCGCATAGTCCGCGCCGGAGGAGACAAGCTCGCCTTTCACCTCGTCGACGAGCGCATTCGCCGCGTCCACCTCCTCGACACAGCTGATCATCGGGTACATGAGCCTCACATGCCCGCCTTCGGAGGCGCGCAGGATCGCCCTCACCTGCCTGCGGAACACGTCCGGGCGTGAAAGGAGGTACCTTATCGACCTGTTGCCGAGAAACGGGTTCTCCTCGTGCGCTCCCACCCCGGCCACTGCCTTGTCCCCGCCGATATCGAGCACCCTTATGACGACCGGGGCGTCCGGCGAGAGCTCCCTAGCGAGCTGGGCGGCCTCATGGTAGGCCTTGTACTGCTCCTCTTCGCCCGGCTCCTCGCCACGCTCGATCCAGAGGTATTCACTGCGGTAGAGGCCTATGCCGCGCGCGCCGGACTTCCTCGCGCCGTCGAACGGCATCCCCGGGTGCAGGTTGACGTAGAGACCTACGCTGCCTCCGTTCCTGAGCGACCCAGCGGAAGCCTGCGGGACGGCGGCAGCCTCCCGCTCCTTTTCGGCCTTGGAGGAGAAGGCCTTCTCGGCGGATTCGTCGGGGTTGAGGATGACAGAGCCCTCCGCACCGTCGATGAGAATGCGCTCGCCCGCGCTGACGCGGGAGGAGATGTCGCCCAGGCCGGCAATGCACGGTATGCCGAGGGCTCGCGCAAGAAGAGCCACGTGGCTTGTGAGAGAACCCCTGTCTGTGACGATGCCAAGCACCTTGGCATGCGGAAGGCGCATCGTTTCGGAGGGGGTAAGGTCGTCCGCGACGACTATCGCAGGGCCAGGCATCTCCACCGGAACGTCGGAACCCGTGCCGGAAAGCCTGTCTAGAAGCCGTCTTTCCACGTCGTCCAGGTCAAGCACGCGCTCGCGGAAGTACTGGTCGCTCATCTTCTCGAACTTCGAGCGCAGCGCCTCCGCCGCGCGGTGGACCGCGCCTTCCGCGTTCAACCCCCCATTCGAGACGAGCGACCTTATCTCGCCTATGAGAAGCGGATCGTCGAGCATCATGCGGTGGCACTCGAAAAGGCGCGTGTCGCGGAGGTTCAGCCGCTCGCCGAGCGACGTTGCAAGCGCGTCAAGGTCGCGCATGCACTCCTCGCGGGCATTTTCAAGGCGCTTGAGCTCGTGCTCGACGAGCTCGGGCGGAATCTCGTGCCCGCCCTCGCCGGAGTCGGGCGGGCGGCGCGGGAAAATGTAGACGCCTCCCGCGGCGCATCCTGGCGACACGGGCAGCCCCTTCAGGGTTTCTGCGTCTCGGCCCCTACTGCTCATCAGATATGTCGAACTTGCGCCCGACAAGCCCCGACAGGTCGTCGAGAACCTCCTTCGCCTGCGGCCCCGACGCGGTAACCTTGAGGACGGTGCCGCACACCGCCTCGAGCGTCATCAGGGCCATGATGGACTTGCCCGACACGACGTTGCCGTCCTTCTCGACGGTGACGTCAGCGTCATAGCGGCTTGCAACCTTGGCGAAAAGCCCTGCAGGCCGCACATGCATGCCATAGCGGTTGAGGAGCTTCATCTCCCTTGTGAGAACTTCCATCTTGGGTTATCTCCTTGGTTTTGAGTTTTCTGGTCTGTCGGAGCCGGTCGCCCGGCAGGCACGGCTTTTAAGCCTAGCGGAAAGCTCGCCCACTACGTCCACTCCGGAAAGAAGTAGCTTCTGCTGCTGCGCGGCGGTCTCGACGAGGTTCACGAGGTCGCGCCCTTCGCTCACTGGTATTATCACCTGCGGCACGTCCACGCCGAGTATCGTCTTGAATCGACGCTTCTGGCCGACGCGGTCGACTTCGCCCGCGATGTCCTTGAGGCGCTTGAACGTGACGACCATCTGCAGGCGCTTCTCGCCGCGCACGGCGCCCACGCCGAATATCTTGCCCACGTCGATTATGCCTATGCCCCTTATCTCCATGTAGCCGGCGGTCGACGCGGAGGCGCTCGCGTAGAGGAGGTTGTTCGCGACATCCTTGCGTATGCAGGTGAAGTCGTCGGCGACGAGCGCGTGGCCTCGCTTTATGAGGCCCAGCGCCGTCTCGCTCTTGCCGAGACCGGGGTCGCCCTCGACCATGACGCCGAGGCCGCACACCTCGATCGTCGTCCCGTAGAGCGACGTCTTCGGCGCGGCAAGCGCCTCGAGGACGAACGCGCTGTGGTGGGAAAACACCCTCGTCTTCAGCGGCGACGAGAACGCGACGCGCCCGTACTCCGACACAAGCGAGAGTATCTTGGGCGAGGGCTCCGTGCCGCCGGTGAAGATGAGCGAGTTGGCCCCGCGCTCGAAAAGCGCCCTGAGGCGCTCAAGCGCGGTTTTCTCGCCGAGCGACTTCAGGTACGACATCTCGGCCTTGCCGATGAGCTGGAGGCGCCTGTAGGCGAAATGCTCGTAGAAGCCCGTGAGCGCGAGCCCCGGCCTGTTGACCATCGGCTCGACGATGCGGCGGTCCATCCCCGCCCCGCCGACGAGCGTGGTGAGCTTCAGCCGCTCCCTGCCGGCTTCGTAGAAGTCGGCAATGGTGAAGTTAGCGCCGGAATTGTCTTTCGCCGTAGGCACCCGTTCCATGTCCGCTTCTCAGTTCTTGACGGAAGCCGCCCTCTCGCGGCGCACCACGCCCTTGCGCGCCTTCACGCGCATCTTCAGAAGCTGCCTCTCGGCCCTCGCCGCAGCCGCGTCGATGACGCTCTTGCCGCTCGGAGAGAACTCCTTCGCGCCGACGGCCGTCTCGCCGAGGCGGTTCGCCACGACTTCGGCCATGTACATGTGCTTCTTGGCGTCGACGTCTATGACAACCGAGACCTTCGTCACCTTGGGAAACTTCTCCTTGAGTATGCCCATGCGCTTCTCGGCATACTCCTTCAGCGCCTCTATCCTGACGTCGCTGTGCCTCATCGTTACCTCTATGCTCATTCCCTTTCTCCTTTCCTTGTCTCTTTTCGTCTTTTCGTTTCGCCTGCCTCCATCTCCGGGGGCGTGGGCTACATCCTAAAATTCTCCCCGAGATACTTCTCCCTCACTTCCGGGTCGGCAACGAGATCTTCGCTCGTACCCTCCTTCAGAAGCATCCCGTCGTAGACGAGATACGCCCTGTGGACCGTGGAGAGAGTCTCCCGCACGTTGTGGTCCGTTATGATTATGCCGAGGCCCGAGGAGGCGAGGTTGCGCACGATGTCCTGTATCTCGCAGACGGAGAGCGGGTCCACCCCGGCGAACGGCTCGTCGAGCATCAGTATCGATGGGTTCCTCGCAAGCGCCCTTGCGATCTCGAGCTTGCGGCGCTCGCCGCCGGAGAGGGTGTATGCGGGCTGGGCTGCGACCTTCAGGAGGTCGAACGGCGCAAGAAGCTCATCCGCCCGGGCCTTGCGCTCGCGGCGCGACAGGGGCAGCGTCTCGAGGACGGCCATCACGTTGTCCCTCACGGAAAGCTTGCGGAAGACGCTCGGCTCCTGCGCGAGATACCCAAGCCCGAGCCGCGCGCGCCTGTAGACCGGCATGCGCGTCATGTCGACCCCCTTGAAGACGACGCTCCCGCCGTCGGCGCGAACGAGCCCCACTATCATGTAGAACGTCGTCGTCTTCCCGGCGCCGTTCGGCCCCAGCACTCCCACGATCTCGCCGCACGAGCAGGAGACGTCCATGCCCTTTACGACGGTGCGATCGCCATACGCCTTCACGAGCCCGCGGGCGCAGAGGTCGGGCGTCTTCAGGCGCTCCGCCGCCATTTCGGCCATTGCCCTTGAAACCGGATCGTCGTTCACAGCGCCCCCCCCCCTAGGACCTTGGAGTCTATCCGCGACGCATCCGCAATTATCGTGGCGCCGTCTATCACCACCTGCTCCGTCTTCGGCCAGAAGACTATCTTGCGCCCCTCGAGCCGCCACTTGTTTTCGCCGTTCTCCTCGATGAACGCGGGTGCGCCCTCCTCAGAATGCATTTCAAGCCTCTCGGCGGAGCGCAGGTAGACCGCCCTTGGGCAGCCCCCCTCGCGGGAGGAGTCGGAGAACCTGACGTTGCCGAGCGCAACTACGCGCTTCAGGTCGTTCGTGCCCTCGAGAAACGCAAACGCCCTCTCGCAGTCGAGCCTGCGTCCTCCCTCGGAAAGGCGCACCGCCCCCTCGAACATGACTACTCCCTCCGCCCTGTCGTATGCCGCGCGGGAGCCGGAAAGCGCTACCTCCGAGACCTCGGCTCCGCCGAGTTTCACGTCGCTCACCCTGACGAGCGCATTCGACGCAATGCTCGCGAAAAAGCCGTCGAGCGAGATGTACACGCCGTCGCCTTCAAGGTGCGCCCCTCCGTGGTCAGCTTCCGCTCGCCCCTCCACCCAGCCGGTCTTCTCGACCCTGTTGACTATGCAGCTCCTTGCGCGCACGACCGACTGCGTGGCACCAGTCTCCGCAAATTGGCATATCGTGACGCCCTCGCCCCAGATGTAGTCGCTCCCGAAGATTACGCGCGCCTTCTCCGCCGAGAGAACGGTCTTGACCGAGCCTGCCGGATACGTCTCCACGGGGATGGAGATGTCAAGCGCGGGATCCACCGCCTCCGCCGCGTATTTCGCGTAGAGCGAACGCATGCGAGAGGAAAGCTCCGCCGTCCTCGCGCACTTGACCTTCCATGCGTCGAGGTCGAATGCCCGCGCGGACAGCGCGGCAAGGGCCGCCACTATGGAAACGGCAACCCTCATCGACATCCCTTCACCACGGCGTTGATATCGACGAGCTTGCGCCAGAGGCGCTCCACTTCCGAAAGCCTTATCGCGTTCGCCGCGTCGGACTTCGCCTCCGGCGGGTTGAGGTGCGTCTCCATGAAGACGCCGTCGACCCCTGCCGCGACCGCTGCGCGCGCGATGAGGGGCGCGTACGCGCCGTCGCCGCCCGACCCCGTGCCAAGGCCGCCCGGACGCTGCACGGCGTGCGTCGCGTCCATGATGACGGGGTATCCCGCATCGCGCATTATCGCAAGCGAGCGCATGTCGACCACGAGGTTGCGGTAGCCAAAGCTCGACCCGCGCTCGCAGAGGCAGATGCGCCTGTTGCCGGTCGACTCGATCTTGCGCACCACGTTTACCATGTCCTCGGGGGCCATGAACTGGCCCTTCTTCACGTTCACGACTGCGCCCGTCCTGCCTGCGGCGACGAGAAGATCGGTCTGGCGGGCGAGAAAGGCCGGTATCTGGATTACGTCGCAGACTTCAGCGACAGGGGCGCACTGCCATGGCTCGTGCACGTCGGTGAGAACCGGCACGTCGAACTTCGAGCGCACTTCCGCAAGTATCTCAAGCCCCTTGTCAATGCCAGGGCCGCGGAACGAGTCGACGCTTGTGCGGTTGGCCTTGTCGAAGCTCGCCTTGAAGACAAAGGGCGCCTTGAGCCGCCGCGCTATCGAAGAGAGCCTGCGGGCAAGGTCAAGCGCCATTCCCCGCGACTCTATGACGCAGGGACCGGCCACGAACACGAGTTCGCGGCAGCCGAACGCAACGCCCCTGTCTACCGGCACCTTCCTCATTCGACCTCCCTCTTCGGCCTAGACGGGAACACCACTCCGTCCTGGCGCTTCTCCTCGCAGCAGTAGAGCCACATCGACTTCACACCGCCCGATTCCTTCGGCATCCCGAACTCGCCGCCGAACTTGAGGACGAAAAGGTCCGTCTCGGCCATAAGCGAGCAGCTCTTCACGCCGTCGCCAAGGTCCTCTACCTTCACCTCGCCCGAAAACGTGGCGCCGCACTTCGCCGCAATCTCGGCAAAGCGCCCAAGCGCGAACTCCTCGACGTTCTCCACGGCGCCGTCGAAAGCCCCCTCGCCTTCGCAGACATACGGTCCCTCGCCCGCCTGCGACCATGCCGCGCCGTCGAAGAGCGGCAGCGAGCGCTCCTTCGCCTTTGCCATCACGGTCTCGTGGTTCTTCGCCATGGCCTCGGCGTTCTCCTTCGTCCAGACGGCCATCTTGCGCGCATAGCGGTCGTCGGCGAGGATTTCCTTCTGCTCGTCCACGGGAACCCATGCAAGCGACGGGTCGACGAGCTTGTCCCTCACGGAGAGCATCGCCGTCCAGCGGCCGTCGGCGCGCTGCCCGACGGCGCAGATGACGACGTACCTGAGGTATTCGGCAACCCACGAGCCGGCGAAGTCGTAGATCTTGAGGGGGTTGCACTTCGCCGCGAACTCCGCCTTCATGCGCCTGGAGGCGTCCATCGCCACGGCCTCGGAGTCGACATAGACCGAGAAGAACGACTCGCCGACGCGGTAAAGCCTTGCATCCACGTCGAAATGGAGTATTGCGCCGGCATATCCCTTGAACCCAAGCGCCTCCGACTCTCTCACGTAGGTGTCGAACCACGGCTCGACGTCGCGGCGCGAATAGCCTTCGGGCATTCTGTCAAGCGCTTCGCCTGGCGCAATCAGCTTCATCTCCGCGACAAGTGCCTTCTCGCGGTCTCCCACAGGGTAGTCACGCTCGTTCGTCATAAGGGCGCGCGCGGGCAGCCAGTTCGTCGCCGAGCCGAGGGCGAAATACATCTTCTCGTCGTTGTCGAGGTCTGACCCCTTGTAGCCGAAACGACGGCCCTCGCGATCGCCGCAGCCGGCGAGAACGAGCACTGTGGCGAACAATGCGCCAAAACCAATCCCCTTCATGGCGAGACCTCCCCTTGAATGCTTTTCCACTATTGGGAATTATACCAAAAAAGCGCGGACAAATCAAACTTGCAGCAAGTTGCGACGCAATTCCTCAAGCGTGTAGGGCTTGGCGAGGAATCTGTCGTACTTGACATCTGCGAAAATCTTCCTGACGTGCTCTTCGGCGCTCCCGCTGGAGACGACAATCGGCACCCCCGGCGCAGACGCGCGGAGACTCGCGGCAAGGCGCACCGTGTCCATTCCGCCGAGGTTGACGTCAAGGAGTATGGCCCTGAGGGCGCTTGCGCGGCGGCGCGCCACGGCAAGGGCGGCGGAGGCGCAGTCCGCAGTGTGCGCTGAAAGCCCCATCAGTTTCAGGAGCATCGAGGTGGAACGCAGCACCAGTCGGTCGTCGTCAACCACGAGAACCTCCCCTCCGGACGCGCGGGCGGCTGCGTTTTCAGACTTCTGGCTCTCCACATCCGCGACGGCGGCGGGCGAGGACGACTCCGGCAGGTAGATCTCGAAGCGAGTGCCCTTGTTCACTACGCTCTTCACCCTTATTCCGCCTCCGTGCGCCTCGACGATCGTCCGGACTATGGCAAGCCCAAGCCCCCTCCCAACCGCCTTCGACGACACAAATGGGTCGAAGAGCCGCTTGACCATCGCCGGCGGTATGCCAGGCCCGTCATCCTCGATCGCGATGAGAATCCCAACGCCTGGCAGAAGCGGGGCCGTCGAGGAGAAGGCGATCGACTCGCGCGGGGTCATCGAGAACCTCGACACGCTGACGTCGATGTGTCCGGGCCTCCCGGACATCGCCTCCGCGGAGTTCTTTATTATGTTGAACGGCACCTTCCAGAACTGGTGGAGGTCCACGTCTACCGGCGGAAGGTCAGCATCGCAATGGTAGTTGAGCGCGATGTTGCGCCCCACCGCCCCGTTCGCGAGGAGCTTCACGTCGTCCAGCACCAGGACGGGGCTCACCTTCAGAAGAGTCATCCTGCTGTCGCCCGCGAACGTGGAAAGCTCGCTCATCATCGAGGAACCGCGCCTCACCGCGTCGCGTATCGTGTCGAGCGCGTTCTTAGAGTCGCCGGAAGGGTCTGCCTCGGCCGACTCCGCCGCCGAAAGGACGACGGAGAGGACGTTGTTCATGTCGTGCGATATGCCTGCAGCGAGAAGCGTAAGCGACTCGCGCTTCCGGGAGTCCTGCGCGCGCTCCTCGGCGGCAAGGCGCAGGCGGTGCTCCTCGAACTCGACCGTGACGTCCCTGGCTATCGCGAGGACGAAGTGCTCATCCATCTTCGTAAGCCGCACCTCGAAGTGCCTGTTCCTCTGCCCCCCGCTGCCCGTCGCCACCACAATCCTCAGACGGCCGATTTCGCCTGTCGACGCCGTCTTCTCGAACTCTGCATTGAACCGCTCCACCTGGGCCGTGCCGAACACGCTCTCGCTCGGTCCCTCTCCGACGGCAAGCCCGGGCATTGGGTCCACGCCCTCGGCCTCCTTCGATATCGAGACAAGCTTCCCGGCGCGGTCGAAGATCGCAAGCGAGTCGGGAAGGCCGCGAATGAGCGCGTGGTGGCGCGCCTCCATCTGCGCGACGGCAAGGGATCGCCGGGATATCGTCTCGAGCATCCTGTTCACCGAGACGGCAAGCTGGGCGAATTCGTCCTTGCCCTTCCACTCGAGGCGCGGGCAGTCTGTGTCGGCGTTGTGCTCGCCTATCTCGGCCAGGGCCTTCGTCATCCTGGTAAGGGGATTGAGGAGAACCTTCCCCTGGCATAGGAAGGCGATGAGCACGAAGACCATGCCGCCGATGGCGATGAACATCACGAGCCTCTCGAACGCCATCTTCGCAGCGCGGGCGGGAATCGTCTTTGGCGCATGCCTGCGGTCGATCAGCCAGTGCCCTCCGGAATAGAACTCGAGCGCGCCGTTCACCATCGGCACGATGGAAAACTCGAACGGCTCCTGGCGTTCCGCGATCCGCACCACCGGCGTATGGCTTTCCTCCGAGTCGTGAATCAGCCTTACGAGAACTATGCGGCCGCCGATGTAAAAGATGACAAGCGCCGCAATGAGCAGGAACGCGGTAAAAAGCGAATACCTCGTCCGTATCGAACTCAACGACTGGGAAAGGGCGGCGCGCCATCCGCCGCGCCTGCCGTCCGCCGTGTCTCCGCCCCCTAGAATGCTAGTTTCCATCCTCTCCCCTTCCAACCTTTAAAAGAAGCGCCGCCAGAAGCACGGCCGCTAGAAAGACGGGCGCCCACACGTCTGAGTGCCGCGCAGGTGCCGCAGGCGCGCTTTCCGCTGTGTGCCCCACGTCCTCCACGAGCTCGCCGCCCCTGGTCCAGCGCTCGCCTTCCGAGGCTGCAATCGCAAGCTCGCCCTCCCGCTCCCGCTCGGACAGAAGCGAAATCCCCTCCATGCGCCGGGCCTCCCGCCTGCGCCTGAGCTCGCCCTGTTGCTCCCGTTTCTGGGCCTCCGCCATCGACGGCGAGATGGTGGGGTCAAACACCTCCGCCCCCCGTGGCGAAGTTCGGGTTCCACGTCGGCGGCACGAGCTGCCAGATGAGCGTGCGCGGCTTGCCCGAGCCGACGGGGAGGCTGAGCTTGTCGTTGCCTACGCCCTCCGAGCCGCTTTCCTTCAGCCGCATGTCCCAGTTGAAGATGAGCTTGCCGAGGCCGGAGACGCCCACAAGCGCCTCGTCGCGGCAGATCAGCGAGCCGTTCAACGTGAAGTTCGCGCCGCTCCGCCCCACCTGCCCGAACGTGCCGTGATTGTCGTATATTACGGCGTTGAGCCGCGCCACGCCCGCGCCGGTGCCGGAACCGAAGACGTAGCTGTTGCCGTTCTGCGCCACCGCGTTCAGCACCCAGTCGCCGCAGAGGGTGTCGTAGTAGCGCGCGCCTAGGTTGTAGTACGAGGAGGGCTTCGAGACGCTGCGCGACATGTAGCTGTTCACGCCGGAAGCGTGCGCCGTCGTGCTGTTGCCGATCACCTCGTAGGCCGTGCACTTCGTGACGCGCCTCGTGGAGGTCGAAGACGTCACCTGCTCCGTGTAGAGGTTGTTCATCGTCTCCGCGGTGAGGTTCCGCGTTCCGGTATAGGGGTTGTCCAGCGGCTTCAGCACCGGGGTGGAATAGGACGCCGAGCTGTACGAGGTCGACTGCACGACGCCGTTCCTCAGGGTCTCGGTCTTGGTCCACGTCACGGGAACCGCGTATGCGCAGTCGTAGTGCTTGGGCAGTTCGGCCTGGTTCAGGGTCTGCGCCGTGTAGTTGCTGTTGAACTTGTACTGGGAGGAGGGGTATCCTATCGACGTGTCGTTGTCGTCGCAGTAGTACGCCCTCGTGTAGTCGCTCGACTGGTCGATGTACGACTCGATCGAGCTTTTCCACGAGGAGCTCGTGCAGTTGCCGACGACGACGCACCCCTTCGCCATGAGGGAGACGAGGTCCTTCGACTTGTTCGACTCCGCCGTCGCCTCGGGGTTCGTGTCCGGGTGGTTCCAGTTGGGCGGGTTCACGTACACAATGTCGCCGACGACATGGATGTTCCGCCCCGAGTAGATCGTGCCCTGCCCCTTCACATAGCCCATTATTATGACGTCGGAGGCGACGATGACCGGCCCGTCTATCTCGATCGGGTCGGAGGCCGTGCCGACGAGGACAAGCGCCCCCTGGTCGCCGTTCGCAGCGTTGCCCGAAGGACCTGCCGCCGCGCTCTTGATCATCTCGTTCGCAGTCTGGGTGTTCACGTCGTCGTCGGCAGTGTAGTTGCAGACGGTGATCGTCTTCTTCGCTCCCGCCACAAGCGCTCCCGTCGCGGGGTTGACCGTCATCTCGCGGTACTTCAGGGTCGAGGTCGCAGGTCCGCCGTCTTCCCTCAGCGCCTCGGCGTACTCGCGGTAGTCGGAAAGGTCGGATATGAACGGCATCGGCAGCGGGTCGGCCTCCTCGTGGAGGTACTTGTGCGCGGCATTGGAGGCGCTCGAGAGCGCGGACGAGTTCAGCGTCAGCGTGGAAGACGGCGCATTGAACCCGCCGTCCCACAAAGGCGCGTTCGCGCCGGAATAGGTCGGCGACGTCGGGCGCGCGGAATTGCCGGCGTTCGACCAGTAGTAGTCGCGCGCCCATATCGACGGGTACACCGAGCTGTAGCCGGAGCGTATGTAGGAAAGGAGGATCTCGCCGTCAGCCCCGACCTCCGCGTTTGGGGCTGCCCATATCTCGCCGTTCACGATGGAGCCCGCTATCGACATGTCGCCGTTCGCCCGCATGTCGCCGTTGATGATGATCGACGTTCCGTTCATCCAGCCGAAGTTGTTCACGAAATACGCATACTCGAAGACCTGCGAGCGGCTCGGGTTCGGATCGACGATCCTTGCCATCTCGGCGATCGTCACGTTCTCCCCTCCGCTCTCGGCCGTCGCGACGAGCACGATGGACCCAGGGCCGTGTCCCCACGTAGTCTTCGCGGCATGGAGATAGACCGCGCAACCGTTGTAGTTCGTGACTGCCGGGCGGGTGGCTACGCACCCTCCCTTCCCGACCGAGACGAGCGAACGCGAGCTCGTCACCTCCTCGAACCACGGGAGCGCGTCGGCGCAGTTTATGCCGACGTGCACGTCGCGCTTGCACATGTAGAGGCTGAACTGGCGCTTGATCTCGCCCTTGTACATCTCGATGACCGACTGCGCCGCGCCGGCAAGACGCGCCCTTGTGACGACGGCGGCGGCGTACCGCGACGCCATCATCGCGTGCGTGAAAACTGCCATGAGCACTATCCCCGCGCATGCGAGAAGCACGAGCGCGACGGCCAGGGCGTAGCCCTCTCTGCAGTGCGTCTTCATAGCGGTATCCCCGTTGGCGGGAAGGCGGGCAGGGTGTTCGTCACCGCCACAGTCGCGCCATTCTTCGACATTTCCACCCTGAACTCGAGCCCGTCCGTCCCGCTCGCGCCGGCGAAGGAATCCCAATCGCCGTCGAGACGGGTCGGCGTGAGCCACGAATACGTCGAGGGCACGTTGTCCACAACCACCTTGCCGTCGTTCCACATGAGGCGGCGCGTCACGCCGACCACGTCGAACGACGAATTCGCGAAGCAGAACCCGCTAAGGCCCATTGCCACGCTGTCGACGTAGGCCACCTCGAGCGACGCCGCGCCGGGCGCGTAGACCTCCGGGTCGGGGGTGAGCCTGTGGTAGAGCCTCTCCCGCATCTCGTGCGCCGCCAGGGCGAGGTCGCACTGCGCGTACGAAGCGGATATGAGGCGCCTAAGGCCGAGGACGACGAAGAATATCTGCGCCATGACCACCACCGTGACGGCGGAGGCCACCACGAGCTCGACGAGCGTATATCCGCCGCGACCTCTCATTCGCCCCTTTCCATGCCTGCGCACCTGAAGTACACTATCGACGTTCCCTCCCCCTCGATCGGGACGGATATCCTGTAGCCTTGCCCTGAAAGGTCTTCCGAAACCCGCGAGTCCGAAGACGCGGCAAGGGCCGAAAGCTCCGAAATCGACAGGTTGAAGAGCGTCCACGCCTCGTCGGCGGCCCTGTCCGACGCGGCGATTCTCGCGGCGCTGTCGGCGGCCACTCTCGCTGCGACGCCCGCGCCGAAGAAAAGCGCAATCGACACGACGGACGCAAGGGCGCCCGCCACCACGCACTCCACTAGCGTGAACGCTCCTCTCCCCTTCAAGCCCCCTCCTTTCCGCCCTCGCCGCTCTCCGCGGCAACAAGGGTCTCCACGGCCTTTTCGATCTTCGACGGCTCCGCGAGGAAGAACCTCGCCTTCAGCCCGAGCGCGGCGGTTACCGCCCTGTGCAGTAGCGAGTCGTTCGGCGAAAGGTGGGCGACAAGCGCGACGTCGCCGATGCGCGCAAACGCCACCACGCCGCGGAGGGCCATGAGTTTCGCGGGGAGGCGCGGCGCCGCAAGGAGAAGCGGGGCGAAGGCGTCCACCGGCACCGGCGGTTCGCCATACTCGTCCGAAAGCCTCGCAAGCGCAGCCTCGCATGCCTCGGAGGAATCCTTCTCCATTAAATAGAGCGCGGAAACGAGGCCCTGCTCGCCCGGCTGGAGCGCCCTGATGCGCCCGGCAAGGTCATTTTCGCCGAGCTTCTCGGCAAGGGCGGCCTCGCTCTCCACGGCGGAGGCGAATTCGTCGGCCCGCGCGGGCGGCGCCTCCTCCGCCTTCAGCTCCGGCATCGGCGCGATGCTGGCGCGGACCTTGAGGGCCATGGCCTGCGCCTCGTGCGAACCGCACTCCTCGAGGCGCGGCAGAAGCGCCTCCGCCGACTTGAGGTCACCCTCCTTCACGAGCACGCGCGCAAGCTCGGAAAGAGCAGCCTCGGCCTTCAGCGTCTCGCCCATCTGCGGATACGCGACGGCAAGGAACTCCAGGGTGGTGCGGTCGTCCGGCATCACCTTGAGCATTTTCTCGAAATACTCCACGCCTTCCTTCAGGCGCGCGTCGAATTTCTGCATCTCTTCAGCCATTTGCAAGCTTGTCCCATGAGAATCTTGGCGGCGCCTTCTCGCGCCACTCCTTGAGCGAAATCATCTCCCCGGCCCTCTCATTGGCGGAAAGGTACGCCTCGCGCGCGTATTCGCGCTTCTCCTTCATCTCCGCGAGAAGCGAGCGTATCTCCATCGCCGCGTCGTAGCAGATGTCCAGGACTTCCTTCTGCGTCTCGGCATCGCAGCCCATCCTCAGGAGCTCGATCGACGAGAGAAGAACCGTCGCCGGCTGCCCGAACGCATGGCAGAAGCCGGCGAGCGAGTCCATCACCGTCCTCGACCGCTCCGCCTGCAGCTCCGCGAGCGCAAGCCTGCGCAGAAGTTCGTCTCTCTCGTCCTTTTCCATCTCCTTGACTGCCTTTCCTCCTCTCCCGTCAGTGGGCAAGGCCGCCCATGTTGAATATCGGCAGGAACATCGCCACGACGATCGTGCCTATTATGCTGCCGAGAAACACCATCATGAAGGGCTCCATGAGCGCCGTCAGCGTGGAAAGCAGCGTCTCCACCTCCTCGTCGTACGTGTCGGCGACGGAATCGAGCATCTCCTCGAGCCTGCCGGCCTTCTCGCCCGCCGCGATCATTCGTATCATCATGATCGGCATGTAGGGCTTGCCCGTGAGGGCGGTGTTGAGCTGGTTGCCCTGCTCCACCTCCTTGCGGGCGAGCATCACCGACTTCTCCAGGACGCGGTTGCCCATCGAACCGGCGACGACCTCAAGCGACTTCAAAATCGGCACGCCGCTCCCCATCATCTGCGCCAGAAGCCGCGCGAAGCGGGCGACGGCCGCCTTGTGGCCGAGGTTGCCGAAGACGGGGAGCTTCAACTTGAACTCGTCGAACCTGTACCTCCCGGACTTCGTGGACTTCCACTTCGTGAAAAGCGTCACGAACGCGGCAATGCCGCCAAGTATGTACATCCAGTTGCGCTTCACGCCGTCGGAAAGGTCCACCAGCGCCTGCGTAAGGCCGGGGAGGGGCTTCCCCGAGCCGGAGAACATCTCCGCGAAGACGGGCACGACGAACTGGATGAGGCCCGCGCAGAGGAGGACCGATATGGAGATGACCACGGTCGGGTAGGTCATCGCGCTCTTCACCTTGCGCTTCAGGCGCGAGGAGCTTGCGAGAATGCCGGCAAGACGCTTCAAGATCGCCGCGAACTGACCGGACTGCTCGCCTGCGACGGCCATGTTCACGTACATCTCGTCGAAGATCTTTGGATAGCGCGAAAGCCCCTTCGAAATCGGGTCGCCGCCCTCGATCGTGTCGAGAAGGTCCTTCAGCACCTTCTTGAACTCGGGGTTCTCGGCCTGCTCCTCCAGGGTCTGCATCGTCGTCAATATCGACATCCCGGCGCCGGTCATCGACGCGAGCTGCTTCGTGAACGGAACGAGATCGCGGTTCACGATCCGCTTGACACCATGCACTCTGACTTTCCTCTCTGCCATCTCTTTTCCCCGGAAATCAGTCTCCGCCCGTCACCGCGAACGCGGCCTCAAGCGACGTTAGTCCAGCCCGCACCTTTATCATGCCGGCCTCCTTCAAGGTCACCATCCCCTCTTCAAGCGCGACCTTCCGCAGAAGGTCGGCGTTGCCGCCCTTCTCGATTATGGAGCGTATCTTCGGCGAGACCGGCAGCACCTCCATCATCGCCCCGCGCCCCTTGTATCCCGTGTTGTGGCACTTTGCGCACCCCCTTGGCCCGAATATCTCGACTCCCTCGAACGGCGCGGGGTCGACCTTGTTGGCCGCAAGAAGCTCAAGGTCGGGCTTCACGCTCTGGCGGCAGTTCGGGCAGAGCCGCCTGAAAAGGCGCTGCGCCTGCGCGAGTATGAGGGAGCTGGCGAGGAGGAACGGCGGTATCTGCATGTCTATGAGGCGCGGGATGACGCCGCATGCGTCGTTCGTGTGCAGCGTGGAAAGGACGAGGTGGCCGGTAAGGGCGGCCTTTACCGCGATGTCCGCAGTCTCGTTGTCGCGGATCTCGCCGACGAGCACGATGTCCGGGTCCTGTCGGAGGACGGACCTCAGGATGCCCGCGAACGTAAGCCCCTGTGCCACGTTCACATGGCACTGGTTGATGCCCGGCAGTTCGTATTCAACTGGGTCTTCGGCCGTGACGATGTTGACGTCGCTCTTGTTGAGGTCCTGAAGGCACGAGTAGAGGGTAGTCGTCTTGCCCGAGCCGGTGGGGCCGGTAACGAGGATGATGCCGTGCGGCTGATCGATCGCGAACTTCATCGCCTTGTAGGCGTAGTCGTCGAGCCCGAGCGACGAAAGCCCGGGGGCGAGGTTCGCCTTGTCGAGGATTCGCATTACAACCTTCTCGCCGTGCACCGTGGGGAGGATGGAGACGCGAACGTCGACCTCCTTCTGGAGGGCGCGGATCTTGAAGCGCCCGTCCTGCGGGCGACGACGCTCGGCGATGTCGAGGTTCGACATGATCTTTATGCGCGAAACGACGGCGCTATGCAGGGCCTTTGGCGGCGCTGGGCGGTCGACGAGCGCGCCGTCGATGCGATAGCGGAGGCGCGAGGTCTTCTCGAGCGCCTCAAAATGGATGTCGGAGGCCTTCGTCTTCAACGCCTCCATCATCATGGAGTTCACCATGCGGATGACCGGAGCCTCGCCGGCCGCGTCCAAGGAGGCGTCTATCTCGTCCGCCTTGCCGGTGTCGACGCTTGCAAACTCAATGTCGGCCTCCTGGCCTTTCATGATGTTCTCCATCGCAAGCGCGGGGTTCGACGCGTCCTCCCTCGACTTCACGCGGTTTAGCGCCTCGACTACATCCATCTCGGGGGCCACCGCCCCCCACATCCCGGCTCCGCACGCACGCGAGACAGCCTCCCTCGCAGGAAGGTCGAACGGATCTGCAAAAAGGACGAGCATACGCCCTGCGATCCGCGCCATCGGCAGTGCCTTCGCCTTCACCCAGAAGTCGGCGCCCTTGCCGCAAAGGAGGGAAATGTCGGGAAGAAATCCGGGCGGGACGGCAAGCGGAGGCATGGAGAAGTGCTCAGCCGCCGCGAGCGTCTGCTTTTCAGGGTCGGCAATCGCCTTGATTTCCGCAGCGGAAAGCCAACTCTTCTTTTTCTTTATCCCGATTATTGCCATGATTCAACCCTGTTTAGCATTATGTAGCAAATAGTGTGCCAAAATGTGCCTGGGAGTCGAAATGCTACGGCGAGGCAATCGCTCAAAAAGTACAAATTTCTCAATTCTGCAAAAAATCTTTTGCAAAACGGAGAAAAAAACATTCGGGATCTGTCCCCAGATGTCTGGGGTCTGTCCCCAAGTCGTCTATTCGCCGTAGGCGTCGGCGCGAGTGCACCAAAGGCAGGCGAAAAGCACCGCACCGACGGCACCCGTGGCAACCATCACGACGACCGGCAGCCTCCAGCCGCCCGACGACTGGGCAAGATTGCCGCATACCTTGCCCGCGACGGAAACGCCGACATACGAGAAGAGCGAAATGAAGCCGATGGCCGTGCCGGCAAAACGCTTTGTCGCCATGTTCGTCGCCGTGACGCCTGTCAGCGCCTGAGGGCCGTAGAGGCAAAAACCGGAAAAGCACAGGGCAGCCGCTCCGGCAAACCCTGCGGGAAGAACCCAGAACCCGGCGAGGAGCGCAGCTGCCAGCGCCATCAAGAAGAGGCAAAGGCGAGGAGCGCGTCCACCGAACAGGCGGTCGGTGGCCCAGCCCGCAAAGAGCATTCCCGCAATGCCGGCAAACTCAAAGAGCATTATGACCGTGCCAGTCTCGCTAGAATCAAGCCCCTTCGCCTCCTGGAGCATCGTCGGGCCCCAGTCGGCTACAAGCGCGCGCACTGCGTTTATCGTGAAGTTGATGAAGCCAAGCATCCAGATCACGGGATTTAGGAAAACCATCTTGAGCGCGGAACTACCCCCTCCCGCCCCTTCACCGCTTTCCACCTTCGCTTCCGTTCCCGGCAGATCGGGAAGCCCCTCGTCCTTTGGGGTGCCTGGAAGCAGGGCAAGCATCAGCACAATGCCGAGAGCGCCGAGAATTGCCGTCGCCCAGAAGCACCAGCGCCACATCCCCACGCCCTGGTTCGCCGCGCCAATCGCGCCAAGGCCCATTATGACGCCGCATATCTTCGCGACGAGCCCGCCGCCGATGGAGTGCGACGTGTTCCAGACGCTCATCTTCGTCGCAAGCTCCTTCGGCGGAATCCAGAACGCTATCAGCTTCGCGCACGGCGGAAAGCCCGTCCCCTGGAAGAACTGGTTCACGACGAGGAGAATCCCGAACGTCCACGCCATCGCCTGCACGCCGCCGTCCGACTGCCAAAGGACCTGCGCGTCGCCTGCAAAGAGCGCGGCGATCTGCGGCACGAAGCCGAAGGCGACGTTCACGATCGTGCAGGCAAGAAGGCCGAAGCACAGCATCTTCTTCGGATTCACCCTGTCGCCGACAATGCCGTTAAGGAACTTTGAAAGACCGTAGACGATGCCGCCCCAGAAGAGGAAGTTGCCGAGCATCGACTTCGATATGCCGCAATCCTGCTGAAGCCCAGGCATCGCGAACGAGAAGTTCTTGCGCATGAAGTAGAAAAGCGTATAGCCGATCATGGTGGCGATAAGCATCCGCCACTGCATGCGGCCGAACCTGCGGTCGATCGAGGGGTCTTCGAAAATCTTCATTTGCGCCCTTTGAGACGATTCACGAACTCAATGTCGGGCGGGGAGCCGCCCGGCATTGTGCAGGCGGCCGAACCAGCAGCAACGGCCCGCTCGGCAGCCTCCGCCATCCCCCCGCATTCCGCCTGCCCGCCTCCCCAGACGCGCCAGCAGAATTCCGCAAGGAGCGTATCCCCGGCAGCCGTCGTGTCGACTACATCCACCTCTGGCGCGCCGACGAACGCGCCGTCGAACCACGCGCCTGAGGGCCCATCTGAAATGACGACATGCTCCGACTTCTCGCGCAAAAGCCGCGTCGCCCGGAGAAACTCCTCCGGCGACTTCGGCACGAACCCCACAAGGTCCTCGCACTCCTCGGCATTGGGCTTGACAAGATGAGGCCGCGCCTCAAGGGCAAGCTTCATCGCCTCGCCGCTTGCATCGACAACGACTTTCCAGCCAGATGACCTGAAGTGGCTCGCAGCCTTCGCATAGAAATCGCATGGAACCGCAGGCGGTAGCGAGCCGGAGAGGATTGCAACGCCCGGAGCAAGCCCCTCTACACGGGACAAGACCGCATCCCACGCCCCGTCCACAAGCCCGGGAAACGCCGGATGGTTGATCTTGACCGAGCCCCCCGGCCAAGTAATCATCTCGTTGCGCCGCGTCTCGCCTGGAACTCGCACGAAGAGATCTCCAATGCCGCAGGCGGCAAGTTCCCGCTCAAACGGCGCCGCATTGTCCTCGCCCAGCAGTCCGCCGACGGCAACCTCCTCGTCCCGCCGAGCAAGCCATCGCGCCACGTTGACTGCCTTCCCTCCTGGGAGAATATCCTCGCGAACGTCCTTGAAGATTTCGCCGTCGCCCTTCGGTGCACGCGGCAGATAGACCGTAGCGTCAATCGCCGGGCTCATGCAGAGGCAGAAAAACTCCATTGGCTTTCTCATCTGGCGTTCAGCGCGATTCTGCGTTCCACGATCTTCGCCGCAGGCTCGCCGATCGCGACCTTCGGCGCATTCGCAAGAAGGTAGTCTTCGGCCTCCTTGCACCATAGGCCGCGGCTGGCGGAGCATATCCTCGCAAGCTCCGCGTAAAACGGATCGTCCCTTCCCCTTTCGGCGAAGTCGTCAATCGCGACCATCGGCAGGTCGGCATGAGTGTACACAAGGCGCTTCCCGCCGGGCACAACCGGCAAGTCGAGCGTTGCCTTCGCGGCAGAAGGAAGGCCGCCTACGTGCGTGATCATCACCTCCGGGTGGAGGATGCCCCTGCCTATCCAGTCGACGGAATCGGCCATGTCCCTTACGTCCCCGCCCGAGTTCGCGACAATATGGTGGTTCATGTAGTGGATGTTGTAGAAATTGAACGGCGCAGATAGGCGTTGGTCGGTCGGGCCTGCGAAAAAGTTGAGGCACCCGCCGAAACCAAGAAGGTCAGAGCACTGCGTGATGAGCGCCGGCACGGCCGCAAAGAGGAATATGTCGTCGTAGCCGCCGCCCGTGGAAGTCGGGTTCGCCGCATCGGCGCCGTCCGCCTCGTTGTATGACTTAAGGAGCGCAACAGGGTCAGAAGCGCCCCTCGTGTTGACGAAGTGGAGTTCCACGCCGTTCACATTGCCGTCGGCGCGCCCGCCGGAATAGCCAAGGCCGAACATCCGCGCCGCGCGTGAAAGCCTGCCGTCGTCTATGTCAGTGACGACGAGGCGCCGCGGCCGCTTTTCCGGGCCGTTGCAGGCGATGTCGATGCACCCAAGGCCCATTGCGCCGCAGCCTGCAAGAAGAAGCATCGTGCCGCCGTCAACGATCCCCGGCTCGTGCCTGTGCGAGCCAAAGGCGTGGTGGTAGTTCGTGCGGAACGCCGAGACAATGCACGAAATCGGCTCGGCGAGGGAGCACTTGAAGAAAGCGTCGCCGTCATACGGCAGGAGGCACCCCATCTCGAGGATGATCGACGGCAGGTAGACGTGCGTCGTCTCGCCGCCCACGGAGTGCCACGCATAGCCCATCGTCTCCAGCTCGTGGCCCGGGATGTTGAATGCGGGCTGGATGCCGACGCGCTGCCCGGGCTTGAACTGAGCCGCCCACCTTGGGCCAACCTCGCGGACAACCCCTGAAACCTCGTGACCGAACATGATCGGGTTTGTCGCGATGTCACGCGGCACGCGCTTGTGGCCTGTCCCCAGCGAAACCGCCTTGCAGTCGCTAAGGCAGATCGTGTTCGTGACGATCTCAACAACGACGCCGTCTTCGCCGGCCCCTTCCAGTTCCACGTCCTCAAGGCGCATGTCCTTAGCGCCATACAGCCGCCATGCTTTCGCGTTCAACTCAGCCATCCCCTTTCGGCACCGCAATTTGAAATCAACCCCTCTCAAAGACAAGGCGCGGCAGAAATGCCGCGCCCCATCGCTTGCTCTATAGAACCATTATGGATTCTCGCCGCCACCGCCACCGCCGCCGGCCGACTTCTCGGAGCCGTCGTCGTTGTGCGTACCGCACGTGACGACAATTGCGCCGTTGTCGATGGTGATATCGTAGTCATCACCGCTCTTGGGGCACTTCGGCATCGTCTTCAGAAGGCCAGTGCCATCCGAGTTGACGAGATCCGACTCGACGGGAGCCGTTGTGCCCGGGTGCTTGGTGAGCCACGTCTCGGCAGCCGTCTTGATGGTGGCCATGTTGCCCACGCAGGCGTTGCCTTGCGATTCATTGCGGTATGCAATGAAGTTCGGGATCGCAATTGCGGCCAATATGGCGATGATTGCGACCACGATCATGATTTCAACAAGCGTGAAACCTTTATTGAACTTTCTCATGGTTGTGTTCCTTTCTTTTGTAGTCGCAATCGGCACCGTGCCGGTCGCTGCAAGCATTATAGCACAAGGCGTGCCAAAACCCCCCTATGCCCCTGAATCGCGGCTTTTGGGCGTCCTCACGCACCTCACTTTTGCAAATTTGCAAAAAGGCATTTGCAAAATCAAGAATCTACTCATCCGAAAGCTTCCTATAAAGAGTGGAAAGGTTTACCTTCAGCGTCTCGGCGGCTTTTTCCTTGTCGCCGCCGGTGGCATCGAGTATCTGGCCTATGTATTCCTTTTCCTTCCTGCGGAGGAAGCTCTTCAGGGAGGAGTTCCCGTCTGCTGCGGACACCGGGCCTTCGGCGTCCTTCGAGACCTTGAAGTCCTTTATCCGCGGCGGCAGGTCGTCCACGGCTATCTCGGGGCCGCGGCAGAACGTAAGCGCGTGCTTGACGGCGTTTTCGAGCTCGCGCACGTTCCCGGGCCAGTTGTAGGCCACAAGCGCTTTCGCCGCCGCGTCGGAAATCTCCGGAGGCTTCCTGCCGCCTTCGATCTCGTGCGCCACGAAGTGCCGCGCCAAGGGCAGTATGTCCTCAGGCCTGCTGCGCAGTGGCGGAATGTCTATCGTGATGACGGCGAAGCGGTAGAAGAGGTCGCTCCTGAACTTGCCCTTTACTACGGCCTCCTCGAGATTGGCGTTCGACGCGGCGATGACGCGCACGTCGACGGGGATGTCCTTCGTACCGCCGACGCGGCGAATCTCGCGCTCCTGCAGCGCCCTGAGGAGCTTGCCCTGCAGAAGAAGCGGCATCGACGAAATCTCGTCAAGGAACAATGTCCCCCCGTTCGCGGCCTCGAAAAGCCCCTCCTTGTCGCTTACCGCCCCTGTGAAGGAGCCCTTCACGTGCCCGAACATCTCGCTTTCAAGGAGGTTCTCCGGTATCGCCGCGCAGTTCACCGCCACCCACGGCCTAGAGGCGCGCGTCGAGTTCCTGTGGATCGCGCGCGCTACCACCTCCTTTCCCGTGCCCGACTCGCCGTAGATGAGAACCGTCGCGGCGGTGGGCGCCACGCGGGAAATCATCTCGCAGACGTCGGTCATCGCGGGAGAAGTCGCAATGAGGTTTTCAAAGCGGTACCTGAGCGGAGCCGGCGAGAAGGACGCCGCAACGGATGAGTCCTTCGCAATCTTCTCCTCGGCCCGCTTTAGGCACGATACGAGCTCGTCGACCTTGAAGGGCTTCGTGAGATAGTCGAAGACGCCGCTTTTCATGGCCTCGATCGCCGTCTCGACGCTCGCGTACGCAGTGACGAGTATGACGGGGATGGCCGGGTTGAACGACTTGATCTCGCGGAAGAGCTGCATGCCGTCCATCGGCTGCATCCTGAGGTCCGTCATCACGACGTCAATGCCGCCATTTTTGACAATTTCAAGCGCCGTCGGACCGTCCGGCGCCGTCTCGACGTCGTAACCATTCGACTTCATGAGCCCCCGCATCAGGAGAAGGATGCGCGGCTCGTCATCTACGATGAGAATCTTCATGTCCTCTCAGGTGCGTATTATATCAAATTTTGGCACGGTTTTTGCTAACAATTTTTTATAAATGGAAATCAAGCTTACAAAGGACAGGAAGTTGACGCTCGGCGGGAAGCGCCGCAAGCGGCGTGGGAAGCTCGACATTACGGGCGTGGATCTCGTGCCCGTGGAGGGCAAGGGCTGCCCGGCCGTGCGCATTGTAGAGAAGAAAGGCGTCCTCCGCCTGCTCGCCGCCGGCTACGTGCCCGCGCCCTCCGACCCAGTGCCGGACTCTTGGGAGGCCGCCGCAAAGAGCTGCACCTGGGCGTTCCCGACGCAGTTCCAAAGCCCTGCCGCGGCCCTCGCCGTGTCGTCGCCCGACGTCTTCGTGGCCCAGACAACCCTATCCGCCCTGAAGTCGGACATCTCGTCGGGCACTCACAACAAGCAGGAATCCGCCGCATCGGCAGGTTCCAGGAGAATCGGCCTCAGGCGCGAGCCTCGTCCTGCCGCGCAGCAGGCTACGCCGAGCGCGCCATCTGACATCGCCGAGCCAAAGCCAGGCGTCCCCGTCTCGAACGGCGGAATGCGCTTCGTGATGCGTCCGCTCGACGGCTCCGACGGCTTCATACTCGAGGCGGGCCTCCCCGAATACCAGGCGCTCTGGTATTCGCGGCTTCTCCCCGAGGGTCGCCGCCCCACGGCCGTCTCGATACAGCCAAGGCAGGCGGCGATTGCGTCCTGCCCCGTGCTACAGAAGGCGTTTTCCGAAGCGGGGGGGGACGTTCTCGCGCTCTTCGCCGACACTGGCCATTTCAGCATCGCTGGCTACAAGGGCGGCAGCATGGTCCTCCTGCGCGAATGCCGCGTAGGCGGCGGGATGAGCTCCATTGCGGAAAAACTGAAAAAGGGCCTCGGCCTCGACGACGAGATGCTTTCAAGCGCGCTTGACGACAACCTCATCGACCCGCGCCCGGTTCTCGACCCGCTCGTGGCGCCGATAATCGACGAGCTTTCCGCGTCGAAGGACTATCTGAGCGGCAAGCTCGGGTGCGAGCCGAAGGCCGTGATCGTGTCCGGGGTCGACGTGGGCTTTTCCCACTGGAGTTCGTTCTGCGAGGAGCGCATGCGGCTCAAGATGGCGCGTCTCGACGTGTTCGAGGGGTTGCTGGGCGTCCCCCCGCAATGCGCGGGCGACTTTCTCGTCGCGACTGGCGCTGCGCTTGCGGTAATAGGGGAGGAGGAGGCGTCATGATGACGAAGACTTGCCACCTCAACCTGCTCATGGATTCCGAACGGGTCAGCTCCTCGCCCGTAAGGCTTCGCATAATGCTGCCGACGGCCGCCATACTCGTCTCGGTGTCGATGGCGATCTGGTGGCTCATCCTCACCGGCCAGGACATACTCGCCAAGACCCAGATGTCGAACCTAAGGGACGACATGGAGCGGCACCAGGCCGAAAACGCCAAGGCAATAGCCGACGCGGAGATGGCGGACGAGCTCCAGTCGCAGCTCGAGCAGCTTGAAGGCTACGGCGAGAGCTGCAAGCGCAGGTGGAGCGAGACCCTCGCCTCGCTCGCGGAGGTGATGCCCCTCAAGGTGCAGCTCACGAAGTTCGAGATTCCAGCGCCGCCGCCGCAGGTTCTCTCCTTCGTTACCGTGCAGAAGGGGAAGAAGCGCACCGTGAAGCTGTGGGGCCCCACGAACAAGACGGAGTCGGTGTCGATGGTCATCGCCGGCCGCACCCCGAAGGAGACGCCCGTAATCTCGCTCATGGAATCCCTTGAAGGCGATGCATTCACGAATTCGATCGTGATAGCCAAGGATCCGCGAAACCCCAATCCGAGCCCGAAGGTGCGCTCGTTCAGGCAGGACATTCCCCAGCGCGGCGAGGGCTCGCGGATGCTCGCGTTCGAGATCGAGTACACGGCGAAGGAAAGGAGGTTCGCGAAATGAACCTCGGAGGAATGGCCCCCAACTCAAGACGCTCGGCGCTCGTCACCATGGCTTTCTCGCTGCTGGCGGCAGGGATATACTTCCTCGCCGTCTCGCCGACGAAAACTCGGCTTGAAAAGTCGTCGAAGGCGCTTTCCGATCACCGCGCAAGGCACGCAACGGTGATGAAGAACCTCGCCTCGTCAGGCACTGTCGCCAAGAGGATCGAGGAGACGGAATCAGCGCTTAAGCCGTTCCGCGACGCAATGCTCGAGCCCCTTCTCGAATCCCTCGCGATGAGGGCGAAGTCGCTCGTCGACGCAATGGCGCAGGAAGCGGGGCTTGCCGACCTCGAGTACGAGGCGCTCGGCCAGCGCGCCCTTCCCGTCCCCGGGCGGATGCCGCGCCAGCTCCACTCGAGGGAGCCCATCCGCATCACAGCAAGGGGCTCGTACCAGGCAGCGGCGTCCTTCCTCATGCGGCTCGAGCGCGACATGCCGCTCGTTGCACTCGAGGCCCTTTCGATAACGGCGGTACAGGCCACCCCGGAAACGCAGAGGGTCGAGATGATTCTTGAATGGCCTGTGAAAGGAGCGGTGACAAGGCAATGAACGCTGCAGCCCTTGTACTGGCGTCGACAGTAGCCCTGCGCAACCCGTTCTGGCCAGTCGGCTACAACGGCGAGCGCGAGGCAATATCGCCTGAGCCGAAGTACGCGGCGAAGGTGGAGACGGCCCCACAGGAGGAAGACGTCAAGACCGGCCTTGAGATAGCGAGCGCGGCGGAACGCGAGACCGCCGTCCAGGGAGGGTCGGAGAACAGGATGTGGGTCGCCGCGAGAAAGTCGCTCAAGTTCTCGGGCGGGTCCCTGAGGACGAGCGGCACCAAATCGCGCCAGGCCATCATGATCAACGGCCGCGTATACGGCGACGGCGACCTGGTGTCGGCGAATTTCGAGGGGATGCGCTTCACGTGGAAGGTGAAAAGTCTCTCCGAAAGCGGAACGCTGAAGCTTCAGCGCGTCCGGATGCGCAGCTTGAACGAAGACGAAGAAACGAAAGGACAGACAAAATGAAAATCCGCCTTGCAATGCTGACGATGGCCGCGGCCTTCGCGACGCACGCCGACGACACCGCAGCCGACCCGAAGGCAGTCGAGAACCCGTTCGAGATCGCCCCCGCGATTGTTGCAGCCCCAGGACAAAAGGAGGAGGCGGCCGCTCCTGCCAGGGAAAAGGCGCCTGTCGCCGAGCAGGAGCCCCCGCCGGCGCAGGAGGCCGCCGCGCCGACCGTCCAGCAGGAAGAGGCCCCGCCTGCCGCCCCCGCCGCGCAGGATCACGTGCCTGCCGCGCTCGAGAACGATTCCCCGGCTCTCCGCGAGGAAGGCACCGACGAAGTGGACCTTGAGGAAATCGACGACTCCGCGGAAGCAGCGAAGAAGCCGAGTATCAGGCCAGTGTCCACTGAAAACGTCGAGTATGTCGACATTTCGTGCGACGAGGCAACGCTCGCCGACATCCTGCGCCAGTTCCGCAAGACCACTAAGGCGAACATCATCCACGATGACTCCACCAACCTTCAGAAGCGGGTGAGCGTCGAATTGAAGCACGTTCCGTGGCTTAGCGCGATGCTCTCGATCCTCAACTCGCGCGGGTTCAACATCGAGGAGAGGGAGGGTATCTACTTCGTCGCGGAGGACAAGCGGGTCGAACCGGTCGTCACAAAGTGCTTCCAGCTGAACCATGCCTCCGCCGACGATCTCGCCGCCCTCTTCAACGCCAACTACGCGCCCAAGAACCCGAACGGCACAACGGCAAGGAAGATAGCGAACTCCTTTGCCGAGGCGAACACGGTGATCGTGACCGCCAACGAAAAGACGATCGCCGACTGCGCCGCCATCGTAAAGGCAGTCGACAAGGCAGTTGCGCAGATATACATCGAGGCGAGGTTCCTCGAGCTTTCGTCGGCGGCGATGCACTCGCTCGGCATAGACTGGAGCTCCCTGAAGAGCTGGGGCGTGCACGCGCGCGGCATTACCGCCGGGGCCACCATGAACAACGGCAAGTCCGCCTACTACGGAAGGCGCCTCTCCAACCTGACACACACGGGCGAGAGGACGACGACCACGGTCGACGAGGAAGGCAAGTCGAACAAGAACATCACCGGGTCCCAGGCGACGACCACCTACGAAGGCATTGCGCCAAGCGAAATCGGGGCCGCCGCGGGCGGCGCGATTTCCGCGGAGGACATGGCGTGGCGCAATGCGTACGGATTCTCCGGCCAGCTGACAGCCGACGAGTTCTCGATCGCCCTTAGCGCGTTCGAGTCGCTCGGCGAGGGCAAGATATTCTCGAACCCGAAGATTATCGTGGCAAACGGCAAGCAGGCAAGCGTTGACATGACAACGAAGGAGCCGAACGTCTCCGTCGACGCCAACTACACCGGCGCCAACTCGCAGAACATGTCGATTTCGACGAAGATAGAGACCATCCCCGGCAAGGACCCCCTCATGTTCGCAGGCGAGGCGTTCTTCTCCTACGGCATTACGCTTTCTGTGAAGCCGCGCATATCGCCCGACGGGCTCATAAACGTCGAGATCGTCCCTACGATAAGCCAGCTCGACACCACAAAGGGCGACAACGGCTACAAGGTCGTGCAGGGAGCCTCTGACCAGTCCGTCTACACCAAGTACCCGATCATAGAGGTAAAGCGCCTTACGACGAACTTCACGATGAAGGACGGCGCGACGGCCGTCATCGGCGGGCTTACGCTCACCACGGAGTCGGACCGCGACACCGGCATTCCCTACCTTCGCAAGATACCGTGGATCGGCCCGAGGCTCTTCGGCAACAAGGTACGCGTGAAGGAACAGAACGAGATAATCGTCTTCGTCACAGTCGGCATAGCAAACCCCGGGGAACTGCCGAAGGACGTAGGGCTCCCGAAGAACTCCATCCTCGGCCGCGAGTACGTAACCGGCGAGCGGCTTGAGCCGGGAGACCGCGTCGGCGCCGGGGCGAAAAGCTCCCTCGAGCTCGACATGACCCCTCTCCACCTGCGCGAAAACGGGGGCGGCGGCAAGGGAACGGTGTCGATCACCCCGGCAGGATAACCTAGCGCGCTCAGGCCTCGACCATGTAGCCGTCGTCCGGGTGCCACCAGACGAACACCTTGTCGTTCCACGTGACCGGCTCCTGGTCCAGGAGGAAGCGCGAATGCGGCTTAAGGGCCGAAATCCGCTGGCCCTGCGAGTCAAGCCAGTACTTCGTGTAGACACCCTGGTAGACAATGTCCTTTACGATGGACTGGAAGACGTTGATCGAGGCCCCCTTCTCCGGCGGCGGAGGCGAAAGCGTGACCCTGATCTTCTCCGGGCGCACGGAAAGCGAGACCTTCTGCCCAGGTTGCATGTTCTTGTCGTTGAACGCCTTGATCTGCGCAAACCCCTCTGGCTGTATGAAGCAGTAGTCGCCCTCTACGGAGACGACTTCGCCTGAAAGGAAGTTCGTGTCGCCGATGAACGAGGCGACGAAGCGCGAGGCCGGGGCCTCGTAGATCTTCGCAGGCCCGTCAAGCTGCTCCACCTTGCCCTTGTTCAGAACGGCTATCCTGTCGGAAAGGCTCATCGCCTCGCCCTGGTCGTGCGTGACGTAGAGGAAGGTAATGCCAACCTGGTCGTGTATCGTGTCAAGCTCGAGAAGCATGTGCTGGCGGAGCTTCAGGTCGAGCGCGGCAAGCGGCTCGTCGAGGAGCAGCACCTGCGGACGGTCGACAAGGGCGCGCGCAATGGCGACGCGCTGCTTCTGGCCGCCAGAAAGCTGGCTCGGGTACTTCCAGGCGTGGTCGGACATCTGGATCATGTCGAGTATGTCCTCGACCTTCTCCTCTATCTCCCTCTTGCTGAGATGGGCGAGCTTGAGGGAAAAGGCGATGTTGTCCCAGATGGTCATCGTCGGGAAGAGCGCGTAGTTCTGGAATACGGTATGGACTCGCCTGCGGTTCGGCGGGAGGTCGGTTATGTCCTTGCCTTCAAGGTAGATTCGCCCGGAATCGGGGCGCTCGAAGCCGCCGAGCATCCTCAAAAGCGTCGTCTTGCCGCAGCCCGACGGCCCGAGCAGCGAGAAGAACTCGCCCTTCCCGACGGAGAGCGAAACGTCGTTCACGGCCGTGAGCGCGCCAAAGCGCTTCGTCACATGGTCAAAAACGAGAAAGTCGTCTTTCATTCCTTCGTTCCCTTTCCGGCTGCCGCCTTGAACTTGAGGTTTTTTCCGTCCTTTGAAAGATGAGCCCTAAGCCGCCTGCCGAGCCTGCCCGAGAGGAGCGCCTCGGAAAGCGGATCCTCAACATGGCGCTGGATGACGCGCTTCAGGGGCCGCGCCCCGAGCGCGCCGTCCGAATAGCCCTCCTTCGCGAGGAACTCCCTCGCGCGCCTGTCGAAGGAAAGCGAGACGTGCATCGCCTTCAAGCGCTCGGCAAGCGCCGCAAGCTCGATGTCGAGGACCTTAGCCATGTCGGCAAGCTCAAGCCTCCTAAAGACGACCGTCTCGTCGAAGCGGTTCAGGAGCTCCGGGCGGAACGAGCGCTTCGCCTCCGAGAGCAGCTTCTCCCTAAGCGCGCCATAGTCGTCCTGCGCGGACGGCGCAAAGCCGAGGCTACGGCCGCCGCGGTCAAAATCGAAGCCGAGGTTCGCCGTGCAGATTATTATCGTGTTGCGGAAGTCTACGACGCGCCCCTGACCGTCGGTGAGGCGGCCGTCGTCTAGAATCTGGAGGAGCATGTTGTGCACCTGCGAATCAGCCTTCTCGAATTCGTCGAAGAGAACGACCGAATACGGGCGCCGCCTCACCTTCTCGGTGAGCTGCCCGCCCTCGTCGTACCCGACGTATCCAGGCGGCGCGCCAGTAAGGCGCGACGACGAGAATTTCTCCTGGAACTCGCTCATGTCGATCGTGATGAGCGCCTTTTCGTCGCCATAGACCTTGTCGGCGAGCATCTTTGCAAGATGCGTCTTGCCGACGCCCGTAGGCCCGAGAAAGAGGAAACCGCCAATCGGCCGCCTTGGGTCGCCAAGCATTGCGCGGCTCCTGCGCAGCGCGCGCGATATGGCACCAATCGCCTCGTCCTGACCGACGATGCACGAGGCAAGCGACTTCTCGAGGCCGAGAAGCTTCTCCGCCGTAGAGGTGTTCATCTTCTCCACGGGAACGCCGCTCATCGAGCTTACGGTCTCCGCCACGTCCTCGTCGGTCGCGGTGATCATCTCCTCCGCGTGCGTCGCCTTCCACGCGTCGAGCGCCTTGGAGAACGCCTCGGCGGTCTCGCCGATCGCCTGCCGGTACTCGCTCGCCGTGTCGAAGTCGCCCTTCTCTATGGCTGCGTCCTTCTTGGCGCGAAGGTCGTCCATCTTCTCCTGGAGCCTCGTTATCGACTTCGGACGGGCGCTTTCCGCCGCCCTTAGCCTCGCGCCAGTCTCGTCCATCGCGTCGATGGCCTTGTCCGGGAGCTGCCGCGAGGGGAGGTAGCGGGCCGTCAGCTCGACGGCGGCGCGCAGAACTGAATCCGGGAACGAAACGGAATGGTACTCCTCGTACTTCGGGGCGATGCCGCGGAGTATCTCCACCGTGTCTGCTACCGACGGCTCGTCGATCTGCACACTCTGGAAGCGCCTCTCGAGCGCGGCGTCCTTCTCGATCGACTTGTGGTATTCCTTGAGAGTCGTCGCGCCGACGCACTGGAGCTCTCCGCGCGCGAGCGCGGGCTTGAGGATGTTGGCCGCGTCCATCGCGCCTTCCGCCCCGCCCGCGCCGACCATCGTGTGGATCTCGTCGAGGAAGAGAATGACGTTCCCGGCGCGCTTCGTCTCGTCGATGAGCTTCTTGAGGCGCTCCTCGAACTGTCCGCGGTACTGCGTTCCGGCGACCATTCGCGCCATGTCAATCGCGACGACACGCTTCAACTGCATCTTCTCCGGAACCTCCCCGCGGTGGATCGCCTGCGCGAGCCCCTCGACGACAGCGGTCTTGCCGACGCCCGCCTCACCAATGAGGACGGCGTTGTTCTTCGTGCGGCGTGAGAGAATCTGGACAATGCGCTTAAGCTCCTTGTCGCGTCCGATGACGGGATCGAGCTTCCCCTGGCGCGCGAGGTCGGTGAGGTCGCGTCCGAACGTGTTGATCGTCGGCGTCTTCTGCTGCTTGCCGTTTGCGCCGGGCTTGTCGGTCGGAGCGGACTCTGGCTCACCTTCGTCGGACTGGCCTTCGGCCTTCTCCTCGGCGCTTCCGCCGCCCTGAGTTCCGGCGGCGAGGAACTTGTCTACCGTCACGCCTGCGTTGAACAGGAGCTGCGCGGCGGCGTTCTCGCCCTCGCGCATCATGGCGGTGACGAGGTTGACGGTGTTGATCGGCTTGCCGGGTCCGCCAGCCTCGACGCACGCGATGTCGAGCACCTTCTTCGTGCGGGCGCTCAGCGGAAGCTGCCCGCGCTGCATCAGCGCGTCCGATCCGCCCATGATCATATTGCGCATCGACTCGGCGAGATCTTCGATGGAA
>JAEEGL014064753.1_pt1 | contig 34304 bp, 34 predicted proteins | sample 9134231 | NCBI WGS metagenome assembly JAEEGL01 (sample SAMN16246548, study PRJNA631951) | gut metagenome | biome: gut microbiome; feature: rumen; material: fiber-attached | host: Bos | place: Iran: Karaj | collected 2018-10
AAGGATAATCAATGCAATCAATAACTTTTTCATATGTTATACTTCCTTTCTGGTGTGAACATCTGTTCTAAAATCTGGTCAGTTATAAAAATTTTGAACATCTGCTCTGCTATACTACAAGCAGAAAACGAACAGATGTTCATTACCTGCTCAAAATTGAGCGAGTTCAAATTGAGGGAGATCGCAGCGTTTCATTGTTAGTCGCCTCCACTTTATCTCTTCACAAGAATATCTCCAATATCACACTCCAACAGATCACAGATTTTTGATAGGACATCAAATGACACGCTCTTTTTCTGCCGTAGACGCTCTATAGTGGCTTCTCCGAGGATCTTTTCTTTTCGCAGTCTGTATGATGTATATCCTTTATCTTTAAGTGCGGATAATATATCAATTTTGTATTCGATTGGCATAGTATCACCTCCTTATTCGTTATTATATCATATATCGACACTAGGGTCAAGTGTCGTTTTTACTGAATTAGTGGATTTTATCGACTCGAAGTTAGTACATTTTGCGAATAGACAAACACTAACAATTAGTGTATAATGATAATGATGATGGACACTAGAAACGAGTGTTTAGATTATAGGCGAGGTGACTACTATGAATAAGGTATTGAGAATTAGACTGATCTGTGAGCACACTGATGCCGACGGGAATCCGGTTGACTACAAGGATGTTTATAAATTGTTGTGGGAACTTCAACAGCAAACACGGGAGATCAAGAATAAAACTATTCAGCTTTGTTGGGAATACAGCAATTTCTCCAGTGATTATTACAAGCGGTTTCATGAGTATCCGAGAGATAAGGATATTTTGAATTATACATTATTAGGCTTCGTAAATGATAGACTCAAATCTAATAACGATTTGTATTCGTCAAATTGTTCTACAACAATTAGGGCATCATGCGCTGATTTCAATAATGCTAAATCTGACATTTTGAGCGGAAAGCGGTCAATCATAAGTTACAAAGCAAATCAGCCGCTCGATATGCATAATAAATCAATTCGGGTTCTTTTTGACGGTGAAAACTATTATGTGTATCTCAAACTACTGAATCGTTCCGCTTTCAAACGGTATGGATATAAAAATTCAGAAATCAAATTCAAGATCATAGTCCGCGATCATTCCACAAAGACTATTCTTGACAGGTGTCTTGATAATACATATTCCATCGGAGCGAGTTTGCTTATTTACGATAAGAAAAAGAAACTATGGTGTCTAAACCTCGTTTATAGTTTCGACCGGATATCTTCTCCGGAACTTGATCCAGATAAGATTCTCGGTGTCGATCTAGGAGTTCACTATCCAATTTGTGCATCTGTGTATGGCGATCTTGACCGTTTTACCATTGATGGCGGAGAGATTGAGGAATACCGTCGGCGTGTTGAATCGAGAAAACTATCAATGTTGAAACAAGGTAAGAACTGCGGAGATGGAAGATGCGGTCATGGGGTTCATACGAGAAACAAACCTGTTTATGCAATCGAAGATAAGATAGCACGATTCCGAGACACTGCAAATCATAAATATAGTCGAGCCTTGATAGATTACGCGATCAAACAGGGATGCGGGGTTATTCAGATGGAGGATTTGACTGGAATCACTAGCGGCGCAAATCGTTTCCTGAAAAACTGGTCATATTTTGATTTGCAGACAAAAATCGAATATAAGGCAAAAGAGGTCGGAATTGAAGTGCGATATATCAATCCAAAATATACAAGTCAAAGATGCAGTAAATGTGGGTGTATTTCAGCGAATAATCGTCCTTCACAGGCAGTGTTCAAATGCGTAAAATGTGGATTTGAATCAAACGCTGATTATAACGCAAGTCAGAATATTGGTATTTCAGAGATTGAAAAGATCATTGAGCATGATCTTAAATTGCAGTGTGAATCTGCTGATTCCATATAATTAGTTGTAGATTCGCACTTTCTTCGGGTGACTCGGCATCCGTAAATCGAGATAGTATGCGTAAGTCGAAATCTAATTTCGCAGTAGATACACTCGATAAGGTTAAAACAATACACATATAATCCGTGTATTCAGTCTGCAATTATATATTTTTGCCAATGCAATTTGCATACGCATGCGGGCTGCGAGAGTCGAGAGGTGTCAATATGCTGTCCGTCCTTTTGATTCAATTTGCATACGCAGGTGGGCTGCGAGTTTTGGCTTTTCAGTTATTGTAAGAATTCCTCATAATGCAATTTGCATACGCAGGGTTGGAGATACTGCAATCCATATCCCATGACATTATAGATAGTATGACACGACCATTTAACCGAATCGCCCACTCATGCGCAGAGTGGTCGCACATTATCAATCCATCGGATCTTCATCTGATGTGATCGGTGATGCGACCCTCTGCGCTCTTTTTATGCTCTAATTCAGATCGGCATAAAAAACGGTGCAGTCGGTAAATTTGTACCCCTTATATATAGTAGGAGCGGTTACAAAACAATCCGCTCCACTCACGAGAAACGGAGGATAATATCATGAAAAAGATGAAAGAGTCTACTAAGAGTGCAACCGCTTTTAGCAAAACCAGAAAGATGTTCGAGGCAGCCTGCGGTTTTGAGAATGTCAGACCGAATACCACTCATGCGGAGTGGATGGCTCTGGACAGCGATCTTCGTGCTGCCGCTCTGTACTGCATCTTCTATCAGCAGATCTATCTTGCGCGTGTCAAGACTTATGCTGAGTATGTCTCAGATGAAGATGCTGTGTCGGATATCATGGCGAAACTGCTTGCTGTGACTCCGAAGATCGAAGCTGATGCAAATCTGTACAAGCCTGCATACATTTACACAATCATCTTCAATGCGCTGCTCATGCCGACAAGAATCAAGAAAAATGAATGGAATTATAACGGCAAGCTGACCTCTGAAAAGATGGATGATCTGGAGCTTGATCCTTATCTGTCTATCATTGATCCGCACAGTGATCCGCTCGGTGAGGTCGAATCAAAGGATTTCAGCGACCTGATTGACTCTCTTCCTGATGAACTGAAAGATGCGATTGACGGTCTGATGACCAGATCGGCAGTAGGTAGATCCCGTTCTGACCGGAAAGAGATCATCGCAGAACTCCGCAGAATCTTCTCCGATTTTCATGATGGAGAGGAAAATCCGATGACCTTCTCCAGAGTCTACAGCAGAGATGATGATGTCGAGTGCGCAGATGTTCTGATGCCTGATGGTGAGATCGCGCAGTATCTCGGTGAGTCCTACATGAAAAACGGTTCTCTGAGAATCAGATTCTTCGGAGCATACCGCGATTATGACTATCTCTACAAGAAAGCACAGCATTTCAAGGTTGTCAATGTGTCCTATTATTGATAGTATCGCAATTTTAGAGAAAGGAAATACTATTATGAGAATCGAGAAAATCACGATTCAGGGGATGAACAGCACGGTGCAGAGAGACTTTACTCTGCACGGGGATTCCTACACATACATCACCGGTCCGAACGGTGCTGGAAAGTCTACCATCATGCAGGCGATCCAGTTTGCGCTGCTCGGATATGTGCCTGATACCGGAAAGACTAAAGAGGCTGTGTTCTCTCACTGCAATGGTCGTGTTTCTGATACGGAAGGTCATCCGGCGATGTCTGTGACTCTGGACTTTGACATCGGAGCTCAGATCACACGGAGAATGTGGAAAGTCGGTGCTAAGTATGAAAGCAGCCTGTCTACGATTCCGGCGAATCTTGATGTCGATGGGCTGATCGGAAAGACCGGGCTGCCGATTTTCAACTTCTCGGAATTCATCGGACTGTCTGCGAATAAGTCAAAGGATTTCTTCATCTCGATCTTTCCTCCGACTCTCGGTACAGACGGTATCTCAATCGCATCAGAGTTTCACAAGGCAATCTCCGGTATGGTTATGACCGACAATGTTTCAAAGTGGATGCTTGCGAATCTTCCGGATGTCTGCTATCCGGTGACTGTTGAATCTGTCCGAGGACTCTGCACCAGGTACAAAGAGGATGTCAGCGCGACAAAGGCTGATATTGACAGACTGACCTCTACGATCCGCAGCCTTGTATACTATGATGACTGTGATCCTGATGAATCCGCCGATGCGATTTCACAGCAGATCATCGAGTATCAGCAGGAAGTATCAAAGCTCCGCAGCATCATCAATGCGATTCAGAATAATGACAGCATCATGGCAGATGTCCAGAGATTCTATGATGATCTGCTTTCCGATGAAGAGCGAGAGAAGATTGAATCCAGAATTGAATATCTCAAAGGTGCACTCAATCTTCAAAAGGAATTGATGCAGGAGAAATCGGATGGTCTGCGAGAAAAGAATTTCCGGATGTCTGAAATCAAAAAGATTATCAGAGGCGGCGGAAGATGCCCCTATACTTCGACTTGCTGTGCGACAATTACAGAAAAAATTTCTGAAATGACCAATGAGATGTCAGAAATCGAATCTGAAATCCGAAAACTGGATCAAGAGATTACTGACTTGAATAACAATATTGCTGAGTTGGGTAAGGAATATACAGACCTCACATACAAGCTTGCAAGAGAGTGCGAAGCTCATAATCAGATTTCCATCAGAGAGCGCGGACTCATCAAAATTGATCCTAAATTTGACTGTGCTAATATATCTGAAATCGAATCTCGTATTGATTTCATTGATGGAGCAATTCAGGAAATGACCGAACACAAGGCTCATATTCTTGCGAATCAGCGGTATGAAAATCTCCTCGATGACCTGACACGAGAGAAAGCTGAATCTGAGCAGAAACTGGACATTCTCAAAGCGTGGGTAAAGGTGACTGATACAAACGGACTCCAGACACGACTTGCAGATGCTCCGTTCAAGGCTCTCGGCAATCTGATGAATAAGACACTCTCCGCGATTTACGGATCCGATACTTATTCGGTGTTCAACACATCGGAAGGTGCGAATAAGTTTAACTTCGGCATGGTCAAAAATGGTGGATCCTATGTCCGGTATTCAAGCCTGTCCAGCGGCGAGAAGTGTGTCTTTACTCTCGCGCTGCTGATCGCACTGACTGAATACAATGATTCTGATTTCAAGATCATTTTGATTGATGACTTTTTCGATCATCTTGACGATCAGGCAGTCGAGAGATGTTTCAAAACCTTATCTGAAATAACAGATATTCAGATCCTTGTCGCCGGAGTAAAGCAGAGTCAGCTTGCCGCAGACCATACTATCTTTATAGGAGCAGAATCATGAGTCTTGAATTAGGAAAAGTCTATAATGTGACTGTCAGCAGAATCATCGAGAGGGGAGTCGTTGTTGCAGTATCCGGGTATAGCAGCACCGGGTTCATTCATATCTCTGAGATCTCGGATAAGTATGTCACATCAATCTCTGACTTTGTAACGGTCGGAGAAACATATGAAGCGATTTGCATCGACACTGTAAAGGCAAGCTTCTCTCTGAAACCTCTGAAACTGTCTCCGAGGTCACAGGGCATGAAAGAATCCACAAAAGAGCAGCGCCGGAAAGATTTTGCCAAACGGAGTGAAAGCCTGACTCTGGATGATATGATCGCCAGAGCTAATGCATCTTTAGCAGATAAACAGAGATGCGCTCCTCGACCGCAACAGCGACCGGCAAACGGCAGCCGGAGAAAACCACATAGAAAGAAATCTGGAGGACATAATTATGATTAAAAATAAATACTATTCTGAGATGCTCGGGAGATACTTTGATTCTAAAGAATCGGCACTCTCCGCAGAGAATATTGAAGTACAGAATCTCCTCATGATGATGAACGATCTCCGGGAGCAGTACAAGAGCATCACAAGAGGATTGAGGAAAGCTTATGCTCACCAGATGTCCACATACCGGAAAAAGCTTCTAAAATCTGAAATCGTGGAGCCGATTGTAAAGGCTAATCATAAAAAACGTGCAAACGACTAAAATTGTCGCGTTATATATAGTAGAGGCACGATGAGGTCTGGTCAACCTTATATGTCTCAGGTCATAGCGGGATCCGCCCATGAGTACATAGTAAACCTCCTAAATTTACGAGTTCTCGGTCTCCTTTATTTTAACTCCCGCTATGACCGCTTATATCACATCTGAAAGCGCATGAGCTGTCAGGTGGGTCTACTTCCATTCTCTTTTCTTTTGTTCTGTCCTTATTTCATTTTTTTTTCAGGCTTGCGGATATGTCCGTCTGCAAGTCCCTTTTGGAGAGGTGTCCGAGAGGTTTAAGGAGCCGGTCCTGAAAACCGGTGTGCATCTTGCACCGTGGGTTCAAATCCCACCCTCTTCGTCAATAACTCACAGGAGGGATGATACACATGAAGTATACGGTCGGTTTTATCCTATATAGGTAGGTTTTCCGGTTAAACCTTCCTCAAAAAATCGGACGGATTTCACGGACTGGTGGTATGGTATGCGCAACCATGCAGGCAGTAAGACGATTCGCGATCAGTCACGATAAGGTCTGTGAGGTCTGATCTATGTTTCTCTATATGGGATCTTAACTCAGACGGTTAGAGTCCCCGCCTCATAAGCGGGTAGTCCTGCGTTCAAGTCGCAGAGATCCCATCAAACCGGGGTTTAGCGCAGATGGCAGCGCGTCACATTTGGGATGTGAAAGCCGTGAGTTCGAGTCTCACAACTCCGATCAATGCTCCTATAGTATAATGGCAGTACGATAGATTTGTAATCTTTTAGTCTCGGTTCAAGTCCGGGTGGGAGCTTATGGAGTAGGTGAAACGATATATCCGCTCCAGATCCAGCATGAGGAAATTATTGATAGCGGGTTTGCAGTTTTGAGAGATCGGCATCTGCTATTCAGATGTCCCGCTTAAGAGTGTGAAAACTGTAATGGTCGTGTGCTCAGACATTTTGGTCGGTCAGTGCGGAGCAGGGAGGTCCCCGAAGCACATTTTGATTGACATTGAGTTGCACGACCAATGCGGCATTCGTACAATGGTCAGTACATCAGCCCTCCAAGCTGAGGATGCCAGTTCGATTCTGGTATGCCGCTTCGCGCAGTCCGATTGAGCCGGAAAATTCACATCGCCCCGCAAGCCCGATCAGCTTGCCATCTTTGTGATGAGTGGGCGATGTGAGCTGCGCATTTCTGTATAAAGGAGGATATGCATAAATGGAGATCACAGTCGTTACTACCTATGAAGTGACCCATATCATCAAGGAATCCGAATATCCTGGATTTGATGAAACCGGGATCATCGCATCGAATGAAACTGCTGCTCAGGATGTCGCAAAGCTTCTCGGCAAAATGCTCGGAGCTGACTCCAGTACAGTGGCAAAACAGCAGTTCTTTGTGACGGATGATAATGAAACTGAATCGTGAGCATAAGCAGCCACTTCGGTATAATCCAGAGTGGCTGTATTTTTATGCCGATATGAATTTTCTTGCAGATCACAAAATTTCTCGCGTTATATATAGTGTAGGGTGTAAACACTTTGCAAGTTAAAGTCCGGTGTTTCCTATAAATACGATGAAAAAAGGTGAGGTGATGATAGGGTGAAGCACTTTGGTGACATCACATCGCTGCATGGATATGATCTTCCTGTAGTGAATGTCATTATCGGAGGCTCGCCCTGCTAGCCAGGATCTTTCTGTTGCTGGCAAAAGAGCAGGTCTTGCCGGAGAACGATCCGGTCTGTTCATGGATCAAATCAGAATAATCAAGGAGATGAGGGTGAAAGATGCAGAATCAGGAAGAACAGGCGCTGACATTAGACCGCGCTTTATGGTATTTGAAAATGTCACGGGCATCTTCTCCTGTAACGATGGAAGAGACTTTGCAGCAGTCCTTGAAGAAACAATCAGAATTGCAGAGCCGGAGATACCCGATATTTATGTGCCTGTCGGAGGATGGACTCTTTCAGGAGCCTATGTGGGTAGAGGATGGTCAGTTGCGTGGAGAGTTCTCGATGCTCAATTTTGGGGAGTCCCCCAGAGACGTCGTAGAATCGCGCTTATCGCAGATTTTGGAGGTCAATGTGCCCCGAAAATACTTTTTGAGCGCAACAGCTTGCAGAGGTATTTTGAATCGTGCAGATCGGAGAGGCAAAGATCTTCCGGAGATGCTACGGATTGCCCTGGAACAGCAGGCGGGTCTTTCGGAGGAGATAGCAGAGGAAGAGGAGAATGCCTGAATCAGAGTGATACTGTAGCTATTGAAGGAAACGGATCGAGAGATTCTCATAAGGGAGATGGATTCGCGGTTTCTGATACTATGTATACTCTGAATACGGTTGAACAGCATTCGGTTTGCTATGGCATTTCTGCCTATGATTCTAATGCTATGAAGTCTGATAATCCGCATTCTGGATGTTATGAAGCTGATACTGCCCGGACTCTCGATCTCAATGGTGGAAATCCTGCTTGTAATCAGGGTGGAATTGCTGTTGTAGAGCCTACTGATACTCCTACTATCACCGAATCTGCTGGATTCCTTCCGAGTCAAGGTGCAAAAGCAGAGGGTGTCGGTTTTGCTATGGAGCAGGCTCCGACTCTCAGATCATCTCAGGATTCCGGAGTAGTTTATCCTGATGTAGCTCGGACATTGACTGCTCGGAATGATGGATCTCCCTGTATTGACAGAGGTCCGGAGGTTATTGTCCAGTCGGATCAGTCAGTATTTGAGAATCATTCTCAGGATTCAAGATTTACAGGACCGCTTGATACTGCTCCTACTGTTGCAGCTACATATGGTATGGGTGGAAATAATCAGCCGCTTGTCGTGAATAATCCTGATTTCATAGTAGAGTCAGAAACTGCCGGAACATTAGATGCTTCATATTATAAGGGTTCTGGATCTCGCAGCGGAAGAGAAAGGACTATCGTTGGATTCTCTAAACAGAGAATCGGTCAGTTCATTGAGGATGAGACATCATCTACATTACTAGCGCATGAGGCAAGAGATGTCGTCGATGTTGTATGTGCTGCGGTAGATGTCAGAAACGGAACAGAGGATCCTGAGATCAATGGGACTTTGCAAGCAAAGCCTAATGGAGGTACAAGTCTGAATCTGAATAATGTTGTGAGAACACGGTACATTGTCCGGAGACTCACCGTAACTGAATGTACTAGACTGCAAGGATTCCCTGACGAATGGCTTGATATCGGAGAATGGATCGACTCTAAAGGCAAAAAGCATAAGGATGCAGATTCATTGAAGTATAAAGCTCTCGGAAACTCAATCGCTATTCCTCCGTGGCTGTTTGTACTCGGTGAATTGAACAGATACTGTGATGACAAGGGTATGGGATCACTCTTTTCAGGAATTGACGGGTTTCCGCTTATCTGGTCTTTCCTCAATGGTAAGGAAAACTGCATATTTTCTTCGGAAATTGATGAGTTCTGCAATGCGGTATCAAGACTGAGATTCCCGGATACCTCTGACTGTAGCAAAAAAAATAGCCGTGTTTGTATGCTATGAAGATTTGGAGTGAATCACTATGAATAAAGCTGTGATATCTGTTCCGTTTCTCTATAATAAATTGCAGGAATTGCAGTATAGGCTTGAATATGAGGGTAAAAAGAATCTGATTCCCGGTGTTCAAGCGGCAATGGAGATGATCTTGACACTGCCTTATCGAGAGATCGTAGAGGTAAAAGGTGAGTATCCGATGGATATTGAGAAATATCCTGATCCAAACTCCGCAAAGGAATACGCATCAAGACATATTTCTGACAGTATCGCAGCTTATCTGCGGGATAATCACATGATCCAATTTGAGGAAGGTGTCTGTCCGCTCGGTTATATGCTGACCGGACAGATAACCGTACTCGGTGAACAGGAGATGTATTATGACAAGGGCTGAATTTGCGGCTGTCATCAGAGAGAAATATATGTGCAACTATGAACTATCAGAATGTGATCGGTTTGAAACTTATGATGCTTTGTTTCATACTGGGTCGAAACTGATTGACTATTTCTCTTCTCATGATCGAATAATGATATCGGTCTCTGGCGGATCGGATTCAGACTGCATCATTCATCTTGTCTGTACCTACTTTCCGGAATATCTGGAGAAATGCAAGTTTGTGTTCGTCAATACCGGATTAGAGTATGCAGCTACAAAGAGGCATATTTCATATCTGGAAAAGAAATATGGTATTCAGATTGACAAGATCCGCGGAAAGTCAGTTGTGTATGTCGTGAAGAAATATGGTGTTCCAATCTTGTCAAAGATGAAAAGCGAGATGATCAGGAAATATGTCGCCGGTGCTGAATGGGCTGAAAGATACATCTTTCATGATGTCGTAAAAACTTATGAGTCCATGAAATGCACAGAGGAGCAGCGCGAATTAGCACGGTATATCCAAGAAAATGGGATCAGAGTCTCCGCAAAGTGCTGCGATTATAGCAAGAAAAAGCCGCTAAAAGCTTATATCAAGTCAAACTACATCGACCTGAATGTCACAGGAGAGCGGAAAGCTGAGGGCGGTCAGAGAGCACTGGCGCATAAATCCTGTTTTGAATGTTCTACAAAGAAAAATAAGATTGACAAATATATGCCGCTATGGTGGTGGAGTGATTCAGTAAAAGCATGTTTCAAAAAGGTCGAAGGTATCAGATATTCAGACTGCTATGAAGTTTATGGTATGCGTAGGACCGGATGTGTAGGATGCCCATTCAATATCCGGATCGGTGATGATCTGAGGATCATGCAGATTGCAGAGCCGAGATTATATAAAGCTTGCATGAATGTCTTTGGTGAAAGCTATCGGCTGATGGATCAATTTCATGCTCGGGCAAGAAAATGTATTCCGGATGATGTGCAACAATCGTTATTTATATTAGAGGGTGATGAAAAATGACATACAAAGAATTTATCTATAATAAAACAAAAGAGATTGATGATAGCGGATTTGAAACAGATCGTATGACATATAATGATAATTTGTTTGACTGGCAGAGAGATATCGTTCATTGGGCTTTAAGAAAAGGAAAGGCGTGTATATTCGCAGATTGCGGTCTGGGAAAGAGCCTCATGCAGCTCTGCTTTGCGCAACAGGTGTGCATTCACACTGGAAAGCCTGCTATTATATTAGCACCTCTTGCGGTTGCAAATCAAACAAAACGTGAAGGAGGGAAGTTCGGAATAGGTGTGACGGTATGCCGATCTCAAAAAGATGTAAAGTCCGGAATCAATGTAACAAACTATGAGATGATTGACCATTTCGATGTTGAATCTTTTTCATGTGTAGTCCTTGATGAATCATCAATCCTGAAAAATAGCACCGGAGCGACACGGGCAGCATTGATAAGAATGTTTGAAAATACACCGTATAAATTATGCTGCACAGCTACCCCTGCTCCAAATGACTTTATGGAGATTGGAAATCACTCCGAATTTCTCGGTATAATGAAACAAACGGAAATGCTTTCAACCTATTTTGTTCATGATGGCGGAGATACATCGCATTGGAGATTAAAAGGACATGCGAAAACAAAATTCTTCGAGTGGATTGCATCATGGGCGTGTTGCATCACAAAACCGTCTGATCTCGGTTATAGCGATGATGGATACGCTCTTCCTGAGCTTCGCATACATGAGGTTAAAACTATCACAGACGGTGGTTTCCTATTCTGTCCTCCTATTGCGAAAACGCTTGCAGAGAGAAGAGAAGCTCGGCATGACAGTCTACAGAAAAGATGTATCGAAGCAAAAAAAAATAGCCGAGTCGAATGAATCTCAAACATTGATTTGGTGCGACTTTAATGATGAATCTGAGATGCTACACTCCATCATAAGCGATTCTGTTGAAATCAAAGGATCTGATAGTCCAGATTATAAAAGAGATTCAATGATAGAATTTTCTATTGGTAAAATAAAAACGCTTGTGACAAAGCAAAAAATCGCAGGGTTCGGGATGAACTGGCAGAATTGCCATACTATGATATTCTGCGGACTTTCGGACAGTTTTGAAGGATATTATCAGGCTGTACGAAGGTGCTGGAGATTTGGTCAGACAGAACCCGTAGATGTTTATATAATAACATCTGATCGAGAAGAATCTGTTAAACAGAACATCGAGCGAAAACAAGAAAATGCAAGAATGATGACCGAGCAGCTTGTTCAGTACACAAAATCTATTCTTCAAAGTGAGATTAGTGGAACTATCAGAGTGTCTGAGAATTATCAAGCTGTAGATGAAATGATTATACCTGAATGGCTTAAGGAGGAAAAACAATGAACGTGAAAAATCAGTATGTCGATGATCGTATGGCGCTCTACCACGGAGATTCCTGCGAAGTGTTGACCGCAATACCAAATAGCAGTATTCATTTCAGCATCTACTCTCCACCGTTTGCAAGCCTGTATACATACACAAATTCAGATAGAGATTTAGGAAACAGCAGAAATAAGATTGAATTTTTCGATCACTTTGAGTTCATTGTTAGGGAATTGTATCGTATTCTCATTCCTGGAAGGCTAATGGCAGTTCATTGCATGAACATTCCTACAATGAAGTCAAAGGATGGATTTATCGGCATTGATGATTTCAGAGGGGATCTGATTAGGCTATATCAGAACGCTGGATTTATTTATCATTCTGAGGTCTGTATATGGAAAGATCCTGTCACAGCGATGCAAAGAACAAAAGCACTCGGACTTCTTCATAAGCAAGTTAAAAAAGATTCATCTATGAGCCGTCAAGGAATTCCTGATTATCTAATTGTAATGAGAAAACCTGGAGAAAACCCAGAACCTATTTCACATACAGACGAATCGTTCCCTGTTAGTATCTGGCAGAGGTATGCAAGCCCTGTTTGGATGGATATAAATCCATCAGATACACTTCAATTCCGGAGTGCAAGAGATAACGAAGATGAGCGACATATTTGTCCGCTTCAACTGACTGTAATTCGTCGTGCGTTGAATCTTTGGACAAATCCGAATGATACTGTGATCACTCCGTTTATGGGGATCGGATCAGAAGCTGTTGTATCGCTCGAATTAGGCAGAAGGGCAGTCGGAATTGAATTAAAAGATTCGTATTATAATCAGGCTGTCAAAAATTGCATGAACACTGTAGAATCAAAACAGATGTCATTGTGGTAATCAATGCAATCCATTAAAATTGATACGTTATATATAGTAGGAGGTGTCTTGATATTATGAATGAGTCTGAAAATCCTAAAAGAATCAAATCTCACTGGATAAAATTCGGAAATACCGGAAGTGAGTACAGTGATCGGTGGCAGTGTGATAACTGTAAAAAGACAGTCAGGACAGAAACGTGGGGAACGAAATGTGAATATCCTTTATGTCCTTATTGCGGAGCGGATATGAGTGGAGGTGCTGATGATGAGTGTTACTGTTTCAAAGGATAAGTGTAAGTTCTGCAAAGGAAGAGCACTGTCAAAAAAGCCTGTTACGATCACAACATTGAACGGTCGAAAAGAAGAGGTAGTCATTCGATTCTGTCCTGAATGCGGTAGGGATCTGAATAATCCGAAAAGTGGTGAATCAAAATGACATTCTCACCGGAAGAGTTCAAAGCATATATCAAGCGGCATAAGATTGCCTGCTCAGAAATCGTAGAATCCTATATCGCAGAGCATCCGAAAGATGAGTATGTGTATGATGATCTGGATGCGGTGTATCAGATGCAGGTCGAGCAGGCAATCAATCGAAGAGATGCTCATAGTCAGAGTGAGATGCTCCCGGCGGGTAAGCACTACTATGCAAGAGCTGGTGGCGGATTCCGGACTATCAGCGGCACAAAGGGTGGAGATCAAAGATGACCATCTGCTTCGAGGTATATTTATGAAGATCGGATTGATTGATGTTGACGGTCACAACTTCCCAAATCTGGCATTGATGCGTATATCGGCATACCACAAGTCAATCGGAGATACAGTGGAATGGTGGCAGTCTAACCTTTTCTGGTATGATACAGTGTATATGTCGAAAATATTTTCTGATGCATATTCTCCGGATGTTCCAGAGCCTACATCGTGCGGAAAAGTTATCAAAGGCGGCACAGGATATGCCATACGTCTCGGCAATGATGGAAAAGAGCATTTTGATAAATCAATTCATACCGATTTGCCACCGGAGATTGAATCAATGTTTCCGGACTATTCGATATATCCGCAGTTCAATTTTGCAGTATCCATGACATCGAGAGGATGTCCGAGAGGGTGCTCTTTCTGTCATGTAGCTTCAAAGGAAGGTCGCTGCGCAAAGAAAGTAGCGGATGTATCGGACTTCTGGTGCGGTCAAAAAGAAATCCGCGTTTTGGATCCGAATATAACTGCTGTTAAAGAGCCTGACAAAAGAGATCTGATGCGTCAATACAGAGAAACCGGAGCATTGATCGACTTTACGCAAGGTCTTGATATTCGACTCTTGAATGATGCAGATATCGAAGATATCAATTCGATGCGGATAGCGAATATTCATTTCGCATGGGATAATCCAGATGATGATCTCAAAGATAAATTCGCAGCTTATGCGAAAAAGGCAAGGCATAAGATATACTGCGGATTTGGTACAGTCTATTGCCTTGTCGGATTCAATAGCACATTAGAACAGGATCTATATCGAATTTACACTCTCCGAGATCTGGGATTCGATCCATATGTAATGGTCTACAATAAACCGTCTGCGCCGAAACAGTTGAAGCGGCTGCAAAGATGGTGTAATAACAGAATGATTTTCAAGTCGTGCAAACGGTTTGAAGATTATAATCCATAACTGAGGTGAATCAAAATGAATATACCTAAAAATCTTGAACTGCATCTCAATACCGCGAAATCTCTAATTTCTGGAATTGAGGAATCTATTGAAGCTATCAAGATTGCCAATATGAGCAGTGCATATTTTGTTCCGGATGTTCCAAAAGAGCATTCAAAAGAGTCTATCGACCGGAGATTGATTCAGGCAAGGCAGGAATTGCTTGTCGTTTCAAAGATCTTCGACAAACTATATAAGTGGTGATTCAAATGGAAAGACTTGATAAGATAAGCTACTATCTCAATATAGCAGAGACTGTATGCGCGAGGAGCACTTGTATTCGTAGAAAGTTTGGAGCGGTTATTGTAAAGGATGATGAGATCATTTCTACCGGATATAACGGTGCTCCGAGAGGAAGAGTCAACTGCTCCGATCTTAATTCATGCTATCGGGCAAATCTGAATGTTCCGAGAGGTCAGCGGTATGAGTTGTGCAGGAGTGTTCATGCCGAAGCTAATGCGATTATCAGCGCATCCAGGTCTGACATGATTGGAGCTGACTTGTATCTTGCCTGCCATGATGCTGCGACAGATATTCTGGACAGTGCAGTCGAGCCGTGTTCTATGTGCAAGCGGCTGATTCTCAATGCTGGGATCAAGCGTGTATTTGTAAAAGCTTCGGAGAATCAGTATATCAAGATTGATACCGGGGCATGGATCGAGAATGATGATTCTCTTGCCGGTGATATCAATAGCGGATATTAAAGGAGGTAAATATAGATGGATAACAGATGTGTCTGCTGCGGCGATGTGATTCCGGAGGGTATTCAGATTTGTCCGAAGTGCAGAGATACGACCGAACATACTGCTAAATGGAAAGATCGGGTAAGAATTGAACGGAGAACGCTCGATTATCCTGAGTTCGGTCTATATGAACAGCAGTGCGGCCATTGCAAAAAGTGGTGTGTCCGGTTTATTGAGCAGGATGATTACAAATACTGCCCGAGATGCGGGTATACCATAAAGGAGTAATGAGTATTCTTTTTGAAAAGAGATGATACATATGGTCATAGTGCCAAATGACAATCAATGCTTTTTCTGGCAAGGCATGACAAATACATGCAGTATCCTGACTGAAACTATATGCAATGGGTTTCGGAATAACTGCTCATTTCGGAAAACTGAAAAGCAGTTCTATGAAGAACGGAATAACGCGATTCTGATTTGTCGTGATAAAGGATTGTGCTCAGACTGTCGATATAGCAGCTCTCCGTGTAGTTTGTTCAACATTAAAGGTAAATAGCAAATGAAAGCAGATCTGATAATAGGTCTGCTTTCGTCTGTTATTATATTGCGGAAACAGAGCAATTTTATACCTAAAAAACACCTTGATTTTCGAGTATAATAGTAGTGTAATACGGTTTCATACGCGATCACTGGAGGTGATATCTCTTTCGATTTTTGTGCAGATGGCAAATTTATACCCCCTTATATAAAGTAAGGAGGTGTTTGCCATGAGGCGCAAAGCTGATTATATCGAAAGGCAAATCTGGAAAGTCATTGAGTTTGTCAAGATCAGGAATGGGTACACAGATGATGATCTTGCTAAGGTCGCAGGAGTGTCCAGTCGCACAGTGCGGAATGATCGGAAGTGTCCGAGCAGTATCCCGGCAGAGCGGCTAATCAAATACATCTCTCTCATCTGCGATCCGCAGTCTATTGTCTCTGTGCTCGAAACAAACGCTTTGAACGAGAAACGACCAGAAAGGAAGTAAATCGCGTATGATGTTTCATAATAAACCTAAAAAGAAAAAGTATAAGTTCGAGTACAGCTATCGAGCGTACATCGGAATCGGCGAGGATGGCAAAAAGCACTACAAGCGGTTTAACGGGCATTCGGATGTCTCGATGAAATTCGCTGAGGCTGATGCAGTCGCGCAGGCTAATGCTTTCCTCGGAAAAGTCAAAGCATACGGATCGAATCCGTGTCTCACTCTCTATCAGGCATACCGTGAGTACATCGCAGTCAAAGAGAATATCCTCTCTCCGGTCACAATCAAAGGATATATCTCCTTGATGAATCACACGTTTCAGAATCTTATGGATGAGGAAATAGGAGATATCACTCAGGTCGAAATCCAGAGCGCAGTCAATGTGCTGGCAGCTACACGGAGTCCAAAGTATGTGAAAAACGCGCACGGACTTCTATCCGCTGTTCTGACAATGTATCGGCCGGATTTCATCCTTCACACGACATTGCCGAGAACAAAGGTCAAGCAGGCATTCATACCGGAGAATGATGATATTCACAGACTGCTCAATACTCTGAGGATACATTCTCCAGAGATGTATAAAGCTGTCCTGCTTGCGGCATTCGGATCTCTCCGAAGATCTGAAATCTGCGCTCTGACAGTATCAGACATCAAAGGCGATGTAGTCACCGTATCAAAAGCGATGGTACCCGGAGTCAATAGCGGGTATGTGACAAGAGATATCACAAAGACAGATGCGGGTACCCGTGAGGTCACTATGCCGCATGAAGTGATCTTGAAGCTGATTCCAGTAGGTGAGTCTGACAGAATTGTGAATCTCAATCCGCATCAGATCACAAACTATTTCGGTCGAGAGTTGAAGAATGCCGGGGTAACGCACTTCCGATTCCACGATCTCCGGCACTATCAGGCATCCATCCTTCATGCGATGGGTGTTCCCGACAAGTACATCATGGAACGCTGCGGCTGGAAAACCGAGAGTGTGATGCGGAATGTCTATCAGCACACTATGAATCAAAAGAGGAAACAGGTCGAGTCTGAGATCTGCTCCTATTTTTCGGATGAGTTCAAGGATACAATTTGACAGTGACTCTCCCTTATTGGTGAATGGATCAGATGTTCAAAATTTATACAACTGAAAGTATGACAAAAATCCAATATATGACAAGCAAATACGGGGTTTTTTGCATGATACGCGATCTAGTGAAAATGGTACTATGGGTTCGATTCCCTTCACCTGCTCCATGCCGGAATGACCGGCAGTGATCATAGCTCCCATGCAGTTTTGCGTGGGAGCTTTGTTTTACACACCGAACGCATCCGGAAGGGGGGCGGCATATGCATGAGATCGAGGCGAAAACGATTCTGTCCGCAAAAAACGGCATGAATCTCTACCGCGGCTGCACGCACGGCTGCATCTACTGCGACAGCCGCAGCAAATGCTACCTGCCGCCCGTGCCCTTTGAGGATATCGCCGTCAAGGCGAACGCACCGCAGCTGCTCGCGGAAGCCCTCCGAAGGAAACGCCGCAGATGCATGATCGGCACCGGCTCGATGTGTGACCCCTATATGCCGATCGAGCAGGAGCTTTGCCTGACGCGCCGATGCCTTGAACTGATTGATGCCCACGGCTTCGGGGCTGCAGTGCTGACAAAATCCGATCTGGTGCTGCGGGACATTGAACTGCTGTCTCATATCAACCGGCAGGCGAAGGCAGTCGTGCAGATGACGCTGACGACCTGCGACGAAAGCCTCTGCCGCATCCTCGAGCCCAATGTCTGCACGACCGCGCGCCGCTTCGAGGTGCTCTGTGCCATGCGTGATGCCGGCATCCCGACGGTCGTGTGGCTGACGCCCCTTCTGCCCTTCATCAACGACACGAAGGAAAACCTCTTCGGTCTGCTGCGGTACTGCGTCAAAGCCGGCGTGAAGGGCATCGTGTGCTTCGGCATCGGCATGACGCTGCGGGAGGGGAACCGCGAATACTTCTATGCCGCGCTCGACCGGCATTTCCCGGGGCTTCGCACCCGCTATGCGAATTCCTACGGCGACGCCTACGAGATCGTGAGCCCGAATCACGCGGCGCTCATGCCGCTGTTTCATGCGATCTGCGAGAAGCACGGCATCCTGCACGAGCCGGAGGCGGTCTTTTCCTATCTGAATACGCTGCCGGAATCTGACACCCAGCTGACACTGTTCTGATTTTCCGGAAAATGACCGATCTCGCACGAACCTGAAAAAAGCTCTAATACAACATGAAAAACCTGCGAAAAATTGCTTTTTTTCCCGTTTTCGATTGACAAAACAGTAAATTTATGATAAAGTGAGTACAGAACCGGGTTTCACCCGACCCGGAATGATCAGAAAGGAAGATGAATCTATGAAAATCGGAAAAAAACTTGTCGCCTCTGCACTGAGCTTCGGCATGCTGCTCTCCGCGCTCCCGCTGCCCGCTGTTTCCGCCGCTGAGGAGACCCCAGACATGACTGCAAAGATCACGCTCAATGACAACACCGCTGTCTTTGAGGGCGACAATGTGACAGTCGAAGGCAATATCATCACCATCACAGCTTCCGGCTCCTACGAAATCTCCGGCACGCTGACAGACGGTCAGATCCGCGTCAGTGTGGCGGATGAGGTCGCCGATCCGGGCACGGTCAAGCTCTTTTTCAACGGCGTGAATATCACCGGTGTCTCCGAGGCGGCGGTCTATGTCGTCAACGCGGAGAACACCTCGATCAATCTGGTTGAGGGAACAGAGAATTTCATCTATGACGGTGAAACCTATTCTGAGTCAACTGCTGCGATCTTTGCGAAGGACGATATCACGATCAAGGGCGAAGGATACCTGCGCGTTGAGGCGACCTATCAGTACGGTCTGCACTGCAACAATGACGTCAAGATTACCGGCGGAAACATCAAATTCAAGACGGCTGCCGCAGATGCGATCCGCGGAAAGACCTCCGTGGAGGTCAAGGGCGGCGTGATCGACATCAATGCCGGCGGCGACGGCATCAAGTCGACCAAGGGCAACGTGCTCATCAGCGGCGGCACGATTGACGTCAAGGCGAGCAATGACGCTGTGCAGGCGGAGACCCGTCTCGAGATCAGCGGCGGCACCCTCAAGGCGAACGGTGACCGCGGTCTGACCTGCGCGACGACCGGCGAGGGCGTTGCTCTGCTCGGCGGCACGGTGCTCGCGACGGCGACCGATTATGCGATTCCGAACCTGATTGCAGGCGATCAGCCGATCGTCAACCTGACCTTTGATGCGGAGACCGTCAAGGACCGTGCGCTGACCTTCTCGCAGAACGGTACACCGGTCTATTCGATGACCTCCGACAAGAAATTCACCTATGCCACGGTTTCTGCGCCGGAGATCACCGCGGGGCAGACCTACGATATCACGCTCGGCACACAGAAGGTGACAAGCAGTGACGGTGCGGTGTTCACGGTCGGCGAGGGCATCACCGAGCTTGCCGGTGTGCATGCCCCTGCGGAATTCATCTGTGACCCGAATCTGGACGGCGAAACAAACATCGCCGACGCGGTGCTGATGTGCCGCTATATCGCTGAGGATGCTGAGGCAGTCGTGCCGACGGAGGGCACTGTCTATCTCGACTGCAACGGCGACGGGACCGTCGATGCGATGGACACCGCCATGCTTCTCCGTTATCTTGCCGGTATCCTCGAGGAGTAACACAGACATCTTCAGAGGGGGGGAGAGGGACCCGCGGATGCAGTGCACAGCGCTGTGTCCGCGGGTTTTCTTTGTTGTTTCCTGAATCTGCGAAAAATAATGAAAAAATCACAATATCCACTTGCATTTCTACGAAAAAAATGGTATAATCATTATAAATGGCTTCGTGTACCCTTTTACACGGCGTCAGCAAAGGAAACAAAGGGGGCTCGATACAATGGGCGAACGTATTTTTACCCGTGACGATGCGAAGAGCATCATCCGCACCACGACCGATAAGGTGAAGCTGCCGTCTGATTTTACGGTCATCGGCAGAGGCGCGCTTGCCGGCTTTTCACAGGTGAAGGAGCTGACCATTCCCGAGGGCGTCAGACGCATCTGTTCCTTTGCCTTCTATATCCGTGTGTTCAAGGGAAAGAGCTCTCTGGAAAAGCTCGTCATTCCCGCCTCTTTGCAGGAGTTCGAGCACTGGTGCTTCTTTGACTGCAATTCGCTCAAAACCGTTTTTCTGCCCGACGGCTTCGATGAAAAGAAAGCGATGGAGCTCTTTTTCCATTGCCCGGAGGCAGTTCTGACCTTTGGCAAAAAGCTGCTGTTCGGTGCTAAGTCCAAAACAGTACAGCAGGTGATGGATGAGACCTCCGGCATTCTGACGCTCGGCGGCGCCTCTCTGCTGAAGATCGACAACAACGGCACGCTCGTCATCCCGCAGAGCTATCAGTACATCCTGCCGCATGCGATGCGCAATCTCGCAACGCACGGCGTCAAGCGCATTGTGCTGCACCCGAACATCCGCATTATTTCCGCGAATGCCTTTGCGTGCATGGAAACGCTCGAGGAGATCGTGCTGCAGGACGGCACCCAGTTTATTGACAACTATGCCTTTGCAGGCTGCAAAAGGCTGCGCAGCATCGTCATTCCGGATTCGGTGACGAGAATCGGCGCCGGTGCGTTCATGAATCTGCCGTCGCTGGAATCCATTCGTCTGCCGAAGGGGCTGACGGAGGTCAGCGAGGAAATGCTCAGCGGCTGCTCCTCCCTGAAAAATGTGGAATTCGGCGATCAGGTCACGCAGATCGGCGCGGGCGCCTTCCACGACTGCACATCGCTGGTCGAAATGAAGCTGCCCGATAGCGTCAAGCGGATCGGTGTCGGTGCATTCTGGAACTGTTCGGAGCTGACACGCCTTGCGATTCCCTCCGGTGCGGAGTCGCTGACGCAGTCCTCGCTCGGCAACTGCCCGAATCTGAAAACGCTCTTCATGCCGCACATTATTCACGATGCGCTTGAGCAGGAGCGTATCTTCGGCGATAAAACCAACCCGGATATCATCTGGCTCGAGCCGGGGCAGCCTGTCCCGGATTGGTCCGAAGCAGATATGTCTGCAGGCACCGGCGACGAGATCCTGAATGCCGTTTCACAGCTTGTGGGCGGCGGCACAGGCTCCGGTCCCGCAGCTGTCGGACAGCCTGCCGTCGGACAGCCTGCCGTCGGACAGCTTGACGCGCCTGTTGATGCGAGAACCGTGCAGCAGATGCAGCTGACGATCGCGGCAATGCAGGCACAGCTTGCAAAGCTGTCACAGAATGTTCCGAACGGACCGAATGCGCAGCAGATCGACATTCTGAACCAGAATCTGACACGCATGCAGCAGTCGATCGATTCGGCATCCGGTCTGGCAGAGTCCGCGGAAGCCATTTCGGCGATCCAGAAGCATGCCGATTCGATCGCGAGCATGCAGTCGCGCGTGGAGCAGCTTGCCGAGATGCAGGAAACCGTGCAGGAGCGCGTCGAGGAAATCGCAGCGCACCAGCCGCAGGACGGAGCTTCCGCAGATACCGCCGCAGCGATCTCGGAAATCCAGCAGAAGCTCGAAGCGATCGACGACATCCAGCAGAAGGTCGAAGCGATTGACGACATCCAGCAGAAGGTCGAGGCGATCGACGACATTCAGCATAAGGTTGAGGCGATCGACGATATCCAGCAGAAGGTCGATGCCATTTCTGATGTGCAGGAGCGCGTCAGCGTGATTCCCGAGCTGCAGCACCGCGTCGAGGAGATTTCCGATATGCAGTCAAAGCTCGGTGCCATTCCTGATATGCAGGGCGCTGCCGATGCGATCTCCGGTCTGCAGGGGACTGCGGAGGCGATCTCCGACATTCAGTCGAAGGTCGAGCAGATCCCGGACGTCCGCCAGCGCGTGGATGCGATCGCGGCAGTGCAGGAGAGCGTGATCCCGGAGCTGCAGGAGCGTGTCGACGCGATCGCCGAGGCACAGGCAAATATTGCCGCTGCTCCGGCGCAGCCTGCAGCTGTATCGCAGGAGCACGCTGCACAGCCGAAGGCACCGGAAGTTCCCGCTCCGGCTCCGCGTGCAGAGGCGCCGGCAATTCCGTTCGAGCAGCCTGCTGCCCCGGAAGCTCAGGCACCGCAGGCGCCCGATGAATATGACAGTAAGCTGATGATCGCCGCAGTGCACCTCGGCGAATACGGCAGCTCGGAGAAGGTCTTTACACATGCGATCTCCAAGCCGATGCCGGGTCCGAAGGAGCGCAGTGCAGCGCTGAAGGAATACACGGTCATCGCGTACCGCTCCTTCCGCGGTGCCGAGGGCGGCGAGCGCTTCGAGATTCCCGAGGGCGTCCGCAGAGTGGAGCAGCAGGCATTCTGGGATTCTCCGCGTCTGCTGATGATCGAGATTCCCGAATCGCTGACCGAGATCGAGCCCGACGCATTCTCCGGCTGCTCACGCCTGACCGATATTTTCGTCAGGGAAAATGTGTCGGAGCGCCTGATCACAGAGGCATTCCTGTTCCGTCCCGATGCCAAGGTGCACTGGCCCAAGAAGGGTGTGTTCTCCAAGGCGCGCGTCTGCACGGTCGCGGAGCTGATGGAACAGTATGACGATATCCTGACCGAGCAGAAGGCGAAAAAGCTTTCTGTCCGCAGTCATATTCTCCGGATCCCCGAGGGCTATACTATTATTGCGCCGGGCGCGCTGCAGCATATCAGTCCGCGTGAAGATGAGCCCGAGCATGCACTGAAAACCGTGTTCCTCCCCAAGTCTATGCGCCGGATCGCTGCCAAGGCGTTCATGGGGCTCGAGCATATTTCGCATATAGTGATCCCGGAGGGGCTCGCATTCGTCGACATGAACGCATTTACCGGCTGCGTCGGTCCGTTCCGCCTTGTGCTGCCGGATTCCGTACAGTATATCGGACCGTATGCGTTTGCGGCGCCCTGCCAGTTTGAGCAGATTCGTCTGCCCGGCAGGCTGCGCTCGCTCCCGGAGAATGCGCTGACCAACTGCAATACGATCGTCAGCCTGCGGATTTCGAAGTCCGTGGAGACGATCGGCGAGTGTGCACTCTCGGGCTGCACCGGCTTGACCTCACTGGTCATTTCGCGCCGCTTTGAGGAGCAGCTGCCCGCCATTCTCGACGGACCGGTCAAGCTTAATGTCACATGGCTCGAGGACGACATGAAGGCGCATACGCAGCCGCCGACGCAGGAGATTCTCGCGGTGACGGACCCCGCATTCGGTCCGCCGCAGGAGTCGCGCATGTTCACCAAGGAAATGAGCGCTGCCTGTGCGAATTTTGCTGAGCGTCTCGCGCTGCTCCGCACGCATCCGGTCATCGCACCATTTGCACTGTCGGATATGGCAAATCAGACGAAATTTGAGATTCCGCTCGGCGTGCTCCGCCTCTGCAGCTATGCGTTCGGCAACAATACCAGACTGTTTACACTGACGGTCCCGAAGGCGCTCAACGAATTCGATTTCGGTGCGTTCTACGGCTGTCAGAATCTGCGCGATGTTTTCCTGCCCGACGGCTTTGACCGCGGAGCCGCTGCGGTTCTGTTCATGCGCCGTCCGCATATTCTCGTCACCATCGGCAATGCGCGCTCCGTGCGTGTTCGCCAGCTGACCGCAGAATGCCCGTGGATTCTCTCCGCCGGCGATGCAGCCGATCTGAAGCCGGACGGTGATACGATGAATGTCCCCGAGGGCTACCGCGTCATCGCGTCCTATGTCTATCACGGCATCATGGGGATCACCAATCTGCGCAAGGTGCACCTCCCGGCATCGACGCGCATCATCGGCAGCTATTCCTTCGTGCAGCTGCCCGCATTGGAGGAGGTTGTCTGCGAGGAGGGCTTGCAGGCGGTCGAGCCGCAGGCATTTGTCGACTGCCCGTCGCTCAAGCGCATTGTGCTGCCGTCTTCGCTGAGATTCCTCGGCGTGATGCCGTTTGAGGGCTGCACGCAGCTCGAGTCGATCACGCTGCCTAAGCGCTTTGCCGAGCGTGCCGCAGATATCCTGCGCGACTGCCACGGCGCACAGATCACTTGGCTTGAGGAGACGGCAGAGGCAGCGCCGCAGGCTGAGATGCTCGCAGAGGCAACCGTTGAGGAGCAGGCAGCGACGATCCAGAATGTTGCGGATTCGATCTTTGACAAGATTTCGCCCGAGGCAGCTCTGCCCAGCGAACAGCCGGCAGAGGCGGAAACCGCAGAAACCGAAGCGATGCGCGGCGTAGCCGAAGCGATCTTCGACCAGAAGTCCGCTGCCGCTGAAACAGCTGCACCCGCTGCGGAGGAACCCGCTCCGGCTCCGGTTATCCCCGAGATTCCGGCAATCCCCGAAGTTCCGGCGGTTGAAGCACCCGCTCCGGCACTTGATATCCCTGAGATTCCTACGATTCCCGAAGCTCCTGCAGTCGAAGAACCCGCTCCGGCACTCGATATCCCTGAGATTCCGGCGATTCCCGAGGCTCCGACAGTTGAGGAACCCGCTCCGGCTCCGGTTATCCCCGAGATTCCCGCGATTCCCGAGGCTCCTGCAGTTGAGGAACTTGCCCCGGCACTTGATATTCCCGAGATTCCCGCAATTCCCGAGGTTCCGGCTGTTGAGGAACCCGCTCCGACTCCGGTTATCCCTGAGATTCCCGCAATCCCCGAAGCTCCGGCTGTTGAAGAACCCGCTCCGGCACTCGATATCCCTGAGATTCCGGCAATCCCCGAAGCTCCGGCAGTTGAGGAACCCGCTCCGGCACTTGATATCCCTGAGATTCCGGCAATCCCCGAAGCTCCGGCGGTCGAGGAATCTTCTCCGGCGCTCGATATCCCCGAGATTCCCGCAATTCCCGAGACCCCGGCGGTCGAGGAACTCGCCCCGGCGCTCGATATCCCCGAGATTCCGGCGATTCCCGAGGTCCCGGCAGTCGAAGAACCCGCTCCGGCGCTCGATATCCCTGAGATTCCGGCGATTCCCGAGGCTCCGGCAGTTGAGGAACCCGCCCCGGCGCTCGATATTCCTGAGATTCCGGCGATTCCCGAGTCTCCGACAGTTGAGGAACCCGCCCCGGCACTTGATATCCCTGAGATTCCGGCGATTCCCGAAGCCCCGGCTGTTGAAGCACCCGCTCCGGCGCTCGATATCCCCGAGATTCCGGCAATTCCCGAGGCTCCGGCAGTCAAAGAACCTGCTCCGGTACTTGATATCCCTGAGATTCCGGCGATTCCCGAGGCTCCGGCTGTTGAAGAACCCGCTCCGGCACTTGATATCCCTGAGATTCCGGCAATTCCCGAGACCCCGGCGGTCGAAGAACCCGCTCCGGCACTTGATATTCCTGAGATTCCGGCAATCCCCGAAGCTCCGGCAGTTGAGAAATCTGCTCCGGCGCTCGATATTCCCGAGATTCCGGCGATTCCTGAGGCTCCGGCTCCGGTTATCCCTGAGATTACTGCGATTCCCGAGGCTCCGGCGGTCGAGGATTCTGTTCCGGCGCTCGATATCCCTGAGATTCCGGTGATTCCCGATGCCCCGGCTCCGGTTATCCCTGAGATTACTGCGATTCCCGAGGCTCCGGCGGTCGAGGATTCTGTTCCGGCGCTCGATATCCCTGAGATTCCGGCAATTCCTGAGATTCCAGCTGTGGATTTCCCGGCGATCTCCGAAACGGCGGTCGAGCTGCCGGAAGAGGACGACACGCCTGCCGTTCAGCCCGATCTGTTCGCAGAGGAGCCCGATTCTGTGGAGTGCAGCGATCTGCGCGACCTGAGCGCGATCGAACCGATTGCACCGGAGGTCACGCCCGAGGAGATCGGCAGAACACAGGAGGATTCCGCTGAGCTGCAGGATATCAGCGAGCTCTCCGCGATGGACGATTCCGACAGCGTTCCGATTCTCGAGGACATGTCGTCCGAACCCCCGCAGGCGCCCATTCTCTCGGCAATCGAGGAGGAGCCCGCACCGAGCGTGCCCTCTGTCACGCTGGCAGACCTCTCCGACGAGCCTGCGATCGGCGCTGTACCGGCGCGTGCCGCAGCGATTCTCGAGGACATCGGACCTGCCGAGCAGACACCTGCTCCGGCGCCCGCTGAGGAAGAGGAATCTGCTGATATTGTGGAGAAAATGCATCTTGCCAGTGCGCTGGGCATCACGCTGGACAGCGACGACCTTGTTCAGATCATGACGGAGGAGCCGCCGGAGTGGCCGGTGCATGTCGAGGACTTCGGCAGCCGCATCGAGCCGGGCATGCTCCCCGAAGCCGGTCTCCCGATCCCGAAGGACGGCCGCTTCACGGTCAAGGAGCGCCGCGCGCGTTACCACAAGGAGCCCGAATTCGCGATCCCGAGCGGCTTCACCGATATCCGTGCGGGCGCTTGCGCCGGTCTGGACGACCTCGAAAAGCTGATCATCCCGGATACGGTCGTCAATATCGGAAGCGGTGCTTTCTCCGACTGTGCTTCGCTGGTCGAGGTATTCATTCCGCGCTCTGTGACAGAGATTGCGGAGGACGCCTTTGAGGGCTGCGATTCGCTGACAACTGTTACTCTTCCGCGAGAGCTTGAAGCTGTCGCTGCGCGGATGTTCGGTCCGCTGGTGCATCTGATCTGGCTGGAGCCGGAAAAGCCGAAGATCATCGGCGACGGCAGATTCACCGCGAAAATCCGCAGATCGATCTATGACGATTCCGAATATCTCGAGATTCCCGAGGGCTATACAGAGATTCGCGCCGGTGCCTGTGCCGGTCTCGATGTGCTCAGACAGGTGAAGCTGCCCTCGACGCTGGTGAAGATCTGTGCGGGCGCATTCGCTGACTGTACCGCACTCACCGAGCTGACGGTCCCCGCCTCTGTGACAGAGATCGAGGAGGACGCCTTTGAGGGTTGCACCTCGCTGAAAAAGGTCACGGTCCCGCAGCATCTGGAGGGCGTTGCGCTGGATTGCTTCCCCGATGCAGAAATCGTGATCGCAGAATAAACCGTTTCCCCGCACCGGATGGATTTCCGGTGCGGGTTTTTCCTGTATCTGCGCGACTTTCGGCGTCTGCACAAAAATTGCCGCCGCCCCCCTTGCTTTTTTTCGTTACATGTGGTATAATATTTGCAGAATGCCATGAAAGGAGTTTGTGACATGATCATTATTGAGAACCATATCGGCAGCATCCGTGTGACGAAGCAGTTTCTGTATTCGCTGATTGAGCACACGGTCACCAACTGCTTCGGCGTGGCGGACCTCAACGATTCCTCTCCGCTGGAGACGCTGAAAACCAAGCTGTTTCCCAGCGATATCCGCCGCGGCATTCAGCTTCGCGCCAAGCACAATCAGCTGGTGATTGACCTGCACATTGTGACAGGTATCGGCGCCAATATGAATGCGATCACGGACAGCATCCGCAACAAGGTGCGGTATGCAGTGGAGCAGGCGACCGGCTTCGTGCCGGCTGCGGTCAATATCTATATCGACGGCATTCGTGCCTGATGAAAACGGAGGACGATCTTGATTACCGGAAAACAGTTGAAGGCGGCGATCATTCATGCCGCAATTCTCATTACCAATCAGAGACGCTCTGTCGATGAGCTGAACGTCTATCCGGTTCCGGACGGCGATACCGGTACCAATATGTCAATGACGGCAAGCGCTGCAAAGCGTGAGCTGGAGCTGCTCTCGGACGATGTCACGGTCTCCGAGGTCGCGGATATCACCGCCTCCTCGATGCTGCGCGGTGCACGCGGAAATTCCGGCGTCATCACCTCGCTGCTGTTCCGCGGCTTCTCCAAGGGGCTCTCCGGGCTGACCACTGCCGAAAACGCCGACTTTGCCAATGCACTGGAGCTCGGCGTCGCTGGCGCCTACAAGGCGGTCATGAAGCCGACCGAGGGCACGATCCTCACGGTCTCGCGCATGGCTGCGAACAAGGCTTCCGAGCTGGCAAAGCAGGATCTGACGCCCGTCGAATTCTGGCAGGGCATCCTCGATGAGGCAAATGCCGTGCTGAAGCAGACCACCGAGATGCTCCCGGCGCTGAAAAAGGCAAATGTCGTCGATGCTGGCGGTCAGGGCTTCTGCATCATCCTCACCGGTATGCTCGAATCCTTCCGCGGCGAGGCACTCCCGCAGGAGGCAGAGGCTCAGCAGCGCAGTGTGCAGCAGGAAGCGCAGGTCGACTTCAATGCCGCAGTTGCACAGTATGACGACGAGATCACCTATACCTATTGCACCGAATACATGGTCCGCAAGAGCGACGCCTCGGTCGACGGCGCCAAGCTGCGGGCCTATCTCGAGACGATCGGCGACTGCGTGGTCGTGGTCGAGGACGACGAGATCATCAAGGTGCATGTGCACACCGATCAGCCCGGCAAGGCAATCACAAAAGCACTGGAATTCGGCTGCTTCATCAACGACCCGCGCCCGAAGATCGAGAACATGCGCATTCAGCATGAAAACAAGGTCAAGGAAGCGAAGATCGTCAAGCAGCAGGAGGTCGTTCCGGTCGAGCCGACGAAGGATTTCGGCTTTGTGGCGGTCGCGGCTGGCGGCGGTGTGGAGCGCATTTTCCTCGACCTCGGCGTCGATCAGGTCGTGCGCGGCGGACAGACCATGAACCCGTCCACCGATGACATTCTCCGCGCGATCCATGCGACCCCGGCAAAGACGGTCTTTGTGCTGCCGAACAACAAGAATATCATCATGGCAGCCGAGCAGACGGTCAATCTCGCGAACCGGCATGTGGTCGTGCTCCAGACCCGCACGATCCCGCAGGGCATTGCCGCGATGATGGCTTATGACGAATCCGCCGACCAGAATACCAACCTCAGCGCGATGACGAAGGCAGCCGAGCATGTTTCCTCCGGCGCCGTGACCTTTGCAGCCCGCGATTCCGAGCTCGACGGTCAGCGCATCAAGAAGAACGAGGTGCTCGCACTGGACAACGGCAAGCTGTCCTTCACCGAGAGCGATGTCAACAAGGCAGCCTACAAGCTGGTCAAGAAGATGGTGCGCAGCGACTCGACGAACATCATGCTGATATACGGCGCAGATGTCAGTGAGGAGACCGCGCAGGCACTCGAGGAGCGTCTGACGCAGAAATTCGGCAGCAAGTACGAAATCCTGACGATCCGCGGCGGGCAGCCGGTCTACTATTATCTGATTTCAGTTGAATAAATGCACGCAAAAGGACGGTTCGCCGTCCTTTTGTCATATCACAGCAGGGGAGTGCGTATCATGGAAAAGCGCCAATATCACCGAGAAATGGCAAAAATGATCGAACAGATTCCGCAGGGGACCGTGCCGCGGCTGCTGCTGCACAGCTGCTGCGGTCCGTGCAGCACAGCGGTGCTTGAGCAGCTTGTGCCGTATTTTGAGATCGTGCTGTTCTATTATAATCCGAACATCGCGCCGGAGGCAGAATTCTACCGCCGGCTGGAAACGCAGAAGCAGGTGATCGACGCGGTGCAGCATCCCCATCCGATCACGCTGCTGGTGCCGCCCTATGACGATGCCGAATTCTGGGCGGCGGTCAGGGGCGCGGAGCATACGCCGGAAATGGGGGAGCGCTGTGAGCGCTGCATCGGACAGCGGATGCGGGAGGCTGCGATCGCGGCAAGGGAAACCGGCTGCGGGCTGTTCACGACGACACTGACCGTCAGCCCGCACAAAAATGCGCCGTTCATCAATGCCTGCGGCGAGCAGCTGGCAGGGGAGTACGGCGTCCGATATCTTCCTGCCGATTTCAAAAAAGGCGGCGGCTATGCCAGATCGGTCGCGCTGTCGGGTGAATACGGACTCTACCGGCAGGATTACTGCGGCTGCCCGATGTCGCTGCGTGAAGCAGAGGCGCGTCGAGCAGCGCGCGAGAATCGCACAAAAACGACGTAAATACGTCACTCAACCAACGGTTCCTGTACTTTTTCCGTCGGATTTGCTATACTGTGAGCAGGAACAGCGAAGGGCGCTGCTCCGAATTCAAAACGAAAGGGCTTGACAAAATGGACCAGATTCAGATCGGCAGATTCATCGCAGCATGCCGCAAGGAGAAGGGCATGACACAGGCACAGCTTGCGGAGAAAATGGGCGTCTCCGACCGCGCTGTCTCAAAATGGGAGACCGGAAAGAACATGCCGGATTCCTCGATCATGCTGGAACTCTGTGATCTGCTGGGCATCACCGTCAATGACCTGCTCAACGGAAGGAGAATCCCTATGGAAAACTACAAGGAAATCGCTGAAAAGACCATCCTCGAAATGCGTTCGATGAAGGAACAGAACGACCGGCTCCTGCTGCACATGGAAACGCTGCTCTGCACGGTATCCGTCACGTTTCTGCTGGCAATGTGCGCGCTGGCAAAATATCTGGAGACGCGGGGTGCCGAGGCGTGGGTGCTGGCGCTGGTGATTGCGGTCGGCGTTGTGCAGCTGATACCGTGCGCTGTCGTTTGCTTGCGCATCGAGCAGCTTGCCGGGTACTATCAGTGCAAGGCTTGCGGCGAAAAGTGGGTCCCGCGCTTTTCGCAGGTGTTCTTCGCACCGCATGCAGGCAGAACCAGAAAAATGACCTGCCCGCACTGCGGAAAGCGCGTTTATCACAAGAAAGTGGTGACGAAGGACGAGTAATATTGTGCAGCCTCCATAAAATCGTTATTTTTTTCACAATCTGGCGTTTTTCCCCTTGACATTCGCGGAATAATATAGTATACTATATAAAGCGACGGCTGCACCGTTGATTCTGTGCAGTCCGCGCAATCCGATTACGAATGATTGAAAAACGGAGGCTGATTACAATGGGCAGAGTTTACAACTTCAGTGCAGGTCCGGCAGTGCTGCCGGAGGAGGTCCTCAAGGAGGCAGCAGAGGAGATGCTCGATTACCGCGGGTGCGGCATGAGCGTCATGGAGATGAGCCATCGCTCGAAGATGTTCCAGCAGATCATCGACGAGGCTGAGCAGGATCTCCGCGATCTGATGAACATTCCGGACAACTACAAGGTGATCTTTCTGCAGGGCGGCGCTTCGCTGGTCTTTGCAGAGGTTCCGATGAACCTGATGAAGAACGGCAAGGCAGCCTACATCATCACCGGTCAGTGGGCGAAGAAGGCTGCACAGGAGGCTGAGAAGTACGGCGAGGTCGTCAGAGTCGCTTCTTCGGCTGACAAGACCTTCTCCTACATTCCGGACTGCTCCGACCTCGATATCCCGGAGGATGCAGACTATGTCTACATCTGCGAGAACAACACCATCTACGGCACGAAGTATAAGAAGCTGCCGAACACCAAGGGCCATATCCTTGTTTCTGACGTGTCCTCCTGCTTCCTGTCTGAGCCGATCGACGTCTCCCAGTACGGCGTTGTCTACGGCGGCGTGCAGAAGAATGTCGGTCCTGCAGGCGTGCAGATCGTCATTGTTCGCGAGGACCTGATCGCTGACGGTCCCGCTGTCAAGAACACTCCGACCATGTGCGACTGGAAGATTCAGGCTGAAAACGGCTCCCTCTACAACACGCCTCCCTGCTACGGCATCTACATCTGCGGCAAGGTCTTCAAGTGGATCAAAAAGATGGGCGGTCTTGAGGGCATGAAGGCACACAACGAGAAGAAGGCGAAGATCCTCTATGACTTCCTCGATCAGAGCAAGATGTTCAAGGGCACTGTCCGCGCAGAGGACCGCTCTCTCATGAACGTGCCGTTCGTCACCGGCGACGAGGAGCTCGACAAGAAGTTTGTCGCAGAAGCAAAGGCTGCGGGCTTCGAGAACCTCAAGGGTCACAGAACCGTCGGCGGCATGCGCGCTTCCATCTACAATGCAATGCCGATCGAGGGCGTTGAGGCACTGGTCGCATTCATGAAGAAGTTCGAGGAAGAGAACGCTTGACCGGATTGGTTGTCTTTATCATGCTGATCGGCGCAGGATTGCTTGGATTTGGTATATATCAGAACAAGACGTACTACGGCGATCAGCATTTTTCCGAAGCCGAGGTGGTCGGCTATGAGCGCTATGAAGGCGGCAGGGGACTGCAGGGTGCTGCATTCACTGCCATCGGCTCCTTGGCAGGCGCTGTATATCCGATCGTGGATATCCGCCTGCCGAGCGGCGCTTTGCGCTCTGTGAAACTGAATACGCTGATTACAAACCCGGTCATTGCACAGCATCCGGAATTCCAGATCGGCGGAAAGGTGTCAGTCACCTATTTCGGCACCGATCCGCGCACCGTCTATCTGACCAATCATCCGCTGGCGCAGACCGTCATGAAAACAAGCGCTTTTCTCCTGGTTGGCATCGCGCTGCTCGGGCTTGGCGTCATCATGATCGCTGCAAGCATCTGGTTTGCCAACACACTATAATATGAGAGGATATGATCACCATGTTTCAGATTCAGACTCTGAATAAGATTTCTCCGGTCGGGCTTTCCCAGCTCGGCGACAGCTATCAGGTTGCAGATACCGTCGAGAATCCGGATGCGATTCTGGTGCGTTCTGCTGTCATGCACGATATGACCTTCGGCGACAAGCTGCTCGCGATCGCAAGAGCGGGCGCAGGCGTCAACAACATTCCGCTCGACCGCTGCGCAGAAGAAGGGATTGTTGTGTTCAACACCCCGGGCGCAAACGCAAACGGCGTCAAGGAGCTGGCGCTCGCCGGCATGCTGCTCGCTTCCCGCGATATCGTCGGCGGCATCAACTGGGTGCAGACCATCAAGGAAGAGGAGACCGTCGCAAAGATGGTCGAAAAGGGCAAGTCGAAGTTTGCCGGCACCGAGATCAAGGGCAAGAAGCTCGGCATCATCGGTCTGGGCGCAATCGGCGGTCCGCTCGGCAATGCGGCAATCCACCTCGGCATGGAGGTCTACGGCTGCGACCCGTATATCTCTGTCGAGGCAGCATGGAATCTGTCCCGTGCCATCCATCATGTCAAGACCCGCGAGGAGATTTTCAAGACCTGCGATATCATTAGCCTGCATGTGCCGCTCGTGAAGAACGCTGACCCGAGCATCAGCACCGAGAAGATGATTAACGCAGAAACCATCGCCATGATGAAGGACGGCGTGATCATTCTGAATTTCGCGCGCGATCTGCTGGTCGACGATGATGCGATCGAGGCAGCACTGAAGTCCGGCAAGGTGCGCAAGTATGTCACCGATTTCCCGAATGCCAGAACCGCCGGCATGGAGGGCGTCATTGCGATCCCGCATCTGGGCGCGTCCACCGAGGAAGCCGAGGACAACTGCGCAGCAATGGCAGCGAAGGAACTGGTCGATTACCTCGAGAACGGCAATATCCGCAACAGCGTCAATTATCCGAATGCCGAGATGAATGCAGTCGGCAAGAAGATCTGCGTGCTGCACAGAAATGTGCCGAGCGTAATCGCTTCGCTGACGCAGGAGATCAGCAAGGCCGGCGGCAACATTGAGAACATGGTCAACGCAAGCCGCAAGGAGTTTGCTTACACAATGATGGATGTGACCGGCGAAATCTCGACGGCTGTGACCGACGCGATGAAGACGATCGACGGCGTTATCCGTGTCCGTGTGATTGAGAAATAATCTAGGGTAAAAAACAATCCGGCGTGCTGAACAACACGCCGGATTTTGTTTATTTGGAACGCTTGGATTTGGAACTGCGGTCGTTGGCTTTTTGTGCCTGCTGCTCGGGGCTGGTGTCGGTGCCGGGCTGCTGCTGATTGTCAGCGCTGTTCGAGGGCGGAATCTGACCGTTTCGCCACAGCGGGTTCTGATTTGCTTTCATCTGAATCACTCCAATCGTTTTTCGGAAGCATTGCCTCCATAGCACTGTTTTGCCCGGTTTTCAAGAGATTATACAGGAGGGGGCACAGTTTTTCAATATCCTGAATTTCATCTAATCCATAT
>JAEEGL016325746.1_pt1 | contig 34300 bp, 25 predicted proteins | sample 9134231 | NCBI WGS metagenome assembly JAEEGL01 (sample SAMN16246548, study PRJNA631951) | gut metagenome | biome: gut microbiome; feature: rumen; material: fiber-attached | host: Bos | place: Iran: Karaj | collected 2018-10
ACAAACTTGCTTTCAACGCCGTCATACGAGACGTATTGATTATCGAGGAAGCGAACTGGACCGCATGAGGAGCGTCTCGGAAAGCACGCTTTCCGGAGCGCTCTTCATACGGTCTCTACATGCCGCTGTAAGCGGCATGCCCCATTGCCCGTGCATATATAAGGAGATTCACTTATGGGTACAGTTAATCTTACAGTTGGCCAGGCTTTGGTTCGCTTTCTCGATAATCAATACGTCTCGTATGACGGCGTTGAAAGCAAGTTTGTGGAAGGCATCTTTACCATCTTCGGTCACGGCTTCGTATTGGGGCTCGGGCAGGCCTTGGAAGAGAACCCGGGACAGCTTAAGGTCTTTCAGGGACGTAACGAACAGGGTATGGCACACGCCGCGGCAGGCTTTGCAAAGCAGAACAACAGGCGCAAGATCATAGCCTGCGCATCCTCCATAGGACCCGGCGCGGCAAATATGGTAACGGCGGTAGCGGACGCAACGGCAAACAGCCTGCCTCTTCTCGTATTCACGGGGGACACCTACGCAACACGTCAGCCGGATCCGGTGCTTCAGCAGGTAGAGCAGCCCTGGGATCTTAATCTCACCACCAGCGACGCTTTCAGACCCGTATCGAGATACTGGGACAGAATATCGCGTCCCGAGCAGCTCATGAGCGGCATGATAAATGCCATGAGAGTGCTTACGGATCCCGAAATGACCGGCGGTGTCTGCATCTCTCTACCCCAGGACGTTCAGGGCGAGCGCTACGATTGGCCGGAGGAATTCCTTGCAAAGCGCGTGATGCGCATCACAAGACGCATTCCCTGCGAAGAAGAGATAAACGATGCGGTTAATGTAATTTTAAAGAAGAAAAAGCCTCTCGTCATTGTAGGCGGAGGAGTCAGATATTCCGAAAGCGGAACAGCCGTTACGGCATTCTGCGAGAAATTCAATATTCCTTATGCGGAAACTCAGTCCGGTAAGAGCGCGACGGCGGGAAGCAATCCGAGAAACTTGGGCGGACTCGGCTGCACGGGTAACCTGGCGGCAAACAAGATCGCCCGTGAAGCGGATGTCATCATCGGAGTGGGCACCAAGCTTTCCGATTTTACGACAGGTTCCAAGGAACTTTTCTCAAATCCCGATGTGGATTTCATCTGGGTCAACGTTTCGCGTTACCACGGAATGAAGATGAACGGCATCCCCGTTGTGGGCGATGCGGGGGTTTCCATGGTGCTCCTCACAAAGCGTCTCGGCGCCAAGGAGTACATGAGCGGCTACACGAACGAGATCGCGGAAGCTAAGCAGGCGTGGGATAAGGAGATGAAATTCCTTACACATACCGAATATAACGACAGCTACAAGCCTCTTATCAAGGCTATGGAGCCCGGAGTCCTCGAAGAGTTTAAGAAGGCTACCGGCGGTGTCATCACTCAGACGGCGGCCATAGGTCTTATAAGAGAGAAGATAGAAGAAAACGCCATAATCTGCGCCGCATCCGGAAGTCTTCCCGGCGATCTGCAGAGAATGTGGACGACGGAAAGCAAGGATTCCTACAATATGGAGTACGGCTATTCCTGCATGGGCTGGGAGATAGCGGCGGCATTGGGGGCAAAGCTTGCAAGACCTGACGAACAGGTGTATGCCATGGTCGGAGACGGCGCCTTTATGATGCTCCATTCGGAGCTTGCAACATCGTTGCAGGAGCATAAGAAGATCATCGTGCTCCTCTTTGACAACTGCGGTTTCGGCTGCATCAACAACCTTCAGATGGGCAACGGTATAGGCTCGCTTGCCACCATGTTCCGATATCGCAAAGACGGCGGCAAGCTGGACGGCGATCTTATCCCCACGGATTTCGCGATGATCGCGAGAGGATACGGATGCAAGGGCTACACCGCCACAACCATGAAGGAGCTTGAGGAAGCCCTTGAAAACGCAAAGAAGGATGAAGTCTCGGTTCTCATCGACATCAAGGCTATGCCGAAAACAATGACCGACGGTTATCTTTCATGGTGGAACGTGGGACTGGGAGATTCTGCAACCAATCCGAAGATCCACGAGGCTTATTTGAACCGTATGGAACACGTTCAAAAAGCGAAAAAATTCTAAAATTATTGGTAAGTTGATATTTTGTTGTACTTTTCCTGTTAATATTATAAAATCGAAAGGAACTTTTGTTATGTTCAGCAAAGATAAAGTTAAGCTCGGAATCGCACCTATAGGTTGGACCAATGATGATATGCCCGCTCTCGGAGGCGAAAACACCTTCGAACAGTGTGTCAGCGAAATGGCACTTGCGGGATTTACGGGATGTGAGGTCGGAAACAAGTATCCCAAGGATACGAAGGTGCTTAAGGAGGCATTGGACTTAAGAGGCATGAGGATCGCCAGCAAGTGGTTCTCGTCTTTCCTTGCAACAAAGCCTTATGAGGAGACTGAAAAGGAGTTCATTAAGGAACTGGATTATCTTGAGGCTATGGGAGCCGACAGGATCAATGTTTCGGAACAAAGCTATTCGGTTCAGGGAAACGAGGCTCTTTCCATTTTCGACAATAAGGTGCATTTTACCGACGAAGAATGGAAGAAGATGTGCGACGGACTTAACAGACTCGGTAAAGTAGCGAAGGACAGAGGCTTCAAACTCTGCTTCCATCATCATATGGGCACGGGGGTCCAGACCATTGCGGAAACCGCAAAAATGCTGGATGATACCGATCCCGATCTTGTTTTCCTTTGCTATGATACCGGACACTTTACTTTCTCGGGTGAGGATCCTGTATACATCCTCAAAAAGTATCCCGAGAGGATCGGCCACGTGCATTTAAAGGATGTTCGCGCCGATGTCTTAAAGAAAGCCACCGAAGGCCGCTGGTCCTTCCTTAAGGCAGTAAGAGAGGGAACATTTACGGTTCCCGGCGACGGCTGCGTTGATTTCGACGCGGTGTTCGCAGAACTGGAGAAGATGAATTATACGGGCTGGTTCCTGGTTGAGGCCGAACAGGATCCTGCCAAGGCAAATCCGCTTAAATACGCCAAGATGGCGCGCAGATTCATTGCCGAAAAGACAGGTCTTTAATTGGGTAAAGACTGATATACCGCAGGCCTCAAGCGTTTACGGAGGAAAATTATGAAGTCGATCAAAAACGGGAAAGTGGGGAAAGTGTGGGAGACTGTCAAAAAGACAGCCAAGAGTGCTTCCTCGGAAACAAAGACGAAGATAACATCGAGTATAAAGGCGAAGCTGCTTGTAAGCTTCATGGTACCTGTTATGCTGGTTATGATCCTTGGTTTTTCGTCTTATGAAAGGTCAAAATCCGCTCTTATCAAGAGTTTTCAGGACACAGCGATCTCGACCATCGAGTCCACGGGAAACTATTTCGATCTTGTGTCGCAGATAGTTGAGTCCAAGGCTGAGCAGGTGCTCACCGTGAATACGCTTAACTCATATTTTGGTGATGCGTTCGAAGCTGGTTCCGATGACGAAAAGAAAGCAAAGAGCGCCATCAATACGCAGCTCAAGCAGGTTGCCAATGCGGACGACATCGTTCTCGACATAAGCCTCCTCGGTTATTCGCTGAACAAGAGCATGTCATCGAACGGCGCATATCTCATACTCAACTCCACGGGTGGTGCTTCCTACGACAATTCCGACGAAGGACAGTTTTTCAACGCTCTCGGCGAAAAGCAGGCATGGCTCGGCGGACACAGCTTCATAGACGGCTTCGGATTGAAGGAAGGCGATTACAGTATGGTATTTGTAAGAGCTTTCTACGATTCGATAGGTGACAAGCTCGGCTACATTTCCGCAGACGTGAGCACGGATGTGGTAATGAACGCGCTTTCCCAGATCAACCTCGGTGAGACTTCGAAGTTTGCGCTTGTTACGCAGGACGGTTACGAGACGACAAGAAACGGTCTGTCGGGTACCATCTTCTTCGGAACGGATTTTTATAAAAAGGCTCTTGACTCCGCCGAAAACAGCGGCAGCTTCTATGCTAAGATGGACGGCACCAAGTATCTCTGCCTTTTCTATAAGATCGGAAATACCGGTGCGATGATCTGCGGACGCATTGCGGAGAAAGAGATCGTCAGAACTGCGGAAAGCATCAAGATAATAACACTTGTGATCACGATCCTCTGTGTACTCATAAGTGTAGCGATAGGTTTGTTCATGTCCTTCGGTCTCAGCCGTTCCATTGAGGATACGGTTGGCGTTCTCGGCAAAGCTGCGGACGGTGACCTTAGGACTCGACTCAAGTCAAAACGTAAGGATGAGCTCGGAAAGCTTTCCAATGCCACCGACAAGATGCTTCATAACACGAAGAAGCTTATCGTTCAGGCAACGAACGCATCCGATGCGCTCAATTCGTCTTCGGGCGAACTCGTTGATTCTGCCAACGAACTCCTCGAGTCGGCGGGAAGAATGAATACCTCCATCGATGAGATCAAGAGAGGTATCACGATGCAGGCAAGCGATGCTTCCGACTGCCTTGCCGATACTGAGATCCTTGACGAAAAGATCGATGATGTTATGAAGAATGTAAACGCCATCGAAGACATGGCGGGCAATGCCACCGAAGCGGTTTCCGAAGGTGTGAGATCGGTTGACGAACTCAAGGAAAAGGCTGACGAGACAGCGAAGGTTACGAAGACCGTTATCAGCGATATTCAGGCACTTGCCGGTGAGACCAAGGCCATCAACCAGATCGTTGAGACCATCAACGACATCGCTACTCAGACCAACCTCCTTTCCCTCAACGCTTCCATCGAGGCGGCAAGATCGGGTGACGCGGGACGCGGTTTCGCGGTAGTTGCAAACGAGATCAGAGTTCTTGCGGATCAGTCCAAGGCAGCGGCTAATGAGATCCGTACCATCATCGGTTCTATCGTTAAGAGAACGGGTGAGACTGTTGTTTCGGCCAAGCAGGCGGATGATATCGTTACTCAGCAGGGTATCGCGGTTGAGAGCACGCTTAAAAAGTTCACGGTCATCGAAGGCAGTGTAGGCAATATTGCGGGAAGTCTTGCGGATATCGGACGTCAGGTGAAGGAGATAGAGCATGCCAAGGAGCATACCGTAAGTGCCGTACAGAGCATTTCCTCCGTACTTCACGAGACCGAAGCTATGGCGGAAGAGCTTGAGAAAAGCTCCAAGATCACCAAAGAAGAGGTTGAAAGCCTCAATTCTGTTATCGCAGCTCTTAAGAAGGAAGCGGATAACTTAAAGGAAGAACTTAATTCGTTCAAGATATGACACACATGAGAAACGCCGCCCTAAGCATAAGGGCGGCGAAATTCTCTGGGGCTTTTTCCCACAAATTTGTTGAAGGTGCGGTTGAACTGCGAGAATGAATTGAATCCGCAGGCACCCGATATGTCGGTGATCTTTAGGTTATCCGACATCAGCATCTGCTGGGCGTTCCTGATCCGCGTCATCTGGATATAGTTTACCAGATTGAACCCGGTGATGGCCTTGAACTGATGCGAAAGATAGTAAGGTGATATGAAGAACATCTGCGAAAGCGATTCCAGTGACAGATCCTCCGCAAAATGTGCGTGAATGTAGGATGTGACCTGGTAGATTTTTTCTTCCAGAGTGTCCTCCTTCACCTGTTTATAACAGCTCTTGGGAGCATATTTGTTAAGGCAGTGCAGGAAACGCATGAATTCCGAGTGTACCTGCAGCATATAGCCTGATTCTTTATTCTTTAACAGCTTAAAAATCTCATTGATATGGAAAAATACTTCCGCCTGTTCGCTTTCCGTGAAACGGAGCACCGGCGGATCGGCATAAAAAACAGACAAAAGACGCAAGGTTTCCTCTTTGAGGATCGGATTCGACTCCTCCGGCAGGGAAAAATCGATGATCAGACGCCTTACGGGCGCCCCTTCCGGATAGATGGATTTATGCAGCTTTAAGGGCGGCAGAAGTGTTATGTCAAACTGACGGAGCGGGAAAAGCGCACCGTCCACGAGATGTTCCGCTTGCTTGTCCAGCAGGATGTGTATTTCGTAGAAACGATGGAAATGTTGGAATTCCATATTTATGTCATAGCTTCTAACGTCATAGTCGAACAGATAGAACAGCGGATCCGAGTCGTTGCCGATGGTCTCGACGAAGCCCTGTTCGTAGAACAATACATCGTTTGACGCCATATTATCACCTTTCGTTTTGTGCAAAACTTACAAAAAAATAAGCCTTAATTCTTCGGGATATATATAATAGTAACATATAAAAGCAAAAAATGCAATATCTTACCCCCTAAAAACGCAAATTATACGTTGTTGCAGTTGGTGAATTTTGCTATTATACTTATTACAAAATAGGTAATTTAACAAAATATTAACTAAAAGTTACCAATCACAGGGAGTAATGATGGAAGAAATCAATGAAAAATTGAATCTTCTCTTAGACAGTTTCCAAAAAGTTCTTTATGAAGAAGATGACCAGTTCCTTAAAGGAATGGCCACAAAGAATCTTGCCGGCGATGACGTCAACAAGTACAAGTTCTGGGAATGGACCCAGGGCGTCGGACTCTACGGCATGTGGAAGATGTTCGAGAGAACCGATGACAAGAGGATGTTGGATATCCTTCTCAAGTATTATGAGAGACAGATGGGTATCGGACTTCCGGCAAAGAACGTAAACACCACCGCCCCCATGCTGACACTTGCTTTTGTTTACGAATATACCAAAAAGAAAGAATACGGCGACCTTTGCCTGGAATGGGCAGAGTGGCTGATGACGGGGCTTCCCAAAACCAAGGAGGGCGGCTTCCAGCATTTGACCAGCGACACACTGAACGATCAGGAGCTTTGGGACGACACCCTGTTCATGTCGGTGCTCTTCCTCGCAAAATGCGGTCTTATCTTAGGTAAAACGGAATGGGTAGATGAAGAAAAATACCAGTTCCTTTTACATATTAAATATCTGGCCGACAAGAAAACGGGACTCTGGTTCCACGGCTGGACATTTAAAGGCAATCACAACTTTGCCGAGGCTCTCTGGGGCAGAGGCAACAGTTGGGCAACAGCGGCTATCCCCGAATTCCTCGGTATGACCGAATGTGAGCCGAGCGTAAAGCGTTTCCTTAAGGAAGCCTTCAAAAAACAGGTGGACGCATTGAGAGAGTTTCAGGACCCCTCCGGAATGTGGCACACACTTGTGGATGATCCCACTTCCTATGTGGAGACCAGCGCAACATGCGGATTCGCTTACGGTATACTTAAGGGAATACATGAGGGACTCATCGGAGAAGAGTACGAAGACATCGCGAGAAAGGCGTTGCCTGCCGTGCTTTCGAAGATCGATGAAAAGGGAGTCGTAAACCAGGTTTCCTACGGCACAGCAATGGGCAGGGAAACAAAGCAGTTCTACAAAGAAATAGCAATAAAACCCATGCCTTACGGACAGGCAATGGCGATTTTATTCTTATTAGAGCTTGAAGCTCGCAAAAATTAAGGAGGATTCTTTTATGAAGAAAAGACTTTTGGCACTGCTTCTTGCAGCAACAATGGTAGCTTCTCTTACTGCTTGCGGCGGATCCAATACACCCGTCAACAACGCAGATCCGACACCTACCAAAGCAGCAAAAGCAACACAGGCGCCTGCACAGGCGACTGCAACACCTACTCCTACAGCAGTTCCTGTAGAAGAGATGAAGTTCTCACAGGCTCCCAGCATCAAGAGCACAGAGCCCGTTGAGAAGAGAATACCCGTTAAGAGCGATGTTTTCATCGAGCAGGTTGACTCCACAGGTAACGTTCTTGAGATCGGTACCTACGGCGGAGACATCAATCTCCTCGGTTCAACTTCAGGATGGGGCGCATCCAGAGCCATCCTCGAGACCATCATCCACTATAACGCTGACGGAACATATTATCCCAACGTTATCAAGGAATTCTCTCACAGCGCTGACTACAAGGTTTGGACATTCAAGCTTCGTCAGGGTATGAGATGGTCCGACGGTGAGCCTTTCACAGCAGACGATATCGTTTTCTGGTATGAAGCTGTTCATAAGACAAACTTCGATACAAAGGCAAGCTGGACCGCACTCAGAGAAAACGATGATTCCAAGGGTGATTTCGCAGTTCTTACAAAGGTTAACGACTACGAAGTAACTTGGACATTCCAGAACCCCAAGTATCCCGCTTCCTTCATTGAGAACGGTGATTTCAAGTGGTGCTGGGCTCCCAAGCATTACCTCATCGACCTCGTTCCCAACTCCTTCTGGTCAGAGAGCACACTTACAGATGAGCAGGTTCTTATCAATGCAAAGAATAAGGGACTTGACTTCTCATCCGCTAAGGATCTCGGCAAGCAGGTTGCTTACTACTTCTGGAACTGGCCGGGCGTACCTACACTCAACGCTTACAAGCTTGACGGCCCCAACAACTACAAGAACGAGTACTGCGAGTATCCTCGTAACGAGTACTTCTGGAAGGTAGACGCTAAGGGTCAGCAGCTTCCTTACTGCGATAAGATCACTTATACAATGACATCCGCTGAAGGTCAGGACATTCTTATGTTCCAGTCCGGTGACCTTGATGCCATCGAAGTAGCAATGTCCAAGATCGCATCCACACTTTCCACAATGGGCGACAGAGCTGTTCTCCGTGAGTTCAACTCCTCCAACTGGGGTGCATATCAGGTAACATTCAACTACACCACAAAAGATGCCAACTATGCGAAGCTCTTCGCTAATTCCGCATTCCGTCAGGCTATGTCCATCAGCGTTGACCGTAACGAAGTATCCGGTCTCCTTGCGGACGGATTCCTTGAGCCCGGTCAGGCTTGCCCTGCTGAAGGTAACTTCGGTTACGATGAGGAGTGGGAGAAGAAGTGGACCGAGTACGACGTAGCATCCGCTAAGAAGCTCCTTGAGAGCTGCGGCCTCAAGATGGGCAGCGACGGTTTCTATGATTTCGCAGACGGAACCGACCTTGTTATCACATTCTACTATGCATCTGATTCAGGCAACGACCTTACTTACTCCGTTCTCAGTTCCTTCTGGTCAAAGGCAGGAATCAAGACAGCTGCTAAGGAACTTGCACTTGATGCATTCGATCAGGAGATCGACAACAACAACTGGATCGCTGTTATCGGACCTCATACATCTATCGGCGGTCTCGGCCTCAATGACCGTGTAGCTCCTTTCGTTCCTGTTGCTCAGTCTGCAGAGTGGTACGGTGAATACGGTACATACTATCAGACAAAGGGTGAGCAGGGTGTTAAGCCCGTAGGTGACTTCCAGAAGCTCATTGATCTCTATGAGCAGTGGATCGCTACTCCCGAGAAGGCAGCAAAGGATGAGATCGCTCTTAAGATCTACGATATCCATAAGACAAATCTTTGGACCATCGCTTACCTTAAGCCCGAAGGATCTTACTGCTTAGTAAGCTCCAAGCTTCACAACTATCCTAACAACCTTGTTCATGCCGATCTTTATCAGTACTCCAACATTGCACACTTCTGGACAATGTTCAAGGAAAAATAGACCGCAGACTAACTGCTGAGTTAATTACCGAAAAGGCGGGGACGTGAGTTTTCCGCCTTTCGGTTTTTAAAAATATTTACGGATTCAGAAAGGATATTTCGATGGACACAAATGCAGCCGTTATGGAAAACATGGATAACAATAACCCGAAGAAAACCTTTTGGGAAGCTGTGAAGGATTTTTTCGGAAAGGACCTTGTTCAGTACATCGTTAAACGTGTTCTGATGTTCATTCCGACGATATTCCTCGTTTCCGTTCTGGTATTCATGGTTATTCAGCTGCCGCCGGGAGATTACGTTTCCGCGCACATCTCCGCTCTTGCCAGTGAAGGTGAGATAGTATCGGCGGAAGAAGCAGCTTCAATGAGAGCCGAATACGGCTTGGATAAACCCGTGATCGTTCAGTATGGTATGTGGATAAGGGACATCATTTGGACCCCCACCGACAGCAGCTTTTACAGGATCAACGGATCGCATCATAACTGGAAATACTCTTTCGCATACGGTAAAAACGTATGGGCGGTTATTGAAGAGAGACTCGGTATCACGATCCTTTCCGCAGCGATCATCATGATCTTCCAGTATGCGGTATCGATCCCCATAGCTATCTATTCGTCGACACATCAGTACTCGGTAGGCGATTACATTTTCTCAGTAATAGGATTTTTGGGAACAGCCGTTCCGAACATCATTCTGGCTTTCGTCCTCATGTATCTGGCATACAAATGGACAGGTAATGCCATGGTCGGATTGTTCTCTCAGGATATGCTGCAAAACGGCATACACTGGTACAACTTCGGCGACTTCCTAAAACGTCTTATCATTCCCATCATCGTTATCGGTACATCCGGTACCTGTGGCATCATCCGTTCGGTACGTGCGCAGATGCTTGACGAGATAGGAAGACAATATACACTTACGGCAAGAGCAAAGGGTGTTAAGGAAAGCACCATCATCATGAAGTATTGCTTCCGTGCGGCCATCAACCCTACGGTTTCCGGCCTCGGCGGCATACTTTCAAGCCTCTTCTCAGGTTCCACGGTAACAGCCCTTGTTCTCAACATGCAGATCCAGGGACCCCAGCTCCTTAAGGCACTGCAGACTCAGGACATGTACCTTGCGGGTGCTATCGTAATGGTTCAGGCAGTACTTGTCGTAATCGGTATCCTTCTTTCGGATATCGCCCTTGCATTCCTTGATCCCAGAATCCGTTATTCAGGAGGAAGCAGATAATGAGCAAAAAGATCAAAACAAAAGAAGATTATTACCTTGCCTCCCAATGGACACTGATGGGCAGAAAACTAAAGAAGCACAAGCTTGCAAAGTTTTCGCTCCTCATTCTCGCCATCCTGTATTTCGGAGCATTATTTGCGGATTTCCTTGCTCCTTACGGTATTGAGACATTCAAGTCCGCATATAAGAACATGAAGCCCACCAAGATCCATATGGTTCATGAAGGCAAGTTCGTAGGACCTTTCGTTTACAGAAGCGCAAAGGTGTTCAATCCCAAGGATCTCACCCAGCTTGCAACTTTCCAGGAGGATACTTCGGAGTATTACAAGATCGGTTTCTTCGTTCACGGCGATGAATATACGATCATCGGAAAGCTTAAGTCGGATATTCACTTCTTCGGTCTCAAACAGGGATCAAAGGGCGGAGACGCTGCAAGGATCTACATTTTCGGAGGCGATAACTTAGGACGTGACATTTTCTCACGTGTGCTTCTCGGAAGCCGTATATCGCTGACCATTCCTTTTGCCAGCGCATTTATAAGCTTTTTCCTCGGAATCATTATCGGTGCTGCATCCGGTTACTTCGGCGGCGTGCTCGATATGTTCATACAGCGTGTCATCGAGGTTATCGGTGCGGTTCCTCAGATACCTCTCTGGATGGCGCTTTCCGCGGCTATCCCGCCCGGAATCTCAACGATCAAGATCTACCTGTACATTACCATCATCCTTTCCTTCATCAACTGGACAGGTATGGCACGTATAGTACGTGGTAAGTTCTTATCACTTAAGAATGAAGATTACGTCATGGCAGCAAGACTTGCGGGCGTAAGCACGTGGAAGATAATCTGGAAGCACCTTGTACCCGGTTTCATGAGCTACCTAATCGTATCCCTGACACTCGGTATTCCCGGATCCATCGTAGGTGAGACCTCCATGTCTTACCTCGGACTCGGTATCAAGAGCCCTGCAACGAGCTGGGGCGTTCTGCTTCAGGAAGTAAGTAAGGTTGAGGAAGTTTCCACATCCCCTCACAAGCTTATTCCCATCGCATTCATCACTATCACGGTACTTGCATACAACTTCCTCGGCGACGGTCTTCGCGACGCTGCGGATCCTTATAAGTAAACTCGGGAGGTAAAAATGGATAAAGATAATATTCTTGAAGTTAAAGACCTCCGGGTGAACATCCACATGATGGAGGGCGAACTTACTGCGGTTCGCGGAGTTAATTTCGAAATAAAGAAGGGCGAGACGCTCGGACTCGTAGGTGAGTCCGGATGCGGTAAGTCACTTACCTGTAAAGCGATCCTTGCCATAAACGATAAGAAGTGCGAAGCGTCCGGTTCGATCAAGTTCAATTCCGACGAATCGGGAGAGGTCGAGATATTAAGCCTCGATCCCAAGGGTGAAGAGATCAGAAACATCCGCGGCAAGCAGATATCCATGATCTTCCAGGAGCCCATGGTCGCTTTCTCACCCATGTACACCATCGGTAACCAGATAAATGAGTGCACACGCCTTCACATCACCAAGGACAAGAAGAAGTCCAAGGAGATCTCCATGGCGGTCATGAAGAAGGTGGGTATCGCCAACGTTGAGAAGCGTTACAACCAGTATCCTCATGAATTCTCCGGCGGTATGTTGCAGCGTGCTCTCATCGCAATGGCTCTTGTGTGCAACCCCAAGATGCTCATCGCAGATGAGCCCACAACGGCTCTTGACGTTACCATTCAGGCTCAGATCCTTGAGCTCATGAAGTCCTTGCAGAAGGATTTCAACACGGCAATCCTTTTCATCACCCACGACCTGGGCGTTGTTGCCAAGATGTGCGACAGAGTTGCGGTCATGTACCTCGGAAAGATCATCGAGAGCGCGGATACGGAGACTATTTACGCAAATCCTCAGCATCCTTATACAAAAGGACTTATCGGTTCCGTTCACAAGATCGGCGGTTCCCGTGATGAGAGACTCTTCTCCATCGAAGGTACCGTGCCTCTTGCAATGAACCTTCCTATACAGTGCGGATTCTATGACAGATGCACTGTTGCCATCGACGGACTTTGCAACAAGGCAGAGCCCGAGCTTGTAGAGATCGAGCCCGGACACAAGATCGCCTGCTTCGCATGTGATCATGAGAAGTGCAAAGCGGAGTGCGAGAGAGCAAGAAAAGAGATAGCCGAACGCGAGGAAAGAGAGCGTAAGGCAGCGGAAGAAGCCGCAAAGGCCGAAGCTGAAAATGCAGGGAAGAAGAAAAAATTATTCGGGAAGGGAGCAAGAGCATGAGCGAGATGAAAAAAGACACCATACTGGAAGTCAGACACGTTCACAAGCGCTTCACTTCCAAGGGAATAACCGTTAAGGCTGTTACCGACGTTTCATTTGATGTTAAGCCCGGCGAGACCATCGGTATCGTTGGTGAGTCCGGTTGCGGTAAGACGACCCTCGGACGTTGCATAGTTCGCGCATACGAGGCTTCGGAAGGCGAAGTCTGGTATCGCACGGAAGCAGGCGAAGAGCTTGACTTCTTAAAGGTTGACAGTAAAAAGATGAAATCGATCCGCAAGGAGATCCAGATGATCTTCCAGGATCCCTATTCATCCCTCGATCCCAGAATGACCGTTCTGGACATCATAAAGGAGCCTTTAAAGGCAAATTATCCCAACATGTCCAAGGATGAGATGGATCAGAGAGCAAAGGATATGGCTGTTAAGGTAGGCCTTAACCCCATGTATTTAATGCGTTATCCCCATGCTTTCTCCGGCGGTCAGCGTCAGAGGATCGGTATCGCGAGAGCACTCGTAGTTCGTCCCCAGATCATTGTCTGCGACGAAGCCGTTTCCGCTCTTGACGTATCCATTCAGGCACAGGTAATCAATCTCCTTCGTGATCTTCAGAAGGAGTTCGGACTTACTTATCTGTTCATTTCTCACGATCTTTCGGTGGTTGAGCACATCTCCGACAAGGTCGGCGTTATGTACCTTGGACAGATGGTAGAGTTCTGTGAGACAGAGAAACTCTTCTCACATCCCATGCATCCTTATACGGAAGCGCTTCTTTCGGCGGTTCCCGTAGCAGATCCCACCTACAAGATGGAGCGTATCCCTCTTCAGGGCGAGATCCCGAACCCCGCTAATCCGCCTTCAGGATGCTTTTTCCACGAGAGATGCCGCTACTGCACAAAGAAATGTGCTGAGGAGGCACCGCAGCTTAAAACTATGCCCGACGGACGCCTTTGCGCCTGCCACAGAGCGGAAGAGCTGACTCTCGGAGGATTCGATCTTGAGGCTCTTGCAAAGAGCGCTAAAGAAAAAAAATGATCGAAGGCTAAAAGAATCTTCTAAAGAAAGCCCTGCCCTCAGTATGTACCGAGGATGGGGCTTTTTGAGAATATAGGATTATGGAGGAGAGTAATGGAGAAGGAATTGTACGATAAGCTGCATCTGCTTTCGGGAAAAGGCATGTGGCATACGGACACGTGTAACGGGGCTTATCCCTCTCTTCATCTTTCTGACGGACCTCACGGCCTCAGAAAGCAGGAGGAGAGCGCAAAGACAAATAATGACAGCTACATATCCACCTGTTATCCCACGGCAAGCTGCCTTGCCGCCACATGGGACACGGAGCTTGTGGGAAAGGTGGCGGACGCCATCGGAAAAGAAGCCTGGAATGCCTCTGTTTCCGTAGTATTGGGACCCGGTGTAAATATAAAGAGATCCCCCTTATGCGGACGTAATTTTGAATACTTCAGCGAGGATCCGTTTTTGGCCGGAAAGCTCGGAACAGCTTACATAAACGGCGTACAGCAGAACGGTGTCGGCACGTCTCTTAAGCATTTTGCGGCCAACAGTCAGGAAACACGCCGTATGACATCCAACAGCAGGGTGGATGAGAGAACCTTAAGGGAGATCTATCTGAGTGCTTTTGAGGAAGCGGTGAAACAGGCAAAGCCGGCAACTGTCATGGCTTCATACAACTATCTTAACGGTTACAAGGCAACGGAGAACAGACATCTTCTTACGGAAATACTTAGGGATGACTGGGGCTATGAAGGCGTGGTCGTATCCGACTGGGGTGCCTGCATCGATCTCACCAAGTCGGTAAAGGCGGGAATGGATCTTGAAATGCCCAACACATCCGACGCCCATCAGAAGAAATTAAAGAAGAGCATTGAAGCGGGGGAGATATCCGACGATGAGATAAGAAAAGCCGTCGACAGGATGGAGAAACTTATCTCGGATTACGCTGTGGAATATCGTAAGAGCAAAAAGGATAAGAAGGTAAACGCCTACGAAGTGGCATTATCCGCAGCTCTTGCCGGAGCGGTGCTCTTAAAGAATGAGAAGAAGATACTTCCTTTAAAGAAGGGAATTGAGATAAATGTTATCGGCGATCTTGCGAAGAAGGTCCGTTTCCAGGGGGGCGGAAGCAGCCACATAAGGACAGCGGATCACCCGGACATCGTAACCGAGCTTGAAGCTGCGGGCTTCACGGTTCATTTTGCAAGAGGATATGACGCGGATGTCTTTACGACGGATGAGAAATTGCTGTCTGAAGCGTTGCAGCTCACCGAGAACGGCCTTCCCACCGTGTTCTGCGGCGGACTTACAGACAGAGCGGAAGGAGAGGGATACGACAGAAAGACTCTGGATCTTCCCGCCAATCAGATTGAACTCATCAACAGACTCGGACACTTGGGAAAACTCGTTTTCCTGTCCTTTGGCGGCTCGCCATTTGCAATGCCTTTTAAAGACAGGTTTGACGCCATACTTCACATGTATCTCGGGGGAGAAGCTGTACCGAAGGCTGCTGCCATGTTACTTTCGGGGGAGGTCAGTCCTTCCGGAAAACTTGCGGAGACCTGGCCTAAGGAACTTAAAGATACACCGGCCTACGGTAATTTTGCCACAGTTTCCAATGAGATCTTCTATAAAGAAGGACCGTTAGTAGGCTACAGGCATTACGATACGAAGGACATTGAGCCCGAATTCCCTTTCGGCTTCGGACTTTCCTATACGAGCTTTGAATATTCTGATCTTAAGATATCGAAGTCGGAATATTCCGGTGGCGCTGCCTTTGTGAGCTTTAAGGTGAAAAACACTGGAAAATGCGCCGGAGCGGAAGTGGCACAGCTGTATATTGAAAACCCGTCAGGGAAGATAATTCGCGCAAAGCATGAGCTGCGCGGATTTGCAAAAGTCTTCCTTGAGCCCGGTGAGGAACAGGAGATAACTCTGAGCCTTGACGAAAGAGCTTTTTCTATCTATGATGTTATATTGAAACGATTTAACATGGTAGGCGGAGAATACGGCATCTGTGTGGGAGAAGCCGTAAACGATCTGAAGCTCTGCGAAAAGATCGCCGTGCAGGGCGAGGATTACGACGAACATCCGGAAGGGGCCGCGGTTACGACCTTCATAGGAAAGAATGACAGTAATCTCGATGTCATAAAGCCCGGCAAGTATTCGGTTTACAATTCCCTGGGCGAGCTTTCGGAAAAATCGCCTCTGGGACGAATAATGCTTAAGCTGGCACTGAAGATCGGGTATGGGATGTTCAAGGACAAGCCTCATGACGATCCCGAGGTCCTTATGACTATCGAGGGCATAAAAGACGGCCCGGTGGACTGCGTCATCATGCAGAGCGGGGGAGTGCCCTATTTTATCGCGGAGGCCATAGTGCGTCAGGCGAACCGCAGAGACAGACATGTTAAGGCACAAAAGAAAGAGGAGAAGGAAAAATGATCGATAAGAAGACAAAATGGTCCTATTGCGTCGGCGCTACGGGAAGAGACGCCGCTTATACACTCGTAAGCATGTTCCTGCTTACTTACATTCAGTACACGATGAAGCTTGAAGTCCTCCAGTTCACGGTCATATCCGTTGCCATGGTCATCTGCATGGTATGGGATGCGGTGAACGACCTCATGATGAGCTCCATCATCGAAAACAGTAACTATAAGCTCGGTAAATACCGCCCCTTCATATTGGTGGGCGCGATATTAAATGCCGTTGTCATCATCCTTATGTTTACGGTACGTCCCACGGGCTGGGGATTTGTGCTTTTCTTCTGTCTTACATACCTTCTTTGGGGCATGACCTACACCGTGAATGACATAGCTTACTGGGGAATGCTCCCCAGCCTTTCCAGCGATCCCAAGGAAAGAGATTCCCTTGTGACTCTTATGGGCATATTTGTCTGCATCGGTCAGTTCTCCGTTGCGGGGGTTGTTCCCATGGTCATCGCCGGAAATGCGGTCACAGCTTTCAGGATCGCGGGACTCATCGTTGCCCTTGCATTCCTCCTCTTCCAGACACTTACCTTCTGGGGCGTTACCGAGCGTGAGAGAGTGGACAATGCCGAAGAGATCACATTTAAAACGATGTTCGGCATCTTAAAGAGAAACGATCAGCTTGTAAGATCCGGCATCTCCTATATACTTTTCTGCGTAGGACAGCAGCTTTTGCTTCTCCTCGCGGTAAACTTCTTCTATTTTGAATTCGGATATTCCGAGAGCGGCGATCTTGTAACACTCTTCACCGTCATGTACGGTCTCGGGACCCTTGCGGCACAGTTCGTTTACCCGATCATTTCCGCAAGGATCAGCCGCAAAAAGATCTACAGTATCTGCATGATCGTACTTACGGTTGGCTACTTCACGCTCCTTGCCTTCGGTTATGTGCTGCCGAAAAACGTTGTGCTCCTAATGATCACGGGATTTCTGATCTTCTTCTGCCAGGGCCTTGTGAACCTTGCCATGGTGGTTATCATCAACAATACGATCGAATACGACGAATACAGGTTCAATGAGCGCCATGACAGCATAATCTCCGCGATCCGCTCCTTCGCATCCAAGTTCTCGGGAGCGCTCAACCAGGGCGCCGCTTCCTTAATCCTTATCGTGAGCGGTATCTATGCGGTGAGCCAGAACATAAGCGAACTCGAAGTTGAGGTGGGGAAAGGAGCGATGGAGAGAGAGGTTGCTCTCGCTAAGGCCGACAATATCATTGCAACGGTAGCACCGTCGCAGACCCTGATCTTGAGGATCGGCATGGTGGCAATCCCCCTCATTGTGATGTTCATCTCATGGATCATAATTGAAAAAGGCTACAAGATCGATGAACAAGAATATGAACGTATGGTTTCGGAAATAAAAAAGAGAAAGGAAAACGCATAGGCGTCCAAAAGTATGACAGCGAAGCTGTCATACAACGAACGCAAAAAGAATTGTCTTGCAAGCACGTGCTTGCAGAACAATTCTTTTATGCATTCTGTTTGCAATATTGCATATTGCAAACTTTTGGACACCTGTTATAACCGGTACATTTACCATGATCAAAAATGTTATACTTGATATTGGCGACGTGCTTGGGCATTTTCAGTGGCGGGAGCTTGTGGCCAAATATATGCACCTCACGGACGAGGAGTTTAAGACTCTCGTTGACGCCATGATGACCAGCGGACTTTGGGATGAGTTTGACCGCTCCCTCATGTCTGATGAGGAGATCGTTGCGAAGATAATTGAAAAGGCGCCTTCCATCGCCGACCGTATACCGGAATTCTTTAAGCATATGGACGAGATCGTCGAGGACTACGACTACTCATGTCCTTGGATAAACGAGCTCCATGAGCAGGGCTTCAAGGTCTACATCCTTTCCAATTACGGAAAGACCGCCTTCGAAGCCTGCACAAAAAAGAGGCTTAAGTTCGTGCCTTTGGTCGACGGAAAGGTCATTTCCTACGAGTTAAAGCTCGTTAAGCCTCAAAGAGAGATATATGAGTTTTTGTTAAACAAGTATAGTCTCAAAGCGGAAGAATGCGTTTTCTTCGACGACCGCGCCGTAAATATCGAGGGCGCCGAAAGAGTGGGCATTCACGGGATCCTCTTTAAGAACATCCATCAGGCAAAAGCCGATCTCAAGGCCGCCGTTGAGCGATTCGCTTGAATATCAGTTGTTTTCCACAGCCTTGTGCAGACGGTCGAAAAGAGCAAGGTATTCTCTTTCTACATCCTTAAACGGGCGAACGTGATACTGGAGCTCCACACAGAGCTTGGGCTCCGGACAATCCATCTGTTCGTTCAGGAGCACCTTCAGATCGTAGTAGAGCATATCGTCATCCACAATCTTTACAAGCTTTGCTTCTTCCTCGGTGAGAGGAGAGCCGAGCCACTTTTCATATATCACATCAAGGATCTTATCCTCCCATTCGCTAAAGGATGGGAGTTCTTTTTTGAAGGGTCTCGGAACGTCGCTCACGTAAGCTTCCGATGCGTCATGAAGGAGACACGCGAGCACCGTTCTGGGAGAATAACCTCTTGCTTCCGCTTCCTTTGCGCAGTTGATGCAGTGCTGACCCACCGAGAAGAAAAACTTGACATGACCGTTGCCTCTGCACTGCAGAGAAAGGGAATGGGCGATGTCCTCCACCTTGAGCTTATCGGCTTCGGGGGCTGTGGGATAAAAATGTTCTTCCGTATAAGTTGTTATATAATCTGCCATTATTTATTACCGTATCTTTCCGTAAAATATTCTTTTAAGAGATCCCTTGCATAGACGTTGTCGTCGTAAAACTCGATCTCCGTAAGTTTGTTGGGTGCGTAGGATGAGGAGTAAGTGTCCGTTACGATGTAATACATCGCGTTCGGCGCAAGATGGTTTTTCACTTCCTCACCGTACTCGCCGTAGTTTATAAAATAGTTCGAATTTGTTGTTTCAAAAAAGTTGTTGTTTAAGTCGATGCCTTTGCATTCACACAAAACAAGCCTGTTGTCAAAGGGGAAGAGCATCTGAAGAACCGCATAGGTAACATCTCCCGCGTCAAGCACTCTCGGGCTTCTTACCGAGAAATACCCGCCGCCCAGAACAATGTCATACTTATCTCCCCAGCGTTTGATCGCAGCATCGTAATACAGATCCGCGCAGAGCTGTCTCAGTTCATCGCCGTTAAGCCTGTTCGGGATATTTGCGATCACCGCGTTTATATCCCCGATGGTGTCCGCATATTTTGCCATGAGGGTTTCAACGATCGGATCCCCCGCAAAGTCATATTTGTACGTGTTGTGGCTGATGATACCCACATCGCCTGTTTTAAGCGTGTCGTTTGCCTTATTGTACTCAAGGCATATGTGGGAAAGTCCTGTCGTATTGTCGCCACCGCCCTGCAGATGCCAAACGCCGTACATGTCCTTAAGAGCATAAGCTTTGTGTGTGTGACCTTCAAAGACGGCATCCACATAGCCGTCCGAGAGAACGGGATCGTAGTAGCTTTTAAGCTGTCCCGCCGATATGCTGCCTGTCCCGGACATGTTTTTGTCATATCCGTCGTGAAGCGAATAGATAACGATCTCGCAGCCTTCGGCCCTAAGTGCTTCCGATTCCTTTTTGACAAGTTCCGTCAGCGCATCTCCCGTTACGAAGTATTCATCCTTGACCATGTTGCCGGAGATGGACGAATAGCAGTCGCCGATTGCACCGATAATTCCTATCTTAACGCCTTCCCGTTCTATTATGACCGAAGGCGTGCAGTAGGACGCGAGAGCATTCGTGGACTTTTCATAGATGTTAAGCGCGAGGAAAGGAAATTCCGCCAGCTCCTCGTTCTTCTCGATGTATTCCCTACCCCAGTCGTATTCGTGATTTCCGAAGGTGAGGGACACAAAGTCGAGATCGTTCATCCACTCCGTCATAAGCGCGCCGCGGGTAAGGTTTGATTCGCTGCTTCCCTGCCACATGTCGCCGGAGGACAGGAGAACAAAATTGTCGTCCAGCATTCTGCGTGTCTTGAGCCAGGTCGTCATCTCGTCGACACCGGGCTGGGCGTCACTGTCCGTAAATTTTCCGTGCAGATCGTTAAGGGCATAGAAGTCGATCACAGCAAGAACATCCGCATCGCAGAGGTCGCAGACTCCGTTGTCATCCTTATCTTCGTGAACACAGTCGGTGGGGAAGTTGTCCGTTGGCATCGGAGTGATCGTTTGGGCGACAGCAGGATTATCAGATAGGACTGTTTCCGCTGTGGGGACCACTCCCGGCACATCGCGCCCGGAAGCATTGTTCCCGCATGCCGCAACTGTCAGGAACAACGCGGCTGCAGGCAGAAATATAAGTTTTTTCATAGATTTATCCTTTATCCGTTTTGGTTTACCAAGCGCCTCATTATACTCCCGTTTAATATTTTTGGAAAGGGTTTATATTGTAAAAAATCTGTGATAAAATTCGTAATTATCGGGAGGAACGTATTATGTTCTTACATGACGAGATCGCAACGTTTACAAAAAAATACAGGAAAAACTGCGAGGCGGAAGCCGAACTTAACAATAAGCTTTTCGAACTCTGCGAACACGATAAATGGCTGAAGCTTCTTAAGGAAAGAGCACTTAAGAGCCAGAAACTCTATAAAGATAACGAGAAGCTTATCGGCGGTCTCAGGCAGAAGCTTGCCGGGGAGATCACCGAAAAGGAAGCACTTGAGCTGTACGATGCCGTATTCAACGTATTCTACGACCGCTTTGAGATCTGTGATATCCCTGTGCTTATCGAGATCGCAAACCGGCTTGTGGATTTTTATAATAAGAAGCGCGATTTCAACCGTCTTGCACGTCTCTACGGCATCCTTACCTATTGGAGCATGGAGTACTATACCCGTGTCTACGTGGGGAAGAACAACAGGACAGTGGAATATGCCTACAAGACCATCCATATGAGACGTCATTATGAGGAGATGACCGATCCGGAGGCAAGAGTGCGCATCTTCCGCACCTACTCCAACCTCATGGGAACAATACTTGAGGGACATACCGGAAACAGAGGAAATTTCTTTGAGATATACAATGAGATGCTGGGACTTTGGAACAGCGAGGTTGTTCAGCGTCTTGACGGACAAAATGAGGCTGTCATCGCGGAAGTTGAGTGGATGCGGGACAACATGGTACACATCTGTGCCTGCAATCTGCTGGATCACAAGCTTGAGCTCCCCGAAGCCGAAAGATTCCGCGAGATGGCTTTCATAAGGGACAGGCTCGACGAGTTTCAAGGTGATCCCGAGGAAAATCTGGTCTACTGGATGGGCATGATGGCACTTAAGATCCTGAACAACGAGATAACGCCCACCGAAGCCATTCACAAGGTGATCATGAAAACGGACACCATCCGTAAGACCGATTTTAAGAACCTCGATCCCGAAGAAAACTGCTCCATTCTGGACGAGAAATACATGATGATGGAACTGGGTGTTTCCATCCTGCACAAGATGAACTTTACGGACAGGGAGAGAAGCGAGTACGGCAGACAGATCACATTCCGCTTCTTTAAGGACATTCATAAGATCCCGAGCAACCTTTATACCAACTATGTGGATGACATCTGCAAGGACTATTTTTCCATGGTGCGCCCCTTCCTTAACGGCATCTACGAAAAGGAACAGAAGCTCATGCAGATATTCTTTTTAAGGCAGCCCCTCACCTTCGTTCACTGCCTGCTGGTCGGAAGCCTTGCATACAGGATCGGCGAAGCGATGATAGACAGAAAACCCTATCTTTTTGCAGGTATCGGAGAGCTTGCTTCCGAGGAAGATGTTGTAAATAAAAAGGACGCGATCCTCGATTATATACGGCGCGCCGGCCTCATCCACGACGTAGGTGAGATCATCATGCCGAATGTTATAAATATGCAGACCCGAAGCCTTACTGAGGAAGAGAAGGAGTTCATCTTCCTTCATCCGAAGATTGGTGTCGATTATCTGGAAAACGATCCGGATTTTCTTCCGTATATGGATATCATCATGGGACATCATAAGTCCTATGACGGCAGGAGTGGCTATCCCGAGGAGTTTGACAATACCGCTTCGCCGTATCGCATAATAATCGACCTCATATCCATATGTGACGCCCTCGAGATCTCCGAAGATTACATATCGAGAGCATATAAGGCACCCAAGAGCTTTGACGAGATCGTACGGGAGATATATGACGGCGCGGGAACGCTGTACAATCCATATATAGCGGAAATGATAGAAAACGACGTCGAACTTCGGGAAAAACTCCGTTTCATCGTTACCGAAGGCCGTGTGCGCGCAACACACGAAGTTTACAGGAACATCGTGACCTGCGTAAGATACGGTGGTTCCCCTTATTTCAGGCTTAATGCGGTGGATATGGAGGAGGAATAGGGAGACTTTATCATCCACACAATAATGCGACAAAAGTCCTGTTTTTAAATAATTTATGATTAATTAATTGATTTGATGTATATTTGTTGTACTGAAACTGCTAAACTTGGGATCAGATATTTTATCTCAAGGAGGGCACAAGATGAAAAAGTTTGCATTAAACTTGAAGATCATTCTGGTTGTCGGGGTTATATTCACTGCGGCGATCATCATTTTCTGGGTATATGCATCCGGAAAGATGATGGATATTTCGAAAGGAAATGCGAGAGAATCTCTCAAAAATACAACTTCCGGCGCGGCAACGAGCATCAGGCAGTATATTCAGAATGAATTGACATTTGTTGAAGGTTACAGATGGACAAGCGAAGTTCAGAGACTCGTGAACGGAGATCTTTCCGCACAGGCTTTGGAGGAAGCTGAGAACCTTACCTTAAGATATTCCGCAAAGAAGAAATATGTTGAAGGTCTCTTCTACATGTCTCCCGACGGAATCGTTCGTACACATACGATCCCTGCTGTAGTCGGCATGGATCTCGGAGCAAGTTCCGCCGATGCATGGACTGAAGAGTATACGATGGCTACGGCATCCGTTTCTTCCGCAACAAGCGATATCGTTCTTTCGGCAGGTGTATCCATGGCGAAGGATGACGGCACTTACGGCGGTATGATCATGGTAGCTACCTATACCAACGGACTTAACGATCTTCTTGACGGCATCATGAAGGACAATCCGCTTTATAAGGATATGTACCTCGTAATGCCCTGGTCCTTCGCAAGCTCCACATCGTCCGTTGTTTATGCGGCAGATAAGAGCCAGATAGCTCAGGAATACACGGAAGGTCCTCTTCTTGATCTCGTTCAGCAGTATGCATCACAGCAGTCCGGTGCAGAGGATGCGGTTCCTTACACAGGCCCGTTGTCCGATATGATCCTTTATAAGGACGCCGAAACAGGAAAGGACATGATCGGTTACTTCATGATCCTTGAAGATGTTGGCTGGATCCTTTATGTAGAAGGCGAACAGAATATTATCTACGGCGAAGCTCAGAGATCGAGCAATTCCCTTCTCGTTGCAACGCTCATCACACTTATTGCGGGTGTTGCTGCTATCCTCGCATTCGTAACATTCCTTCTTAAGCCTCTTACAAACGTTGAAGGCGAACTCAAGAAGGTTGCTACTCTTGATTTCACCGATAACGATGAACTTGAGAAGTACGCAAGCAGAAGTGACGAAGTCGGAACCATTGCAAATGCCACAATGAGCCTTAAGGATGCCGTAAGAGAGACCATGACACTCGTTGGCGACAGTGCCGGCAAGATGAACACCAACTCTCAGGCACTTGTAGATACCTCCAAGCTCCTCTCCAATTTCACCGAAGAGAGTATGGCGGTTACCGAAGAGCTCTATGCAAGAATTGAGCAGACCAATGAATCAGTAAGGAAGACCGAAGAAGAGATCAACAAAGTTACCGATCTCGTTCAGAACGTTACCGATAAGGTTGGCGCAGGCGAGAAGCTTTCCAAGGATCTCATCAAGAAGACAGGCATTGTTACTCAGGAAGTTGAAGGCAAGCTTGCGGCAAGCAAGGAAAAGATCAACGAGACCAGAACAAACGTTTACGACGCTGTTGAAAGTCTTGAAACGGTTAAGAAGATCAATGATCTCGCAAGCGCGATCCTTGATATCACATCACAGACCAACCTCCTTTCCCTCAACGCTTCCATCGAGGCGGCTCGTGCGGGTGAGGCAGGCCGTGGTTTCGCGGTAGTTGCAAGCGAGATCGCGAAGCTCGCTACAGAGTCTCAGGAAACAGCGGGAAGGATCCAGGATATCGTTGCGGAAAGCAACATCGCTGTTGAAAAGGTTAGAACAAGCGTAGAAGCTGTCATGAAGTTTGTCCTTGAGGATGTTGAAGGCGAGTTTAAGTCCTTCGGCGAAAGCTCAAGAAGCTACGGTTCCGACATCGAAAGCATCATGCATTCCATCGACGAGATCGGTGGTGCAATGGATACTCTCAAGTCCTCCGTCGGCGACATCGGAAAGTACATCCGTGAAGTTTCCAACTGTGCGGACAACAACCACGACGGCGTACAGCAGATCGTTGACAAGAATGTGGGCACGACCAAGGTCGTTGAAGACATCAACGTCATCATTGAATCCGAGCGCGACAGCGCCGGCAACCTTAACGACATGGTCGGACGTTTCAAAGTATGATCGAATAAATGAAATTTTGGGCGGAAGCAAATGCTTCCGCCTTTTTGAATGGTAACTACGAGCGGTTACAACGCCGATAAAAGCTGTTTACAGCGTTGACTTTAACGGCTGAAAACTATATCATATCCATATATCAATAAAACGGAGGAATTTGGAATACCATGAAGGACAATGTAAAAGAAAGATGCGATCTTCTTGTAAGGAACAAAAATCTGATCCATAAAGCATTCACCTGCGAACACGATCTTCTTGAAGTCAGTGCGGCTCTTATTTTTACCGGTAAGAACATGGAGGCCGACGTCGAAAGACTCAAGGAATGCAAGAAAATCCTTAAAAGCAATGTCAGTGCTTTCTCGGGGATTCGTGATCTCGGTTCGATACTGACCGTCAGCAAGATGGCGACAAGCAATGCGCCGGAAATGTATCTCGAGGACCTCCAAAAGGTCTACAAGATATTAAAGAAGGGCAGACCCTTTGAAAGCTCCTATGTTGTTCTTGCGGCTTCAAATGTCATTGAGTGCGGTAAGGTAAATGAGATCGAAGCACTCGCCAAGAGATTTAACGAGATCGATAAAAGGATGAACAAGGAACATCCCATCCTTACCGACGGAGAAGACCTCTCCTTCGCCATGCTCCTTGCCATGAGCGGCAAAGATACGGAAAGCATCATCAATGATATGGAAACTTGTTATAAATATATGCGCTCATTAAAGGTCAATGCTGCTCCAAACGGCATTCATGGCCTGAGCCAGGTACTCACTCTAATGGGCGGAGACATGAAGAACAAGTGCGACAAGGCAGCGGAGATACTTAAAAAGTTCAAAGAGCACGGGACAAGATACGGTAAAGAAGCTGAGCTTCCCGCGATCGGCGCCCTTGTGGACATAGATGCGGATGCAGACACACTTGTCAGCGAAGTCATTGAGGCAGCGGATTATCTGAAACAGCATAAGGGCTTCGGCTCCATGCACATGGATAAAGCCGGCAGACTCATGTTCGCCGCGCTTCTTATTGCCGAAGCGTACGAAAAGGACGGCAACCTGAACGGCATCGCTCCTCTCATTGAGAAATCCATTCTCAACAGTTGCCTTTCAACCGCCATAGCCGCAGAAGTGGCTATCATGATGGTGGTAGTGCTTGCGGCGACGTCGGCGTCAAATTGAGGTGGGGACAATTAATTATAGAATTATAGGATATAAGGAACCCGGGCGGAAGCAGATGCTTCCGCCCGGGTGATATTTAAGAGCAATACTTTCCTAATATGATGCAATCTTTGTAAGAGCATTTTTTATGGTTTCCTGTATGCGATTCTTTTCAAAAGCAGGAATCGTAGCCTTATTCTTTGCGTAGTCTTAAAAGACCGGGCAGATAATATCATCAAAAAGAAACAAGCTGCAGCTGTCACCAATGAAGAACCATCGGTAAGACAAGAGAGAGTATACACTCGCAATGTGCGGATTTCAATATACATAGTTCACAAAAAACAGGACTTTAAATATACAAGGTGCACAAAAGAAATGTTTTTTCTCTTAAAAGAAGTTTTTGGCTTTGGCAGAGATAAATGCAACATGGTTGGGCAGAAGTGTGTACTTCTGCCCTTTTTTGTTTTTGCTATTGCAAATCAATATTTTTTAACCTATAATCTTTGTGAACAATAAAAAATGAGGTTAATATGGACCACTTATCTGTTTTGATAGAATACAAAAGAAGACTGGAGCAGCAACTGTTTTACAAAAAGGCTATGATGGAGAAGTATGCTTTGAACGGTTATATATGCAAAAAAACTATAAACGGGAAAAGTTATGATTATTTTCAATATCGTACGGGAGAGGGTGAATTGGTGTCAGTACGTCTTACGGATGCAAAGCGGGACATGTATGACGAAGCAACGAAGCAACTGAATTTGATCAAAAAAAATGTTGAGAAAATACAATCTTCACTTGTTTATTTGTCCGGGGTGCCTGATAAAGGTATCATGATCGATACAAGGATGCCAATGACTAAGCGGCCCTGCCGTATCTTAGACAATGCTATTGGAATTAGCTCCCAATATCATATTCTCTACAAGATAGTTGCGAGAGCAAATCCGGGCGAATATGAGATTGTCGGAACATTCAAATCTCACAAGTACCGATTACCAATGGTTTATGTTGATGAAAATGAGATTGGACGGATAAAAGAGTATCAGAAATCAGCGGGTCTTATTGTTGATAGGGCTGTAAAAGAAGAGTTCACACCAAAACAGAATAAGCGGGAAACAACATTGAAGGGTGTAAGCGGGCGTGGAACGAGATATTCGGCAATATACCGAAATGGCAAATATAATGTGACATTCAAATGCACGGGAGTTGACGTCTCGTTCGACTATGATCCTGTGATTGATCCCACAAGTGATTACTCAACGGATTTCTATAAAATGGAAATATCCGGCTGTGTAGATGAAATTGTTGTAAAGAACAAGATGAGTCAAATGTTGAAGGAGATAGGGCATGCGTAATAACGCATATATTTTGCGACATAAGAATTATGATGTTGCACTTATATTGTTTAACGAAGATGGCGAAGTGGTGAACGCAAGTATTATTGATCCTGCCAGAGTGCCTTTTCAAAATACGGATGACGGAAGATTTGTCGGCTTTTGGTGGAGTGAACGAGCAATACCCGAAGGACGCTTCAGGTTGGTTGATCTTTTGGAAAAGGAAGGCTGTAGTAGCCCTTCCGAGTTCTTGATAAAAAATCTTGGCCTGAGTCTGACGGACTCATACTGGGTATGCCCGATCGAGTATCGTGATTTGAGATTTGAGGATGTGAACCTGTATGACAACGGGGGAGCAACTGTGGGTTTTCATGAAGCCGACGGACGAATCCATTATACAGGCTCACCTAATGCGGCTCTTGGCGGAACTTTGGACAAAACTGCGATTAAGAAAGAAGAAAAATGGTTTATAAAAAAGAGGTTCAATACAAAATATGCCGATGCACAGCAGAACGCTAATGAGCTTTTTGTTTCTGAATTGAATAAACGACTTGGATGGAAGGAACATGTCACTTATACCGTTGAAAAGGACGATCAGAACAGATGCGCTAATTCACTGTGCGAATACTTTACCTGCAAGGACAGGGAACTGATTTCGGCTTTTGATCTTACAAATTCTCTGATCAAAGGTAAGCAACAGGATGCAAAGAAAGACTTGAACGATTATATCTCAAAGTGTGTATCCGGAGGCTTGGACAGGGAATATGTGAGAACGAGTTTGGATTATATGATCAGTTTGGATTATATTATCACAAATTCAGACAGGCATTGGAATAATTTTGGAGTGCTGCGTGATCCTGAAACGTTAAAATTGGTTTCATTGGCACCCCTGTTTGATCATGGGAACTCCATGTTCTTTGATTCGCCATATGTCCTTAAAAGACATAACATAGCAGCTCTTGAAGGCGTTGGATTGACGCGCTTTGAAAGTGATAGGCTGTCGTTGGTGGAAAACAAAAATATAATTAAAACGGACCTTCTTCCGTCGCCCGATGAGGTGATGGCCTTTTACAGCGAATATGGAATACCTGAAGAAAGGGCGTATCAGATTGCTGAATCATACAGCAACAAATTGGATATGTATATTGAGTTTCGGAAGGGATTCACCATCAGTCTTGCGCGAAAGTTGGAAATGCTGGACGGAGTCACGCCGTATTTCAAACAAAAACCCAATCCGGAGTATAATAAAAAACATCCCGATATCGTTTGACTTTCGTTAATATTAGTGAGAAGATGATGAATATGAAGCTATATAAAAAAGGAGATTTCCAAATGGCAGATAAGAAAAAGGATTACAATCTTGAGCAGGTAACGCTTGAACTTGACGGGGGAGAGGAGATCACATGTGATGTCATCTCGATCTTTCCCGTAAACATCAATAACGAAGAGAAGATGTATATCGCACTTCTGGACGAGAATGCGGATGAGGACTCGGATATCTTCCTGTATCGCGCATCCAACCTCGAAGATCCCGACAACATACAGATAGACAATATCGAAGACGATGACGAATTTGAGATCGTTGCGGACGCATTCGACGAGCTGCTTGATGACGAGGAGCTTAACGAGATGTTGGACGATCTTGAGGATGAAGAAGAATAAAGCAAAGACGGCTAAAGAGAAGGGGTAAGATCATGAGCTGGGATAAGCATCCGAACCCGCAATTAAAGCGTAATAAATGGTTCAGCCTTAACGGCGAGTGGCTTCTTAACGGGAGGAGGATAACGGTTCCCTTCTGCCCGGAAGCATCGGCCTCGGATTTTAAGGGCGAGATCTCATACGGTAAGAAAGACAGCCTTGTGTACGAAAAGAACTTTACGCTTCCCGATTATATGCACGAGGGAAAGCATACAAGGCTTCTTTTGCATACTGACGGAGTGGATCAGAAATGCTTTGTGGTTCTTAACGATAAGGTTGTGGGAAGCCATAAGGATGGTTATCTTAAAGCTGTTTACGATATTACGGATGCGGTTTCCGTTGTCGGCGACAATCTCCTTAAGATCATCGCCTATGATGCCCTTTCTTTAAAATATCCCTACGGCAAACAAAAACTTAAACGCGGAGGCATGTGGTATACACCCTTCAGTGGGATATGGAAGAGCGTTTGGCTGGAGGCGGTCCCCGACAGATACATTAAAAATTTAAAGTTAGATTGGGATAAAAACAATATTAAGTTTGGATTTAATGCAGAAGATTTCGCCGAACAAGGCTTTGAAATTAGAATATTTCCACCAAGATGCAAGAATATCTCCATATTACAATCTGATGAAGATTCGGAAGAAAGTTGGATAATTACCGGCAAAATAACGGAGAATATCCTGAACAACGGAATCGCCGTTTCGACGCGAAACCTTGTCTCAACACTCGGAAATCCTTTCACGGTAAAAGAGTGGGATACCGAAGAACCGTGGTTATATGATTGTGAGATCACTGTGGGTGAGGATGTTGTAAAAACATACTTTGGTCTCAGAACGATAGAAGAAAAGGAAGTCGACGGTAAACCGAAGATTCTTCTTAACGGCAAACCGATCTTCCTTCATGGTGTGCTGGACCAGGGTTATTACACGGAAGGTCTCTGCCTGCCGCTCGAAGAGGAAGAATATGAACGGGATATAATAAGAATGAAGGAACTTGGCTTTAATCTTCTAAGGAAGCATGTTAAAGTTGAGCCCGATTGGTTCTATTATTACTGCGATCTTAACGGCATGCTTGTCATGCAGGATTTTGTAAACTCCGGAAGATACCGCTACATCATTGATACCGTTCTTCCGACCATAGGGCTGAAACTGTCCGATGACAGGCTGAGATATGTGGGGAAGTCGAGAAGAGTCCTTTTTGAACGTCATTCCTTCGGAGTTATGGCTGAACTCCATAATCACCCTTCGGTGGTGGCCTATACGATCTTTAACGAGGGATGGGGTCAGCACCGCGGAGACAGTTATTATGAAAAGTGTAAGGCTCTGGAGACCGACAGACTTTTTGACACAGCATCCGGGTGGTTTGACATAAGGAAAACAGATTTTGACAGCAGACATATTTATTTTAAATTGCGTGATGTCAAAAGCTCAAAAAGATACTTCGGCAAACCGATATTTATAACGGAATGCGGAGGTTATTCGAGAGTCATCGAAGGGCATATCTATAATGAAAAGAAAGCCTACGGATACGGCAAGTGCTCTTCTGAAGACGACCTCACCGCGCGCATTGAAACTCTCTATGATAAGATGATCATACCGGGCGTTGCAAACGGTGTATGCGGATGCATATATACACAGCTTTCCGATATAGAAGATGAGATAAACGGGCTCTACACATACGACCGTGCGATCTGCAAAGTCGATCCTGTAAGGATGAGGGCCATTGCGACGCGCCTCGGCTGCAATACGCCGGAGCGTTGATGCTACTCCCGAACGGAGGAAAAGGATTTGAAAGACAAAAGTTCCTATAAGATGATAATACTTACGGCCTGCATAGCCCTGGCGTTTGCCATGGGCGGATGCAAGAAGACCTGGACGCCACCCAAAACGAAGGGTACTCCGACTCCCACCGTAAAAGTTGTTGATTACAACGATCCGAGTAACAACGGTAAGGGCGATAGCTCTCTCGTGCCGAAGGCAACGTTGTTCCCGGGAAAGCATGGACAGGAAGGGACACTGACGCCCACTCCGACTTTTACGCCCACCCCAACACCGACGGCGTCACCTTCACCGGAGTATGGCCTTACGCCCGAACCCACACCGACTCCGGAGCCTACACCTACGCCGACTCCGAAGCCTACGAACACGCCCAGACCTCCGAAGGAGCCCACACCTGAGTTTACTCCCCCGCCGGATCCTACCGCCACACCTACGCCGGGCAGTGTCGATTTTGAACTTATAAGCGGAACGCCTACACCGCGTGGACGTTAGAATAAAAGATGAGCGAAGAAAATATCACCGTCACGGTCTCGGTAAGAAATCTCGTGGAGTTTATACTGAGATCGGGCGACATTGACAATACAAAAGCGCATACCGATACCGACGCGATGCAGGAAGGCGCGAGGATACACAGAAAGATCCAAAAGAGCATGCCTGACGGTTATAAGGCGGAAGTGGCGTTAAAGACCATTAAGATCCTCAAAAGAGAGGACAGAGAAGGCTCTCTGGCCCTTACAGTTGAAGGAAGAGCAGACGGGATTTTTGAATTAAATCACGATATAATTATTGATGAAATAAAAAGTACATACCTTTCGATGGAACATATTACAGAGCCTGTGCCTGTTCATGAGGCACAGGCTAAATGTTATGCCTGCATTTACGGAAATGATAACGGCCTCGAAAAGATAGGAGTGCAACTGACCTACTGCAATATAGAGACAGAGGAGATAAAGCGCTTTAACGAAGTTTTCTCCATTGGAGAACTTAATTCATGGTTTGATAAACTTGTTAAAGAATATGCAAAATGGCTATATTGGGAAGCCGATTGGAATCAAAAACGCAATGATACGATTAAAAAGCTGGAGTTCCCATATCCCTACAGACCGGGACAAAGAGAACTTGTAGGTAATGTTTACAGAGCGATCGCAAGAAACAGGAAGCTTTTCATAGAAGCGCCGACCGGAGTCGGTAAGACGATCTCGACGGTCTTTCCGGCGGTATGGAGCGTGGGAGAAGGAAAGGCTTCCAAAATCTTTTATCTCACAGCGAAGACCATCGCGCGTACTGTTGCCGAAGACACTTTTTCACTCCTTGCTTCCAAAGGTCTTAAATTCAGATATGTCACCCTGACCGCAAAAGAAAAGATATGCATCCTTGAGAAACCCGAATGTAATCCACGGGCGTGCCCGAGAGCAAAAGGACATATGGATCGCGTGAACGACTGTGTTTTTGACCTTTTGACTCACGAAGAAGAGATAAATCGTGATTTAATCTTACGGTATGCCGAGAAGCACAATGTCTGTCCTTTTGAAATGAGCCTGGATGTAAGCATCTGGACGGACGCGATCATTTGCGATTACAACTACGCCTTCGACCCGGAGGCTTCCCTCAAGAGATTCTTCGCGGAAGATAACAAGAATGATTTTATCTTCCTTATAGACGAGGCCCACAACCTTTTGGAACGTGCCCGGGAGATGTACAGCGCCGCACTTATTAAGGAAGATTTTCTTGCCGTAAAGAAGCTTGTTGCGCCGCTAAGCAAAAAGCTTGAAAAACAGCTCGAGGGGTGCAATCATTCGCTTCTTGCCCTGAAAAGAGAATGTGAGGATTTCCAGGTATGGGAGGATACGGACGATCTGTATAATAAGCTCCTTAGAGCATGCTCGGTGTTTGAGGATTTTCTTGACGGGTATCCCGGAGGCTTTGAAGGCAGGGACGAGGCCCTTACCCTATTCTTTGATATGAGACGCTTTATCGAAGTCTATGAGAACATGGATGAGGCTTATCGGATATATACCGATTACACCGACGGCGGGAACTTCAGAGTAAAGCTCCTTTGTATGGAACCGGCCGCAAGACTTAAGAAGATAATGGACAATACCAAAGCTTCGGTTCTTTTCAGCGCAACGCTGCTCCCGATGAATTATTATAAGGAACAACTCGGTGGCAGCAGCGATGATTATGCAATCTATGCTCCTTCGCCCTTTTCTCACGACAAAAGGATAGTTATGATCGGACGGGATGTCTCGACCAAGTATACGAGAAGGACTCAGGAGGAGTATCTGAAGGTTGCGGAATACATTGAGACTTTTGTGAAAGCAAAAAAAGGAAATTACATGGTCTTTTTCAGCTCTTATAAAATGATGGAAGATGTACTTGCGGCATCCGACAGACTACAAGAGTGGTGTATAGAAAATAAAGAGCGTGAAGAAAGTATAAATAAAGACGGAACTATCTCTGAAATTGAAAGTCATTTCCTGAATAGAATTACACCTGATAAAGACAAATCTAAAATTGATAATGGCGATTTTGACTCAAAAGATATACGGATTATTATCCAAAGACGGGACATGACTGAAAACGAGAAGGAAGCCTTCCTCGAAAAATTCGTAGAAAGCCCCGATTCTACTCTTGTCGGCTTTACGGTTATGGGCGGCGTTTTCTCGGAGGGTATCGACCTGACGGGGGACAGGCTTACCGGAGCGGTGATAGTCGGTTGCGGTCTTCCTATGGTGGGAAACGAAAAGGAATTGTTCAAATTCTATTTCGACGAGAAGGCCGGTACAGGGTTTGAATATGCCTATCTTTATCCCGGAATGAACAAGGTCATGCAGTCGGCGGGCCGAGTGATCCGCACTGTTGACGATGTCGGCGCCATTCTCCTTTTGGATGAAAGGTTTTGCAATTCGCAATATACTGACCTTTTTCCCAGAGAGTGGTTCCCATATGTGCCTGTCAATGTTAAAATAATGAAGGACAAACTTAAAGAGTTCTACGATAAACACTAATATAAAGAAAAGAGGTACTTTTATGCGCGTTATTGAAGCAAAGGATTATGCTGATCTCAGCCGTAAGGCTGCAAATGTTCTTTCGGCACAGGTTATTCTTGAACCCCGTTCCGTACTCGGACTTGCGACGGGTTCGACTCCCATAGGGACTTATAAGCAGCTTATCGAATGGTATAACAAGGGAGATATCGATTTCTCCGAGACCAAGTCGGTCAATCTCGACGAATACATCGGACTG
>JAEEGL010440004.1_pt1 | contig 34299 bp, 29 predicted proteins | sample 9134231 | NCBI WGS metagenome assembly JAEEGL01 (sample SAMN16246548, study PRJNA631951) | gut metagenome | biome: gut microbiome; feature: rumen; material: fiber-attached | host: Bos | place: Iran: Karaj | collected 2018-10
GAACTTAAGTCCCGAGTCTGTGTTCTTCTTGTCGTGACCTATATTGGAAAACACCTTATCTTTGTCAAACGGGTCAAGCGAGATCGGAAGTTCAAACGGTACGAACATATCTCTTATCTCATAAAATTCTTCCTTTGACAGCATGGATCTTTTATATGAAATGTATGCGGCGGCAACAGAACCGAGCGCAACGCACTCTCCGTGAGAATATTTAAAATCAAAGAACTTCTCAAGCGCGTGCCCTATCGTGTGACCGAAATTAAGGATCATTCGTTCGTTTTCCTCGAACGGATCCTTTGTGACATAGAACTGCTTTATTCCGACAGCCCTGTAAAGCATTTCGCATAGCGTATCAGCGTCCTTATCCATGATCTCCTGAAAGTTCATGATAAGCCATTCATAATATGCGGCGTCCCTGATAAGTCCGGCTTTCAGTATCTCGGCCATTCCCGAAGAAAACTCACGTGAAGGCAGCGAATCAAGCGTATATGTTGCCGCATAAACGAGAGAAGGCATATAAATGCTTCCGACGATATTCTTGTATTTATCGTAATCAACACCGCACTTTCCGCCCACCGATGAATCAGCCATCGCAAGAAGCGAGGTCGGAAGGTTGATGAATCGGCACCCTCGCATATATGAGGAAGCAATGAATGCGGCCACGTCACCCGTCACTCCGCCCCCGAGTCCAACGATCATATCCCTTCGGTTAAAATCATTTGCCAGAAGATGATCGTAACATGCCCTTACCGTGTCAAGCGTCTTGTTTGCCTCTCCAGCTTCAAATACAAACTCCGTAACGGTTTCGCAACAGCCTTTCAATGCCTCCTTGACATCGTCAAGATAGACTTTCGATACATTGGAGTCACTTACTATGCATATACGGATAAGGTTGGGAAAAAGCTCCGAAACAAGGCTTCCGAGCTCATTGTAATCTCTGTTTATGACAACTTTGTATGTGCCGTTGTTTTTATAGGATATCTCGATTGTGTTTTCCATGAATACCTGTCAAAAAAAAGCTTCCGACCAGTGATCGGAAGCCAGTCTTCAGAATTTGTTGTTTAATGCCGGTACATCGAAAGCGCCGGATAAGATCTCCTGAAAATCTCCTGAAACATCAACATTCTTCGGAGTCAGAATGAATATGTAATGCGAGATCTTCTGCAGGTTACCCGCTATCGCATAAGTGCTGCCGCTTGTGAAATCTATAATTCTCTGGGCCATATCAACATCAAGGCCTTCCATATTCAGTAACACCGTGTGATTCTCAAGTAAAGTGTCGGTGATCTCTCTTGCATCTTCAACGGATGTGGGCTTGATTACACATACTTCCATTCCGTTGCTCATCAGCCTGTTGCTGCCGGTTCTGGGTGTCCTTCTTGCAGGAGCCTTGGCCTTTTCCTCTTCGTCGTCAAGAGTCTGTGCTTTTACCGCTCTCTTGTTGACCGAACGGGAAGAAGCTCTGTCTTCGTAGTCATCATCATAATAACCGTCGTCTTCGTAATCTTCCTCGTCATCGTACTTCATAGCACCGAGCATTTTGTCAAGTAAACCCATAATAATCTCCTATCCTTCGACCCTTTATTCCCCTACATATACTGCCTGTCACCGAAAATCGAAGTACCGACCCTTACAAACGTCGCCCCTTCTTCGATCGCAACTTCGTAATCGCCGGACATGCCCATAGACAGACAATCCATATCAACATTATCAATGTTTTTGCTGTCTATGTCAACCGATAATTGTCGCAATGTCGAAAAAACGGCTCTGTTTTCCTCGGCGTCGGAAACAAACGGAGCAACAGTCATCAGCCCGCGTATCCTTATGCCGGGAAGAGTGCTTATCTCCTTGACAAGATCAGGAGCGTCTTTTACCAAAACACCGAATTTGCTCTCTTCTTGGGCTACATTGACTTCAATAAGTATATCAACGCTCTTTCCGGCTTTGACAGCCTGACGGCTTATCTCGGTTGCAAGCTTTAAAGAGTCGACGCTGTGGATCATTGCTACTTTATCTACGATGTATTTTACTTTGTTTGTCTGAAGATGTCCTATAAGATGCCATCGTATGTCTTTGGGCAGATCCGGATATTTCTCAACGATCTCCTGGACGCGGTTCTCACCGAAATCACGCTGTCCTTCATCGTATGCTTCACGTATCATTTCGGAAGGCTTGGTTTTTGATACCGCGATCAGAGTGACTTTTCCCTCTCTCTTGGCTTTTTCCTCTGCCATCCGAATGTTGTTTCTGACTTTTTCAAGATTCTCTTTTACCATATGACAGCCTCAAATCATTCGTAAATAAAATCATTATCCGTAACCGAATCGCCCTTAAGCGCAATATAGTCATATACGGCCAGACCGTATTCGCTGTTTGATTTGACGATCGAGTACTCTTCGTTCTGGTTAAGGATCGTTATCTGCTTAAAATCAGCATATCCTTTATTGATATTGTAAACGCCTATAAGGCTCGCCTGTTTGGATATCGGATATCGTTCGCCGTCTTCGGGCTTAATGACGTAATCTCCGACTTTGAAAACGGATTCGTCAACATACAGATTACCGTCAACATTGTTATAGATCGTAACCGGGATGAATTCCGTCGAAAGTGTCCCGTCTTCAAGGTACGTCTCGCGGTTAAAGCCGTCATCCTGGCTGTTGCCGCCCTTTGTCAGATAGTCCTCGGGGATCAGGTAGAATGTTCTCTCCACTATAGCGGAATTGGGTATCTTCAGACCTTCCCGCGCATTATCCAGTAGCTCAATCTCAACAAACCTGTCGGTCGAAAAAGTTATCATGGAATTGTTGAAATCCAGTTTTGCGTATATTCGCCCGTTCTGTCTGAGTATCGTAACGGCGGCCCATGCCGTGTAATTGTTTTTAAGGAATCTGACTTCGATATAATTCGTATCAGCAAGTGACTGCGCTCTTTCCTCATCAATCTCGATTATGATCGACCACAGTTCACTCGTGATAAGCTTATAAGCTGTGTCCCCTTCGGAAATAAGATCGTTTGAATGAAGCACGCTCTTCTCGTAGTCCACACCTTCAACCTGTTCCGGAGTTATCGTCTCTGCTGTCAGTTCTTCATAGCCGTCGGAAAAATATTCTATGATTCCGCTTTCAGGTGCATATCCGAAATCGATCGAATCGGCATAGTTCTCCGCACGAAGTTTGTCTATATTCGCAAGTACGGCATTGTTGGCGAGTTTGAGCGTCGTGCCTTCAATGGCATATTTAAAATCGTATGTATCGATATAATTCTCGGGTTTGAAATTAACGGCAAATGTCGATATCGTATTCCTGATATCGGCAAGGCTTTCATTGGAAATCGAACTCTCATCGCTGCTCTGATCATTAACCATCTCGGCGAGCTTACCGGTTGAATCGACGGTATAGACCATTGAAAACGCGTTGACTTTCTCCGATTCCCTTGCGTAATAGTTGATGTATCCGGAAAAATCACTTGTTATGACTTTCTCATCGCGCAGGATGACACCTTTATATGTGTTATTGATGGCAAGAGAACCGAGCTTAACCTCATAAGGTGTTATATGGCTCTGTCTGAAATACGATACGACCATGATGACCATATACACAAAAATAACCAGGAATACGAGTACTCCCGGATTAAAGCTTATGGGCTTGCGGTATTGGGAAACCTTTGAAGGTTTCGATTCATCCTGATTTTTGTTCTTTTTCTTCCTGCGGGACATTTCCAACTTTAAGGAAAGTCCCGGTTACCCGGGACTTTCCGAAGATATCTTTGTTTAAAGAGCTACTATTACCTGTGACTTGAACTTTTCGGGAACTTCCTCCATCTCGAGTGAGATACTGATTATAAAATCAACGGAGAACTGTGAACTTATGCTGTCGAGCTTGACAAAGACTCCTTCGACTTCGTTTTTATCTTTAATAAAAGCCACATCCATAAAACTGTCGAGATAAAGTTCCTGAAGATCGTGGTCCTGTGAAACGATGCCGCACAGGAAACCTATGAATTCGTCGGTAGACGTGAACGGGAACTCCGATGTGTTGATGAGCCTTATACGGTTCTTGAGCTCATACATATGCTTTGCGTTCTTGTCCAGATAAACAATATTTCCGTCAACGGTCTTCACCGCGTTATTGACTTTTTCAAGTAAGTGTTTTGTTTTGCCTTTGCCTTTGGCTCCAACAATAAGCTGAATCATTACAGATCCTCCTTTTATTAAAGATTATACCTAATTATAGTTTATTTAAGCCTAAATGACAACCAAAATCAATGAATGTCAGTAAGCAGTGTGGTCATATTCCTGTACAGACTGTCATGGTCGGTTGAGCCCAGTATTACTGAGATGTATGTGTGTCCGTTGTCTCCGTTGGACAGCAGGATCAGACAGCTTTTCGCGGCTCTTGTGGTACCTGTCTTACCGCCTATTACATTTACACCGTCCGGAGCTTTGACGTCTCCGTTCACATAGGCGTTTGTCGATTTGATCTCGATTGTCTTCGGGTTACCTTCCCTGTCCTTATATGTACTCTTGAACTCGGTCGTGTTGATTATCTTGCGGAACTCCTCAAACTGCATCGCGGCGTTAAATATCAGATACAGATCATAAGCCGTTGTATAATGCTCGTCATTTGTCAGCCCGTGTGGATTTGTAAAGTTAGTGTTTGTGGCTCCGAGCTTTTTGGCCTCGTCGTTCATTACGGCGGCAAATTTCTCGACGCTTCCCGACAGATACTCCGCAATAAGTACGCCCGCATCATTTGCGGAATACATAAGCAGTGCATACAAAGCCTGCTCGAGAGACATCTTGTCCCCCTCTCTGATCCCGAGAAGCTGAGCTCCGGACTCCGTTATAAGAACATTCTGGCTTGCTGTCAGGGTATCATCAAGATGGCCGTATTTGAGAGCTATGTATGCGGTCATGACTTTTGTCAGGGAAGCCGGATTGAGTTTGGCATGAACGTTCTTGGCATAAACGGTCTCGGCACTTGTGGCATCAAACAGTCCGCCCGCCTCCGCTTCATCGATCACAAGCGACATTTTCTCAAAATCGTTGTCACATACGCAAATATCGGCAGCAAAAGGTTTGATGTCGGAAGATACTCCTCCGACATTTTTGATATTGAATGAGCCTGTTTCCGAATCGGGGTCAAAAGGTAACGCCAGACGCGATGAGCAGGAAGAAAGCAGTATGGATATGATCAGCGAAACCGCCGTGATCGCCACGGACCTACTTGTACATCTCACGCCACTCCATATCTCCTCTGTCAAGTGATTTTATAAGAAGTTCCGCAGTGGCAAGATTCGTTGCCAGCGGAATATTGTGCGTGTCGCAAAGTTTAACGATATAGTTGATATCGGGCTTATGAAGATCGGGAGCAGACGGATCACGAAGAAATATCATCAGATCGATCTCATTATGTTCGATCTGAGCACCGATCTGCTGCTCTCCGCCCAGATTGCCGGCAAGATACTTGTGAACCGACAGATTGGTCACTTCTTCTATCAGTCTTCCGGTTGTGCCCGTTGCAAACAGTTTGTGTTTGGAAAGAACGCCTCTGTACGCGATACAGAAATTCTGTATAAGTTTTCTCTTGGATTCGTGTGCGATAAGTCCGATATTCATCAGAATTCTCCCTCAAAATATATGCTTTCAGGTGACTGCAGTCTGACATTTATGACAAAGCCAATGCCTATGAACAGACTGACAAGACTGGTAAGACCGTAACTGACAAAAGGAAGCGTCAGTCCGGTATTGGGCAGAAGTCCCGTTACAACACCTATGTTTATGAACGTCTGAATGCCTATGAGGCCGGCCATTCCTCCCGCAATGATCTGACCTGCAAGATCTTTGGCCCGTCGTGCTGTCATTATACACATGATCGCTATCAGAAACAGCAGACCGATGACGACGCAACACCCGACAAACCCCATCTCCTCGCCGATGACTGCAAATATGAAATCGGTATGAGCTGCCGAAATGAAATTACCGTTTTTGACCGAAGCCACGACGTTATTATTGATACCTTTACCCGAAAGCTGCCCCGAACCTATGGCAGTCATGGCATTAAGGGTCTGATAAGCCTCGGATATAGCATATTCGTCGGGATACAGCCATGCAAGTATACGGCCTTTGTGATAGTCCTCGATAATGTGTACATCGTCCCGCATAAGGTATCGAAGAGCCAATACGAACGACGGGACACCGATGATTATAACACCTCCGATAATCTTCCAACTGACTCCGCCTATGAACATGATCACGCAGAAAATGGCGACTATCATGATCGTTGTGGACAGATCGGGCTGTTTGAATATCAGGTATATCGGCGGAAGGATCAGAGCGACACATGATACGATGATACGCACCGTATTAAGGTTCTCTTTATGTTTCATAATAAACGCGGCATAGAATAAAATCAATAATATCTTGACGAGCTCGGAAGGCTGGAAACGTATTCCGCCGATCTCAAACCATCGCTGCGCGCCGCCGCCCGAATCACCGAAAAGTTTGACCGCGACAAGCAGTCCGATACTCGCCGCATAGATAAGCCAATAGAACTTCAATACGAACGAATAACTGACAAAAGACACTATGAGCATCGCAACAAGGCCCATCACGAAGCCTTCCTGCTGGTGCCTTACATATGATTCATCCGCGCTCTTGATAAACACGATACCGATCGATGTTATCGCAATGCACAGGATCACAAGAAAAAAATCATATTTTCTGAAGTTATAATTCTCAAACATAAACAGACCTAAAACGGTATATCCGCAAGAAAATCTTTGGTAATGTCTTCGCAGACAACACCTTCGGAGCTCATATATACGATCTTCGCGCCCGCAAGCTTACGAAGAAATCCCGCATTCTTGGAAAACAGCGTACATCTTTCACCGGCAACCTCGATCGCTTCGGACTTGATGTCAAGAGCAACCGCGAATGCACCCTCATCACCTTTGATACCTGCCGAAACGTCACCGTATACGGTACCGAGTACAACAACACTTCCTACAGCCGAAACGCTCGCTCCGGGGTTTACATCACCGAGAACGACGATACTTCCTTCGGTTTCGAGATTCTGACCCGCATGCAAAGTACCTTTATATACCGAAGTATTCTCGATGTTTCCGCTCGGAGAAAAAGCATTTGCTGCCTGTATGAATACCTCGTTCTTCTTCTCGTTACGATCCATTATGCACAGAACCGTAACATGCGTATATTCGGAAAACGCTTCGACAAGAGCTCGCTCTTCAAGGTCCGAAAGAGATCTGCCCTCAAAAGTTATCACCAGCTTGGCATCCCCGAGGAATCTGTCGGATTCGATAAGTCTTTGCGCAAAAGCAACATAAAGATTCTCGAAAGGCATATCGGGGTTAAGAATCAGTTTTAATCCGTTCGGAAAACTTTTGATCGTTACAGCGTCTTTCATTTTGGTTCCTCTTTTACTAGTCTTCTATTATCTCGTTTGTGGACTCGTCGGCAATACCGTTTACAAGCTTATCCGCATCCTCGACTTTGAAATAATAACTTAGTACGTCTTTGGATAACTGTGCTGCATTAGCCGATGTGTAACCGTATGCTATACGCGTTGCTACCGTTATCTCGGGATCGTCATACGGTGCAAATCCGATGAAAACGGCGTGGTTTGTTCGCGATTTGCTTGTCTGTGCCGTTCCGGTCTTGCCGGCGGTGTCTATCGGAAAACCTCGGAAAGCAGCGGCTTTTTCAACAACCTCACGCATTCCCGAGTATATCTGGCTCCATGTGGATGAAGCAAATACGACACTGTTCTGGATCTCGGGAGATGCCGAGAGTATAACGGCCCCTTCCGGATCGACTATCTTGTCAAGAAGCGTGTATTTATAACATGTCCCTCGAGTCGCGATCGTGGTCACGTACCTTGACAGGCCGACTGTCGTATAGTTGTGACTACCCTGACCGATAGCCGAATCGACAGGAAGTTCGTCGGAAAACTTGGGAGTGTTTTCTTCCATCTCAATTCCGGTCTTTGTCGTCAGTCCGAACAGATCGGCATATTTCTTAAGAACTTCCAAACCGTGCTGTTCGTCGTAGTTCGTTGTGTGCATGTTTGTTGCGAGCCTGAAACCGACTTCGTAGAAGAAACAGTTACACGAATTACCGATGGCTCCTTTTACGTCGAGGGGACCGTGAGCACCGGGATATACCCAGCATTGCTTCTCAACATCAAAATATTCGAATACACCTTCACATTTGATAGTCTCGCCGACATTTACTATTCCTTCTTCAAGCGCACAGGCTGCGGAACAGGGTTTGAAAGTCGAACCGGGTGCGGTCATCTGCTGAGTCGCATTGTTGTACAAAGGACTCGAAAGATCCGACAGAAGCTTTGCATAATAATCGGAATCTATCGAATTTGCAAATCTGTTGTTATCGTACCCGGGATAAGTTACAAGTGCCAGCAGTTCTCCCTTTTTGTTCGCGACAACACACGATCCGGAGCAGGGATCCAGCGCAAGCATTGCAGGCGTAAGCTCAAGGTTTGATATCTTGTTTATAATGAATTCATACGGTGTCTTTGCACCGGTTTCAAGCAGTGCTTTTTCCTCGGCGGTTCCGATTATTATCTTCTGTTCGTACAGTATCATGCACAACTGTTTGCCGCTTATGTTGTTATCGGCGATCATGTATTTGTACATCTTCTTGTCGAAACCGGTATTCTCGGAAAGATCATTGATTATAAAATCGACAAGTTGTGTATATACTTCCTCGGAATCCGAATACTGGCTGTTCAGATGGAATTTCGTAACATCCATCCAGTTGTTTGCAAGACAGTAATGAAGGTATTCGTTAAGGCTTATCGTCTCATTAATTGCCCAGTCTATGTATGTCTTGTCGTTCCTGTCCACAAGATCGGAAACAAGTACGCCGGTCGACTGCGACATCAGTCTCGAAACAATATAACTCTGGTAGACTTCCATTTCTTCGGGAAGGTCTCTGTAAGGTGTCTTGGCGTTTAAAAGTTCTTCTTTTATTGATGCCATGACCGCACTCTTCTTGTCGAGGTAAGCGGAATACACCTGTTTTTCGTATTCGGCGGCATTGTCGCCACCGAGATGATCTATATCGATGACGTTGTTATTGACAAGTGCATAATACACATCATCTATCGGGATCATCATGAGGGATGATTTTACGACATCGTTGTTGTATGTTTTCATATTGACGATCTTCGATACAAGTATACCTGCAAGCTTTTGCTCAAGCATATTGTATACGGCCTTCTGAAGATCGGCATCTATCGAAAGATATACATCGGAGCCTGCGCTCGGATCAACATGGGATATCGTTTCAATGATCTTTCCCATGTTATCGACGTAGATAGCATCTTTACCTTTTTCACCCTGCAGGTACTCCTCCATCGACTTTTCTATACCCGATTTTCCGACCATGTCGGCGCCGTTGTAATCATGAGATGATCCGGCCAGTTCGGCAAGATCTTCGGGAGATGCATTTCCGGTGTATCCGATTATATGAGCAAAGTACACCGGGTCGTTGTACTGCCGCAGCGTGTTGACTTCTATTCCGACACCCTGGAGTATATCCGAGTTCTCCTTGATGGCGGCAACTGTAAGGTCGCCTACGTCATCGGCTATGACCGTAGACAGATATTTCTGATAACTGTTGGTCGCGAGCTGATAACGGACGGTCATGAGCTTTAAGACTTCTTCCTTGGTATATCCCTCAAGAGGAACGAAACGGCTGTCTCCCTTTTCGTCAATGACAGTATGACCTATACCGTATTTCTTCGAGTCCGCAAGAAACCTGACAACGTCATCGGGCGTGGAATTACGCTCGGCTGTCGTAAGATCATCCATGGATTTATGTCCGTAGACATCGGCCAGAAATCGCGTCAGTCTCGTTCCGGTGAGAGTGAACTCGTATTGCCCGTAGTTATTTAGAATGATGTTAAAATCATTATCCACGGTATCTCCGCACTCTTCCACTATTCTTATCGCTCTTGATATCGAATCGTTTATCAGTGCGTTCTTGTTCTTACCGGATTCGAAATTATCTTCTATGGTCACCGAATAAGCAAGCTTGTTGTATGCAAGAAGATTACCGTTTCTGTCATAGATGTTTCCGCGGGTACTCTTAAGAGTCGTCTCTTTTTTGATAGTGAGCTTGAAGTTATTAAGATAATCCTGACCGTTGATTATCTGCATCACAAACAGACGCTGTACGAGAACAACTATGAGAATGACATATACGATAAGTATGATCGTAAAACGATTAAAAATGGCATCTTTGAGCCATTCCTTGATATCCGATAACAATCAGGCAGTCCTTCTTTCCAAATCCTCAAGCCATTCGTTGATCGAAAGGATGATCTTGTAGAAAATGATCGTAACGAAGATCGTATAGACGATCTCCGGAAGTATCACGTGAAGAAAATAGTATCCGAAGCGAAGCTTTCCCTGAATAAGAAACCTGAATACATAAACGATAAAACAGTAAACGAGCTCCGAACTCGTGATCAGAACCATGGGAAGCTTAACGTCTTCCGGATAGAATATGCTTGCAAAGAAACCGTTCAGGTAACCGATGACCATGTATGCCAGCGCATAAAACCCGATAATGTTCCCGAACAGGATATCTATGATAAGTCCCGAAATAAACCCGATGAACATTCCTTCTTTCTTGCCGCGCATGAATCCGAAACACGAGGTGAGAATGATCAGAATGTTGGGAGCAACTCCGCCCATGGGTAGTATTCTTATCATTGTGCTCTGTAACAGATACCCGATCAGTATCAGTAAGAGCATTGTGATCTTTCTGTACATATCATTCCTTTGTCTGCTTCATGACTGTAACGACAAGCACAATGTCAAGATGCTCAAAATCAACTACAGGTGTGATATACCCGGACTTGGTCAGGTTGTTCGAATCGTTGTTGATCTCCTTGATATATCCGATTGATATTCCGGGAAGATATTTGCTGCTTATCTGGCTCGTAACGATCTGGTCTCCGGGAGCGACAGCATTGTCCTCGTCACGAAGTTCGGTGAACTTGATGTTACCGTTTGAATACATCTCAAGATCCCCGGTCACTATCATGGTGTCCGAGGTGTTAAGAACCATTGCGCTTATATTCGAATCATCGTCGATTATCGATCTGACCGTCGCCCAGTTCGGTCCGACGCTCGTGACAATACCGACAAGTCCGGAGCCGGCCATGACGTTCATATTGACTTTGATTCCGTCATTACTTCCTTTGTCGATAAGGAAGGTCGAATACCAGTTACCGGCATCTTTACCAATTACACGGGCTCCTACCGTCGGATAGTCGCTGTATCTCTCATCCAGACTTAAGAGCTGACGAAGTTCGGCAAGTTCGTATTTGTCTATTGTAAGATCATTGATCTTGATCGTAAGCTCGTCAACGGTCTTCTTAAGTTCCTCGTTCTCGGTCCGGAGACTCTCGAGTTCTTTGATTGATTCGGATCTGTCAAAGAGCCAACTTCCCGCATACGCGATTCCTTTCTGAAAAGGTATTACCGTATACCCAGCAACCGCTTCGGGAGGACCGTCCATTATGTCGGTAGCATAAGAAAGCACCATCATGATAATGCATAATACAGACAGTGCCAGCAATACGTACTTACTTGGTATATCGATTTTGTTCCTGCTTGATCTTTTGCGTGCCATATATTACCTACACGGAAAAATCTTCCATTGTATAAACGATCGGATGAAGTCTCTCGTTCTTGATTATCTGTGACAGACCGTATGCCACACTCCCCTCTTTATGAGGCGAGAATAATACGTTCAGTCCCGTACTCTTTGCTATAAGCTGATGAAGATCGCCGATCGTGGCGCTTCCGCCCGTAAGGAAAATCCCCTTTTTGTAAATATCCGCGCCGAGTTCCGGAGGAGTACGCTCCAAAATCAGTCTGACATTGTCTATGATGGTCTCAAAATGCTCGTGCATTGCACGTTCAATAAGCATTGTCGGGATCGTTCTCTCTACGGGAAGACCCGTGACTATATCTCTTCCGTATACGACCGCATCACGCTGCGACGCTTCCAGATCGGGCAGATCTATCTTCGTCTGCTCAGCCGTCTTCGCACCGATAAGAAGATTGTATTCCTTACGGATCATGTTCCTTATCGATTCATCGAACTTCTTGCCACCGATCTTGATCAGTTTTGAAAGCACAATACCCCCGAGACTTAATATGGATATCTCGGTAGTCTCATAACCTACGTTAACAACAAGAAAGCCCTGTGAACGGTGCATCTCAACATCCATTCCGATACCGTCCGCAATGGCTTTTTCAACGATATAAATATTCCTTGCCCTTATGTTCGATTCCTTGACAAGATCTACGAATGCACGTTTCTCCACTTCGGTGATATCGGTTGGCACGGAGATGTAATAATCCGCGCTCCTGATATTTCCGTCCATCTCATCGTTAATGAAGTTCCTGATAAGGATCTGCATATGATTGATGTCCGCGATCACCCCGTATGTAAGCGGAAAGGTGACTTTGATGTTATCGGGTGCTTTCTCATACATCGTAAAAGCATCGTCACCGTATGCGAACAGGTTACGCCTGTTCTGTATCGCGATCATATTTTTGTGGGATACGATCCTGTCGGTGAAACCGTTGTATATTTTTATGTTATAGGTACCAAGATCTATACCGAATGCGTTGATAGCCAAAACCAATCCTCGTCTTCACATACTATATCTAGCATATTTTATCATAAGAATATCTAGATGTATATATTAACTATTTTTTCGGATACAAGTTCCTGAAGCGAAGAAAGTATTCCGAATTTTGCCGAGGGCCATGTCAGACCTCCCTGAAAATAGACGCTGTACGGCTCTTTTATCGGGCCGTCAGCCGATAACTCTATCGAGCTTCCCGAAATGAAAGCTCCCGCCGCCATTATGACTTTACTGTCATAGCCCGGCATATCCCATGGCTCGGGTACCACATGAGAATCGACAGGAGATGCAGCCTGGATACCTTTGCAGAACGCACAGACCGCTTTTTCGGACCCGAGCGTTACCGCCTGAATTATGTCATGCCGGCTCTCCTTTGAATCCGGTATTACCGAAAATCCCAGCTTTTCATATATATTTGCTGCAAATACCGCTGCTTTGAGAGCGGAATTGACTACGGAAGGGGCCAGAAAAAGGCCCTGATAAAGCGATCTGTTTATATCAAGCGTTGCTCCGACTTCTTTTCCGAGTCCAGGGCTTGTAAGCCTGTATGCAGCTTTTTTGATACATTCCGAAGTTCCGGCAATATAGCCTCCGAGAGGAGCAAGTCCTCCGCCGGGATTTTTTATAAGAGATCCGACTATCATATCGGCACCTTCATCGGAAGGCTCTCTTTCTTCAACGAACTCTCCGTAACAGTTATCGATCATGACAATAACGTTTGGATCGATGCTTTTTACAAACCTGATTACTTCACCGATCGATGATACGGAAAGCGAAGGACGCGTCTGGTATCCTTTGGAGCGTTGAACAGTCACCATTTTTGTGTTCGGACCCATCGCTTTTTTGATCCCGTCAAGATCAAATGAGCCGTCAGGAAGAAGATCCACCTGTCGATAAGTTATTCCGTACTCCGCAAGTGAACCGCAGCTTTTTCTTATACCGATCACTTCTTCCAATGTATCGTACGGTTTACCCGAAACCGACAAAAGTTCATCACCGGGACGAAGCTGCGATGAAAGCGCTATTGCAAGAGCATGGGTTCCGCATGTTATTTGAGGACGAACAAGCGCATCCTCGGTATGAAACACATTTGAATATACTTTTTCAAGCGTGTCTCTACCGAGATCGTTATATCCGTAACCGCTAGAAGGCATAAAGCATGCTTCGCTGACTTTGGCCTCGTGCATTGCATTTATCACCTTCATCTGGTTATATTCGCAAACCCTGTCAAAATCGGCAAACCGGAGGGCAAGTCCGCTTAGGATGTCTTCTCCGAATTGAAATACTTCCTTTGAAATTCCGCATGATTCGTACATTTGATACAGATCACTCATTTATAATCCCCTTCTTTTTGAGTTCATCATCGATAACGGACATTATATCCGTATTAAGGCTCTTATCGAGCCATATTACATCACGTTCTCTCCTGAACCAGGTGAGCTGTCGTTTGGCAAAATGCCTCGAATCTCTTTTAATCCTGTAAACGGCTTCCTCCAATGAGATCTCACCGCTCAGGTGATCTATGATCTCCTTGTATCCGAGCCCCTGCATTGAAATGTTTTCCCTTCGCAGTCCTTTTTGCATCAGGGATTCAACCTCTTCGACGAGACCTTCCCCGATCATTTTATCTACACGCTTATCTATATTCCCGTAAATACGGCTCCGCTCATCGGTAAGAACAAAAATGCAATGATTATAAACCGGTTTTCTTGTCCTGTTTTCTTCATTGTGTTTTGAGATGAGTCCTCCGGTCTGATGATTGTATTCAAGTGCCCTCACAAGTCGTTTGTGATCGTTTACGCTGATATTTGCAGCCGCCTTGGGATCGATTATCTCCAGCATATCGTGAACGTGTTTTGCGCCTTTTTCATCGATAAGATCCCACAAAGACTGTCTGTAATCGGGATCATCAATGCATTTGTCAAAATCGGTATCATACAGTACGCTTTGAATGTAGAACCCGGTACCTCCGACCATTATCGGGATACGACCTTCCCGTCTTATCCGACGGATCGCATCGTTTGCCATCTGCTTGAACATCACGATATTAAATTCCTCAAAAGGATCCAGAATATCTATGAGGTAATGTTCTATACCGCCCGTTTCTTCGCTTTTGATCTTGGCGGTTCCGATGTTCATTCCTTTATAGACCTGCATTGAATCGCAACTGATAATGCTTCCGTTGTATTTTTGTGCAACGCGGACGGCGAGGTCCGATTTTCCGACGGCAGTCGGGCCGGCTATAATTATAAGAGGCTCCATGTCATACTATCCTCTTGAACAGTTTCTCAAGATCGGCTTTTGAAAAAGTCACGATCGTCGGTCTTCCGTGAGGGCAATTGTAAGGATTGTCAAGTGACAGCAGCTCATCGATGAGCGCATCGGCTTCTCTTACCGACATTCTCATGTTACCCTTTACGGCGGCTTTGCAAGCCATCGTGGCGATCCTGTCTTTAATCTGTGAGGGTTCTTTTGCGCCGGGATTCTCGGAAAGTTCATCGAGAAGGCTTTTGAAATACTCAAGTTCTCCGAGCCTGAACAATTCCGTCGGTACGGCGGACAGCGCATATTCTCTGCCGCCGAAATGCTCTATGACAAATCCTGTTTCGGAAAAAACATCGAGATAACGTTTAACAGTCTCCTCTTCCGATAAAGAAAGCGAAAGTATGTAAGGAGGACTGATCATCTGTGACATCACGGAATTTTCGGATATCTGTTTGGAAAATCGTTCATACAGTACCTTTTCATGTGCCGCGTGCTGATCGATTATGTACATTTTGCCGTCATACTCGATGATCCAGTATGTGTCAAATACCTGCCCGATTATCCTGTGCTTTGCACGCTCTTCTTCACCGAGAAAACCTTCCTTGAACAAAGTTTCCTGAACAGGCTTTGCTTCTTCCTTTTCAATTATCAGTTTTGCGGCGGACTCTTCTTTATATTTCTCGACCTTTTTGATCTCAAACGGCTCCGGAACGGGAATTTTAACCTCGCTCTCAGGGATCTCGTGTTCCTCTTCCACCGAAGCCTCGGGTATAAGCTCACGTTTCGTTATTCCGGACAGAACCGTATCATAAACAATACTGTATACATTCCTCTCTTCCAGAAACTTAATCTCGGTCTTTGCCGGATGAACGTTTACATCAATGAGTTCAGACGGGATATCCAGAAACAATACGGTGAAGGGGAATCTGTGCTGCATGAGAAAAGCTTTGTATGCTTCCTCAACGGCGGATGAGAGTATCCTGCTCTTTATAAATCTTCCGTTGACAAAGAATATCTCAAAATTCCTGTTTCCGCGTGCTGTTTCGGGTTTTCCGACAAATCCGTAAACCGAGCACGTTTCCGTCTCCGATGTAACTTCAACGAGAGATTTTTGAGCATCTCTTCCGAAAACGGAATACAGATTTGACATTGTGTCACCGAGACCGTTACTTGAAAGCTTAAGATTTCCGTTTAACACATACTTAAATGCAATGCCGGGGTGTGACAGTATCAGTCTTTCAACAAGTTCGGTTATATATCCGCCTTCGGTAACAGCGCTTTTTAGAAATTTGAGTCTTGCGGGTGTGTTGTAAAAAAGGTTTCTTACTATGATCGTTGTTCCTTCCGGAACTCCCGCTTCATCAAGAGACATTTCTCTGCCGCCTTCAATGCGATACCTGTATCCGATAAGGGAATCTTTCTGCCGTGTCATCATCTCGACTTTTGAGACTGCAGCAATCGAAGACAATGCTTCACCCCTGAATCCAAGAGATGTGATTCCGAGAAGATCTTCTATAGAACTTATCTTGCTTGTGGCATGACGGCAAAAAGCAAGAGGAATAGACTCTTTTTCGATACCGCAACCGTTATCGGTGACACGGATATAGTCAGCACCGCCGCCTTTTATCTCAATGCTTATGTTTAATGATCCGGCATCGATAGCGTTTTCAACAAGTTCTTTAACAACATTTACGGGTCGTTCAACAACTTCGCCGGCGGCGATCATATTTATCGTTTTATCGTCCAGTACGTTTATGGTGCTCATCTGTTACCACCTGTTCTTCAGCTTGCTCTGCAGCATGCTTATCGCATTTAACGCTTCAACGGGTGTCATGTTATCGCAGTCAAGGTTCCTTAGTTCCTCGATGATCTCCTCGTCGCTTATCGTATCAAAAAGTGACATCTGTCCTCTGTCAACATCATCGATTGTTGCGGGAATTCTCTTTTGCGGAGTGACTGCGGCAATAAGACGTACGCTTGCGGAAATATCGTTTTGCGCAAGCTGTGTCACAAGTTCGTTTGCGCGTCCTATAACGCTGTCGGGAAGTCCGGCCAGTTTGGCGACCGCGATTCCGTAGCTCTTGTCGGCTCCGCCTTTAACTATCTTACGAAGAAATACTATCGTATCCTTCTTCTCTTTGACGGCAATACAGTAATTGTTAACACCCGGGATCTTTCCTTCGAGCTCCGTCAGTTCATGATAATGAGTGGCAAACAGTGTTTTTGCGCCCAAAAGTTTAACGTTACTTATATATTCGATCACAGCCCAGGCTATCGACAGTCCGTCGAATGTCGATGTACCGCGTCCGATCTCATCAAGTATCAGAAGACTCTTTGATGTTGCATTCCTGAGGATATTCGACACTTCCGTCATCTCAACCATGAACGTAGATCTTCCGCTTGCAAGATCATCGCTGGCTCCGACTCTCGTGAATATCCTGTCAACTATTCCGATATTCGCTTCTTTGGCGGGCACGAAAGAACCGATCTGAGCCATCAGAACAATGAGTGCAACCTGACGCATATATGTTGATTTTCCGGCCATATTGGGGCCGGTTATAACACTTATTCTGTTTGTGGAATTATCAAGATACGTGTCGTTTGAGATGAACATCTCATCTTTGGTGAGAAGTTCGACGACGGGATGACGGCCGTCTTTGATATCGATTATTCCTTTTTCGTTTATCTTGGGGCGAACGTATCCGTTTGCGCTTGCAACATACCCTAGAGAAGCATAGGCATCCGCAACGGCTATAACCCTTGCACTTGCAAGAATCCTGTCGACCGATGCCGAAAGCTTATCTCTAAGCTCAATGAACATGTCATATTCAAGCGAGAACAGTTTGTCTTCGGCGTTAAGAATTGTATCTTCAAGCTCTTTCAGACGTTCCGTCGTATATCTCTCGGCATTTGACAGAGTCTGTTTCCTGATGAAATCTTCCGGAACAAGTTCCAGAAAAGAATTGGTGACTTCGAAATAATATCCGAACACTCTGTTATACTTGATGCGAAGATTCTTTATTCCCGTGCGTTCGCGATCATTGGCTTCAAGTTCGGCAAGCCATTTCTTCCCTTCGGTCTTGGCGTTCCTGAGTGAATCCACCTTTTCGGAATAACCGCTTCTGATTATGCCGCCTTCTTTGAGATTGATCGGAGCATCCTCGCTTATGGCTTCATCTATAAGGCTGCAAAGATCTTCAAGCGTATCAAGATCATCGCAAAGTGAATTGACGGCTCCCACCTTACAGTCAGAAAGCAGTGCCTTGATGGGCGGAAGCATTCTTATTGAATTGGCAAATGCCAGAAGATCCCGAGGATTGGCGGAGTGGTAATTGATCTTACCCATCAGTCTTTCGAGATCGTATACGGGATTGAGATATTCCCGAAGCTCTTCGCGAAGTATAAGATCCTCGGCAAAAGCCTCAACGGCGTCAAGACGGTTAGCGATCTTCTTCCTGTCCGTCAGCGGCTGTTCCAGAAACGAACGTATCATCCTGGCTCCCATTGCTGTTTTTGTTTTATCAAGCACATACAGGAGCGAACCTTTCTTGGATTTTTCAAGCATCGTTTCCGTAAGTTCGAGATTCCTTCTCGTTGCGGAATCAAGAACCATATAGTCGGTCACCGAATAAACCGAAAGCGTTCTGATCTGTTCGATGCTTCCTTTTTGCGACTCCGACAGATACTGGATCAAAGCACCCGAAGATACAACGCTTCCGTTACTTGCGTCAAGGCCGAGACCTCCGATGTCCGACACCCTGAACTGCCGCTTGAGCGCCTCCGTACAAAGCTCGTCGTCAAAGAACCACGGTTCGATCGGAAATACCGCTACGTTTAAATGAAATTTCAGACTCTCGAAATCGAATCCGGAAACCGTAAACGCTTCGTTACATATGATCTCGGACGGTGAGAATTTGTATATTTCGTCGATAAGTTTCTTTTCGTCGCGAACAAAAGTAGACAGGAATATACCGGTTGTTATATCGGAAACAGCGATTCCGTACACGTCTTCAGAATAATATATGCACATGATATAGTTGTTGGACTCTTCGCTTAGAGTATCCATATCTATATTGGTGCCGGGGGTCGCTATCCTTGTGACTTCTCTTTTAACAAGCCCTTTTGCATCTTTGGGGTCTTCGACCTGCTCACATATGGCAACCTTATATCCTTTCTGGACAAGACGATTGATATAAAGCTGTGCAGCATGATAAGGGACTCCGCACATCGGAGCCCTTTCGGCAAGTCCGCAGGCTTTGCCCGTAAGAGTCAGTTCAAGTTCTTTTGACGCGGTTACGGCATCATCAAAGAACATCTCATAGAAATCCCCAAGACGATAAAAAAGGATGCAGTCACTGTATGCTTCCTTTGTTTCCATATATTTTTGCATCATTGGAGACATTTTTTCTTCCATGTTCATCCCCGTAAATTCCGGTAAAGACTCCTGCCGGATCGTTTTCTTACGATCTCGCACAGTTTCATGCCGGTAAAATCAACAAATCTGCAGTCGGCAAAATCCCCTGCTATTGCCTCTTTAATGCACTTTTCAAGTCTGTCATAATCTTCGGTATCGTCCATATTGATATAATCAACGACAATCATTCCGGAAATATTTCTCAGACAGATCTGTCTTGCAATCTCATGTGTCGCCTCAAGATTGATATTAAGGAACGTCTCTGCCCTTGAAGCTTTTTTGTCTACCTGGGCGGAATTGACATCGATCGCTGTCAAAGCTTCCGTTGTTTCTATCGTAATGTAAGCTCCGCTTTTCAAATAAACCTTTTTTGAAAGAGCCTCTGATATTTTAGCATCAAATGCATACAATTTACAAAGCGGGAGAAGTTTGTCCTCATATAATCTCAGACTGACCCGGTCGGAAATATTGACCGGTTCGATAATATGATCGTATGGTTTTCTCAGAATCTCCATTATTTCAGGCAGATCACAAACGACTTCCTCTATCCCCGCACCTGTCAAAAGGAGTATGTCTTTGACAAATGCCGGAAGCGGTCTGTAGAGCACGCTGTACTGTGACAGATGATCCGATGAATCAAATATACCGTTCAAAAGCTTAGTGATCGCTTCGAATTCTTCGGTTGCTTTTATTGCGCCGTCAGTTTCGGTATGTGCTTTTGTCCGTATGATGATCCCGACGTTCTTATCCGCCGCAAGCGTCGAAAATCGTTCGATCAGCTCATGTTTTTCCCGCTCGGGAATCCTTGATGAAGCTTTTACGTAATCGGCTCCCGCAGTAACTACAACGTAGTCTCCGTCTATTGTTATCTTATCCGTGAAAACAGCCTTCTTGTCTGCATATGCTTCTTTTTTGTACATAAGCGGAACAAGCGATCCGTTCTTAAATACCTTCCCGACAAAAGCAAATTCATCGGTCGAATATCTTGCAAAACACGAATCGATACCTGCGATGCGATTTTCTATCCTGCAATTTATGACGGTTCCGATATCAAGACCGGAAAGTGTCTCGTAAACAAATATATGCCGAGCCCTTCCGTCTACAATATGCATCAATACATATCTGTTTTCATATTCGGTAAAAACGGCGATATTGTCTCTCATAATATGTTCTTTCCTATCTCATCAAGAGATACCAGGGCGCCATCCGATAAAGTGAACTGATCGATCCGCATCATATCAAGCGATAGAATTTTAGTATCTATCCCGGCCATATCGCTGAGGGCTCCGATAACGAGTTCAGGCTTCAGATTATCTGTACTTCCGGAACTTATCAGCATATTGATGCTGTTATCGCTTTGGTCAGTTGTAAGTTCGTATATAAGCGGTCGTATATCGATCTCTTTCTCGCTTTTTTTTGTCTTCTTTAACGCCCAAACGGATTCTTCGGCCAAAAGTTTACCGACAGCTTTATTAATCGGCTCAAAATGTTCGGGATCAATGCTGACCTTATATGAAGCCGCATTAACGCTTGCCATCGCATTTGCACACTTTTCGGGAAGCTCTTTGAACGATTCGATAACGATCTCTTCGACCGACTGATCGCGCAGACGTTTTAATGCTTCTTCACTTGATATCTTCTGCGTGATCTCAACATCGGCGTATTCTCCCGCACTTTCCATGCCAAGAGGAAGAGGCGGCGTAAAAGCAAGTATCTGATGGGGCGAAAATCCTTCCGAGTAAGCAACTGGTATCATTGCGCGTCTGAACAGCTTTTGGAAATATCGCATCACATCAAGGTGGCCGATATAAACGAGCGCACCGGTCTTTGAGAATCTAAGCCTTACTTTCATAGCAGATTCCTCCGTGATACCGGTTTGCGCCACACCCGCTGCATTTCACCCTGCAGTTTGGCGTAACTTTCTCCTGTTTTGCGTTTTCGTTCTCTCTTTTAAGAAATTCCCTTGTTACTCCTATATCTATGAAATCCCAGGGAAGTATCTCATCATAAGGCCTCTCCCTGTTATAGTAAAATGCCGGATCTATTTCTTCCTCTTCAAACGAGCGTACCCACGGTTCAAAAGAGAATTCCTCCGTCCATGCATCGAACATACAGCCGTTTTCATAGGCCCGTACAAGAACTTTTGACAGACGCCTGTCACCTCTTGCAAATATTCCTTCAAGTACGGAAACGTCAGCTGCATGCCAGTTATATTTGATGCTCTTATAGTTGAGCTGCTGTTTCATTGTGTCGTTGACCGTTTTTGCCTTCATTCGAAACTCATCGGTCGTATCCATCTTGGCCCACTGGAACGGCGTGAAAGGTTTCGGAACAAAAAACGATGTGGAAGTTACGATATTAACCTTACCTTTTCTTTCTTCCTTAGGGATCGTATCGTAATAAAGTTTGGCAATCTCATTGGACAGATAAGCGATGCCTTTCATGTCTTCTTCGGTCTCATACGGAAGTCCGAGCATGAAGTACAGCTTGACTCTTGTCCAGCCTCCGATAAACGCCTGACGGCAACCGCCGAGAATATCTTCTTCGGTAAGTCCTTTGTTGATAACGTTTCGCATCCGCTGGCTTCCCGCCTCGGGCGCAAACGTGACAACGGATTTTTTAATATCCTGTACCTTACTCATTACATCAAGCGAAAATGCATCGACTCTGAGCGAGGGAAGCGATATGTTTATGTGACGGCTTCCGAATTCGTCAATGAGATAATTGCATATTCCTTCGAGTTCGGGATAATCCGATGAACTGAGTGACGAAAGTGAGATCTCTTCATATCCGGTATTTGCAAGCATAACACGCGCGTACTCTTCAAGTTTTTTCTCATCGCGTTGTCTGATAGGTTTGTATACCGATCCCGCCTGACAGAACCGGCAGCCTCTGATACATCCTCTCTGGATCTCGAGAACCACCCTGTCCTGAGTCGCCTTAATGTAAGGAACGACAGGCTTATCGGGATAATATGTGTCAGAAAGGTCGGTCACGACTTCCTTTTCTATTACCTTCGGCATGTCGTCATATATGGGCGCAAACTCGCATATCGTACCGTCTTCATTGTAGGATACTTTGTAACAGGATGGAGCGTATATCCCCGGGATTTTTCCGGCTTCCCTAATAAACTCCGATCTTGACAGCCCCTTTTTCTTTGATTCTTTATACAGGTCGATCAGCTTCCTGTAGCTTGTCTCGCCCTCGCCGATGTACACCAGATCGAAGAAATCGGCAACGGGTTCGGGATTGTAAGCGCACGGTCCGCCGCATATTACGATAGGATCATCCTCGCTGCGCTTTACGGAATAAAAAGGTATACCCGCAAGATCAAGAATCTGCAGTATGTTCGTATAACACATCTCATATTGCAAAGTCATCCCGAGAAAATCAAAATCCGAGATATTATCCTGGGATTCGAGAGCGAACAGCGGGATATGTTTTTCTTTCATGATCGGATAAAGGTCCGACCAAACGGCAAATACTCTTTCGCACCATACGTCTTCAAAAGAATTGAACATATGGTACAGTATCTGCATTCCCAGATGCGACATTCCGATCTCATAAACATCGGGAAAGCACATGGCAAATCTTACAAGTCCTTCGGGATCTTTTTTGACCGCATTTACTTCATGACCTATATAACGTGCCGGCTTATCGATCGACATCAGTATTTCTTTGGAAAGAGCCAGTTTATCCATACCTGTAAATAATAACATAAGAAAAGACGTATTTACATACGTCTTTTCCTCGTATAAATATCATTCTGACGGTATCATCTGTGGATGTAGTTCGCGTACAGATTCACGTTGTCGGCATGTATACCGTTCGATTCGTCATACTTTACTCCGTCACCGTAATAGAAATCTTCGAATTTCACCTTTCTGTGGTGCGGATGCTCGATCATGGCCTCTTCGCCGTCCCTTACCCAAACGGTATCGATCCACTCTCTGTCATAATTGTCGTAGAATGATACTTTGTGCTTCTCGTAATACCATGCTCTTATCGCACGATCTTCGGTAACGTTCGTCCAGTCACCTTCCCAACCGACGAAATCATATCCTTCAATGCAGGGAGCATCGGGTAACGGAGCGGATCCGCCGTAAGGAACAATATCGGTCTTCCAGTATTCACCGTTCCATCCGTTATACCAGTGAACCGCACATGTAACTCCGGGCTGTCCCTTTGGCATGTTCAGATCTTTCCACCACTCCGGCCAGGGTGCCGATTTATTATTGTTGACTTTGAACCTGTAATCGGTAGTATATGATGCGGCTCTGTATGAAGCGGGTCCGGTTACATCCGACGTATCCTTGTTATATGCTCCGAGGATCACACGGTCTTCCGTGACATTTATCGCACTTCCCGCCCAATTTACAAACGTATATCCGGGTACGTAAGTATCCGTAGGTATGGGAGCGTTCTGTCCGTGCTTCACTTTGTAAGTAACGGTCTTCTCTCCGTAAACGTATGTGACGTTATGAGTCTTGGCAAGAACGGGACTCTGATAAACAAACGCAATAGCAATGAATAACGCCCCGGCTGTCAACGCTCTCTTTATTATTCCCTTCATAAAGATTACCCCTTTCCTCACGAAATTATGATTTTCGTCAGATACGGTTTGATTATACTAGTTTACATAAATAATTACAATATTCTTTTTGAATTTTCCGAAAGCATTTTAAGAGTCAACGATTGGCAAGTTCTTCCGTTACATCTTCCCACGTCAACCCTTTAACAGCCATCAGAACCATTATATGATACAGAAGGTCTGCGATCTCGTATTTACTCTCTTCGGCCTCGGGATTCTTGGCCGCTATTACGATCTCGGTAGCTTCCTCTCCTATCTTTTTGAGGATCTTGTCTATGCCTTTATCAAACAGATAGTTGGTATATGAACCTTCCTTCGGATTGTCTTTCCGATCGAGTATTACTCCCATCACGTCATCAAGAACGGTCATCGGATTCGTATCATCGAAATCGGTCTTTATAATTTCATTGAAAAAGCAGGAATATTCTCCGGTATGACACGCGTTTCCGATCTGGATCACTCCGGCAAGAAGCGTATCTTTATCGCAGTCACACGAAAGTGTTTTCAGGTACTGATAATGCCCGCTGGTCTCTCCCTTTTTCCACAGGCACTTCCTTGAACGTGAATGATAATACATGATCCCTTCGGTTACCGTACGTTCATAAGCTTCCCTGTCCATATAGGCGAGCATGAGCACTTCACCCGTTATACAGTCTTTTGTGATAACGGGAATCAATCCGGCCTCGTTACATTTAAGATCGTCCCAGGAAAATGCGCTCTCAAAGGATTCTATATTTATTCCCTGTGATTTTAACCGCATCTTCATTTCAAAGTATACGGGACCTTTATCGTTGATAACATCTCCGGACACCCCACAAATACCGTTTTTCTTTAGTATCTCGGAAATATCGGCATCCTCGTTTATGACAGTTATCAGCGGGATATCATCCGCTCTGTCGGCGGACGGTTTACCGAGTAGTATGGCTCCCGACGTATTGTCCCTGATCAGCTTGAGGTTATCGAGTATCTGCTCATTCGAATCGGCACAAACAAAAGTTTTCTTCTTCGAAAATCGCTTGCCGGCCTCTTCAATAAGATCGATATTGGACTGCTTTGCCATATTAAGAGCGACTTTCCGGCATCCCGCATACAGGAGCTTTTTGACATCCTCAAGACGGTTGACGTTTCCTGCACCGTATACGTCCGTAGCGATATTTTGCGTTATCTTCCTTATGGTGAGCAAAGCCTGCTCGTGTTCGTCGTCCCCTTCGGACAGATCAAACAAAAGGATAGCATCGGCGCCACCCACCGATAAAGTCACGCAGTATGAAACCGGATCGTCGGATAATACGGTATCGTCTTTGAAACCCTTTACAAATTTGCTGTTTTTAAGATATACGCAAGGTATGAGAAGTTTATTCATTAAAGCGTTCCTTTCGTTGAGAGAACATCGTTGATCCTCTGATCCACTGTAGTGGCTTCATCGAGCGATCTTGCAAAACTCTTGAACATCGCTTCACATATATGATGCGAATTGCTGCCCGAAAGAACCTTGATATGCAGGTTCATTCCCGCAGACCAGCTTACTGCCTGGAAGAACTCCCTGATAAGTTCCGTATCAAGATATCCGATCCTTTCGGTGGAAAAAGATGCATCATACTCAAAATAAGGTCTTCCGCAAAGGTCAACAGCCGTAAGAACAAGCGCATCATCCATCGGAAGTATCATTGAGCCGTATCGTTTGATCCCGGCTTTATCTCCTATCGCTTCTTTGATAGCCTGTCCCAGAACTATACCGCAGTCTTCCACGGAATGGTGTCCGTCAACAAGAAGATCACCTTCGCATGTCAGATCCAGATCAAATAATCCGTGTCTGGCAAAACTTTGAAGCATGTGATCAAAAAAGCCAATACCCGAATCGATCTTATATGTTCCGGTGCCGTCTATGCACAGTCTGACCGAAATATCGGTCTCGTTTGTTTTTCTTTTGATCTCGGCGATCCTGTCGTTTACTGTTTTCCTTGGCATATCACAATACTCCTTTGTCAAATCTGACGCCTATTGAATTGGCATGCGCGGTAAGTCCTTCCGCTTTTGCAAAACTCATTATATCGTCGCACGAGCGCTCAAGCGCCTCTTTCGAATATCCGATGATGCTCGTTCTCTTGATAAAAGCATCTACACCGAGAGGCGAGAAGAACTTCGCGGTACCGTTTGTCGGAAGAACATGATTGGGACCGGCATAATAATCTCCGAGAGGTTCCGAAGAATACGTCCCGAGGAAGATCGCCCCGGCATTGTTTATCCTTGTCATGTCCGTATACGGATCTTTTGTTATGATCTCAACATGCTCGCTGGCGATCCTGTTTGCTGCCTCGAATGCCATGTTCATATCGGAAGCCGTAAGTATATAGCCGTAATTATCAAGTGACTTCCTGATTATATCCGATCTTTCAAGCTTCTCGGTAAACTTATCGACCCACTCCGATACTTCCCCGGCAAGACGTTCACTGTCGGTTATAAGTATCGCACTTGCAAGTTCATCATGCTCCGCCTGTGACAGAAGATCTGCGGCAACATACTTTGCATTGGCGCTATCATCCGCGATAACGAGAATCTCACTCGGTCCGGCAACGGAATCTATGGAAACATGTCCGAATACGGCCTTTTTGGCAAGCGCCACATATATATTCCCGGGGCCAACTATCTTATCGACTTTCGGGAGAGTTTCCGTCCCGAAGGCCATAGCCGCTATAGCCTGTGCTCCACCGACTTTATATATTTCATCGACTCCGGTTATCCTCGCGGCAACAAGCGTGCATGCGGCAACTTTTCCGTCAGCACCTGCCGGCGTAAACATCACGATCCTGCCGACACCCGCTACAAGTGCGGGAATTATACACATAAGCGTTGAAGACGGATAGGCGGCTTTTCCGCCGGGAACATATACTCCTGCACATCCTACCGCGGTAATCTTCTGCCCGAGTATAGTACCGTCGCTTCCGGTGTCAAACCAACTGTTCTGAAGCTGCTTTTCATGATAACGCCGGATATTGTCCGCACTCCTTTTCATAACCTCTATAAGGTCTTTGTCGTATGAATCGAAAGCTTCATCTATCTCGGCATCACTGACTCTAACGTTTGAAGCGCTTATATCCCATTTGTCAAAGCGTTTCGTATAAGTAAAAACTGCATCATCACCGCGCTTTCGAACATCATCGATTATCGATGCGACGACACTCTCGTACTCCTTATATTGATCGGGATTACGTTTAAGAAGGCTCTTTAATATATCCTTTATCGTATCCTCGGTAAGTTTAACGGTTCTCATAATTCCTCCTTGAGTTTTTCCATGATACTGTTGATGCGTTTCGAGTGAAGTCTCATGGATACGGGATTAACCACCATTCTTGCTGTAAGATCACAGATCTCCTCCAAAACGACAAGACCGTTTTCGCGAAGCGTCGAACCCGTCTCTACAATATCGACTATGCAATCGGAAAGTCCGACTATAGGCGCAAGTTCAATACTTCCGTTCAGCTTGATAATATCCACACTCTGATGTTTGACATCATTAAAGTACGTTCTTGCAATCCTCGGGTACTTTGTGGCGATCTTGATCATATCTCTTGTGTTAAGAAGTTTTTTTGCACTCTCCGGACCGCATACGCACATCCGGCACTTTCCGAATCCGAGATCGAGTACCTCAAGTATCTTACGGTTTTCCTCGTCTATGGTATCTTTACCGACAACTCCTATGTCAGCAACGCCGTGTTCCACATATGTAGGAACATCGGGACCCTTTGCCAGGAAGAACTTAAGTTTCAGATCTTCGTTAACGAATATCAGTTTTCTTGTATCTTTGTCCTTCATCTGCTCGCATGTTATTCCCGTTTTCTCGAGAAGAGCAAGTGTTTTATCGGCAAGCCGCCCCTTTGTAAGAGCAAATGTCAGATAATCACCGTAAGTATCGTCGTGTTTCTCGCGAGTATCAAGAGCGATCAGAAGCTCGTCAAGTGATATTCCGAATCCGATGGCAGGTGTATCTTTTCCGAATTCACGGACAAGATTATCATATCTTCCGCCCTTCATTACCGCGTCACCGAACCCGAGTGTATATGCCCTGAACAGAACGCCGGTGTAATAATTGTATTTGTTAAGAAGTCCGAGATCTATAGAGATATATTTATCAAGACTTTCTTTTTCGAGAATATCCGTAATATCTATGAGCCGGTCAAGCGCCTCGGTACACTTATCGCAAAAAACGCGTTTTTTAAGCTCCGAAAGCGATCCGGCGGTATTATAAGTATCGGAAATATGAACTATCAGTTCGGTCATATCCTCGCTGACACCTGCCTCGGACAGCAATTCTCTTGTTTTGTAATAATTACCCGCGGAAATAAGTTCACGAAGAGTCTGCTCCATCGTGCCGTCGATTCCGAGCTGTTCGAACAGTCCCTTGAAGAAATTGCCGTTTCCGACAGATACTACAAAATCATCAAAACCTGCGGACTTCATACATTTGACCACAAGACTGATCATCGATGCATCCGCTTCGACACTTCCGTCATTGTAGAGTTCGGCACCTATCTGGGTACTCTCTTTGAGCCTTCCGTTAAGATCGTTACCGTTAACGAACGTGTTACCGAGGTAACACAAACCCACCGGAGCATTCTCGTCAAAATATAACTTGGAGAAAGCCCTGGCCATCGCAGGTGTAAAGTCCGGACGAAGTACGAGTGTGTTTCCTTCTTTGTCGTGGAACTTATACAGTTCACGTGAAGGAGTCAGACCGATATTATCCGCGAATACATCAAAGTATTCGATTGAAGGGGTCTGCATAAGAAGAAATCCTGCATCCTTCATGACATCCAGAAGCCTGTTCTCTATTTCCAGTTTTCTGGCCAATTCCGAGGGAGTGATATCCCTTACGCCTTCAGGCGTGTGCATTACTTTGTTCATGCTCTCCTCACTTTATCGCGTTAAATTGGTAATTCGCTAATTCGCTACCTTGTTATCAAGCGAAATTATACGGAAACATCATCTTAATGTCAAATCTTTTTTTATACCGTCAAGATACGGAACAAATATCCCGTTATGAGGAACAAGATCAAAACCTTCCTCGAGTTCCTCCAGACGAAAGCTTTTTCTTCCGCCCTGAATCATCCTGTCCCAGAACTGCATGATCTTTTCAAACCTCAGATAGCAGAATCTCTCAAGGTGTGCGTAATACAGCACGATAAAACTGATCCCGCCCTGCTCCTCAAACTGTCTCATGAATTCGATCTGATGCTCATGAATGTTTGCAAGAGCAAAAGTATCGGTTGAACATTCCTTTGCATCGAAACATACGGGTATACCCTGCACCGCGCCGATGTAATCGACAGTACTCTTTTTATCGAAATAAGCGAGCGTTATCTGGGAATGATCCTCGTTCATCTTTATCGGCGTGATCGGCGTCGGAATCTTCTGAACAAGGCAAAGACCGTGCTCTCTGTACAGTTCGTTTGTTCTGTTTATGAGTTCCTCAAGGGTTGACCCACGAAGACCTCTCGAGTTCCATGTTGACATCACATCACCTTGATAAACGCATCGGGTACCTGTGTCTCAAACGTCTTTCCGGCGATACCGCCGAGCGGAAAATCATCGGGTATCACGAGCCGGCAGCACACAAGCATCTGTGACTTGATACCGTATCTTTTTCGGTACTCGTCGTTTATGATTTTATCGCCGTATTTGGGATCTCCCAGTATCGGATGTCCGCAATGTGCCAAATGCGCCCTTATCTGATGCGTCTTGCCGGTTATAAGTCTGATCTCGCAGTATGACAGTTTTCCGTTTCCGGATATTTTTCTTACTACGGTTCTGATGTCCGCTCCTTCACCGTCATCCGAAACCGTGACGGTGTTGCTGTCGGTATCTTTGATCAGCTTTCCGGACAGATCAACATCCTTCGCATCTCCGACTACTATACACCTGTAGTATTTTTCGAAACCGTGATCTTTAAATCCGGCCGAAAGGTTCTTTGCGCCTTTATATGTCTTGGCAAACGTCACTATTCCGGAAGTGTTACGGTCAAGCCTGTTACATACCGAAGGGGTGAAAGCCGAAGGGTTATCGGTATCGCGGCTCATGTGATTTTTAACATATGACAGACATATCTCGTTAAGAGATATATCGGAAGTCGTCGACCTTTGTGTAAGCATCCCCGCTGGCTTATCCACTATAAGGACATCTTCATCCTCGTATATCACGGGAGGCATTCGATCCGATAAGTCGGAATCGATGCTGTTCTTATTATCTATTGACGAGAATTTGTCAAACGTCTCATCCGAAAGATAAATCCTGATAACATCACCGGGATTTACGAGTTCGTTTCCGGAAGCTTTTTTATCGTTTAATACTATGTTCTTTTTGCGAAGCATTTTGTATATGAACGAAGACGGACTGTTTCTGAGTATGTTCATAACATACTTGTCGAGTCGCCTTCCCGCTTCGCTTTCGGATATCACATATTCTTTCATAATGAAACCGCTTTGATCGTGGTTGCTATCTGCTCTTCCCTCGTGCCGGGTCCTTCGTAACCGGAACTCAACTGAACTGCCCGGGCAAGGAAAGCTTCCTCGTCGTCAAAAATGAAAAATGCAGCCTTATGTCCCGCAGCCGAGAGCACACTCTCCATATGTTCCTTAAGAGCTTTGTTATCGCCTTTTTTATTATCCCTGAATGCGGTAACATTTCCGTCTTTAATACATATTACGGGAATATAGAAAGCTTTTTCCTTGGTCGTGATCACGTTTTCAAACAGGGTCGGCAGTTTTCCGACAGCCGAAACATATTTCCGGAAAACTTCCTCACCGAGAGAATCAAATCTTGCAAACATTATCACTCCTACAAGCGACTTGCATGCGGGAAGCAGAGCCAGAACAGCAAACACGGACCAGAGACTCTTTTTTGTATGAAGCGTTGCAAGACCGATAAAGAATATACCGAAAGCCATTACAAATAATATGATCGTCTTTATGATCTCAAATCTGCGTTGCTTCTTTATATATCCGAACGTTCCGCGAAGCTCGCGGTCAATATATCTCATCTGTTATCTCCTTGTAGGACATTATGAAGTGATCGGCCATATTGCATTTTTCTTCCCACTGATAATGCGAATACTCGTCATATACCGCAACTACGGTCATACCGGCTCTCTTACCTGCCGTTATGCCGTTACATATATCTTCGAACACAAGACATTTCTCGGGATCGATCCCAAGAGACGCAGCGGTATTGATGTAAACGTCGGGTGACGGTTTTCCCGCACCGCACTCTTCGCCTGTCAGTATCGCATCAAAATATTCGAGAAGTCCGTTGTTTTCCAGAGTGGCATTGCAAAGAACGGATGAATTGCTTGTTGCAATTCCGATCTTTATACCGTTTCCCTTAAGATAATCAAGAAACAGTTTGATCCCCTCTTTGGGAGGAACCTTATTGGCATAGTGATCATACGCCATCTTGTTCCAGTCATTCATCAGGTCCTCAACATCCCTGTCCGGCATATATTTATCTCTTGTGAACAGGGCTGTCTCGTAGAAGCTTAAGCCTTCTATCTCCTTCTGATAGTTTTCGGGAAGCTCCATTCCGAATTCGGCAAAATAGTCTTCGTCTATTTTACGCCATATCCACATTGAATCGACCAGAGTCCCGTCAAGATCAAACAGAACCGCTTCTGTATTATCGAGTATCTCTTTCCACATTATTTGTATGTCCAACCCTTTTCGTACAGATTCTTAAGTTTATTCCCGTCATATACAGCGAAGCCGAGAGGAAACGAATCAACACAAACAAGAACAAATCCTTTATTCATATCCTGTTTTTGAATATTTACGGTCTCGCCTTTAAGGTATTTAATGATGTTAATATCGTCGGCGGCAAAACTTACGGAATTTTTCATGTCGCGATATCCGATATTCATCGCAAACGCCGTATGAGGCATAAACTTTCCCGACCTCTTAATACTTCCGACGCATATCCCTGTACGGGAATATCTGATGTTCCGTCTCAGCAAATCGGGAAATAGCGATGGAAGAAGAAATATCTGACCGTCCTTCCCGATAATAAATCTCGAAGAAACAAATCTTTCATAAAGCTCATCGGAAAAAGTCGTGGCAAATTCCTTTACACATTCGGGAAGGTCGGAAAAACCGCATGTATCCGAATCTCCGCCTGAATTGAGACGTTTGTTTTCTCCTTCGTTTTTTTTCATCAATGCGACAAAGTGTCCTTCGCCGTTAAAGCGGTGCGGAAATGCATGAACACAGCCCTCCAATTCCGGATGATCTTTGTATTTGTCGTAACATCCGGTAAGGCCGTAATCTTTTTTGATCTCCGACATACTCATATCACGGTGTTTTTCAAGAAAAGAGGCAATAACCTGTTCATCTTCCGTATCGGAGAATGTGCATGTGCTGTAGCAAAGAATGCCTCCCCATTTGAGCATCGAATATGCGTTTTCGAGAATCTCTGTTTGTATCGGAGCATAATATTCGGGGCCTCTGTCCTCATATGAGGATATAAGGCTTCTGTCTTTCCGAAACATTCCTTCACCGGAACACGGTGCATCGACAAGAATACTGTCAAAACATTCCGGAAAATTTGCGGCGAGGTCTTTCGGATCCATGCATGTTACCGCAAAATCCCCTCCCCAATGCTCGAGATTCTTAACAAGAGGAATGGTTCTGGCGTGACTGATATCGTTTGATATGAGTAAACCGGGATGCCTAAGCAGAAGCTCTGTTGATTTTCCGCCCGGGGCGGCACACAGATCAAGTACGATGTCTCCTTCATTTACGGGAAGAAGCGATGCCGGAAGCATTGCGGAAGGCTCCTGAAGATAATACAGCCCCGCATAATAATACGGATGTTTTGACCAAGCATCCGTATCGTTTATATAATATCCGTTTGCGGTAAATGGTATCTTCTCGATACTGTAAGGTGCCAGCTTCTCAAACCGGCTGATATCGATCTTGGAAGTATTGACACGTAGTCCGCTTCTGGCTGAGTCTTCATAGCTTTTGAAGAATTCGGATGACTCCTCTTTCAAAAGAGATGTCATTGACTTTGTAAACCGTTCGGGTAATCTCATGTCAGATACTCATCAGGATCTCAAGAATATACGTATAAACACGCTGTGTACTCGATATCGATAATCTCTCTTTCGGAGTATGGATATTGTTTATCTCGGGTCCTATCGAAATAATATCCGCCCCCTCGATCTTCTTAAAGAAAACACCGCACTCAAGTCCGGCATGAAAGCCACGGAGCTTGGGATTCTTTGAAAAGACTCTCTGATAAGATTCAAACGCGATATCACGAAGCTTACTGTCACTCTTATATTCCCACGCGGGATAGTCGTATTCCTCGGTATAAGTACCGCCGATAGTTTCTATCAGATACTGTATCTTATCGGCAAGCGCATCCTTTTCCGATTCCGCAAGGCTACGCATGTTGATGATAAGATCAAATGATGTGTCGGAAAGCTTCATGATCCCACTGTTAAGCGATGTTCGAACAAGTCCTTCGTTCTTGCGGCTCATCTTGATGATACCGTCGGGAACAGTGTTTAAGAGAAATCCGATACGCCTCTTCGATTCCTTATCAAGGCACATTCCCGAATCCTCGCCAGTCTTCTCGGCATATATCATCATATTCTCTTCAATGCCTTCGAATTCATCGCATATAATACCGGAATACTTCTCGATTATGCCCTCGAGAAGATCTTCGTCTTTGGGATTGATGATTATCTCGGCTTTCGCTTCACGCGGGATCGCCGAATCGGTAAGACCTCCTCCGATATATCTGACGGAATAAGTCATTGACTTTGTTATTGTATGAAGAATACGTCCGAGAAGAAGGTTGGCATTTCCTCTTCCCTTGTCGATCTCCATTCCGGAATGTCCTCCGGCGAGACCGCATATAACGATACTGTATCCGATACCTTCTGCTTTCTCATACGAGACCGGAAGGCTGCACTTAACTCTTTTACCGCCGGCACAGCACGTAAGAATCTCGCCTTCTACTTCATGATCAAGATTGATAAGGTATTTACCGGTAAGACATGATGCATCAAAACCTATAGCCCCTCGCATCCCGTCTTCCTCGTCAACCGTAAACAGAGCTTCGACAGGAGGAAGATCAAGCGTATCGTCGTCAAGAATGCTGAGCATGAATGCGATCGCTATGCCGTCATCGGCACCTAGTGTCGTTCCTTTTGCAAATATGTAATCGTCAAGAACCGACAGTTTGCGACCGTCTTTTGTAAACTCATGCTTGGCTTCGTAATCGTAACTCTTCTCGCATACCATATCCATATGTCCCTGAAGAATTAC
>JAEEGL012523596.1_pt1 | contig 34299 bp, 23 predicted proteins | sample 9134231 | NCBI WGS metagenome assembly JAEEGL01 (sample SAMN16246548, study PRJNA631951) | gut metagenome | biome: gut microbiome; feature: rumen; material: fiber-attached | host: Bos | place: Iran: Karaj | collected 2018-10
GCCAACTGCACAGCGGCTTCCTCGTGGGTCATGCCCAGCACCATGTCGATGCCGTTACGGTCCTTGAAGCGGAGCAACTCCGAGCCGATGCTGTTGTAACGCCCCGACTCCTGCCACAATGAACCTGGCATGACAACAGGGAACATGACTTCCTGTCCGTCGATGCGGTCCATTTCCTCACGGATGATGTTTTCTATCTTTTTCGCAATGCGCTTGGCCGGCATGAAGAAGGAAAACAAACCTGTTCCCACCGACTTGATATATCCACCACGCACCATCAGCGCCTGACTGTCGAATACGCAGTCGGCCGGTGCTTTCTTGAAACGTTCGCCTAATAATGTTGCAACTTTCATATCTTGTTCTTTTTTGCTTATTCTTTTTTCAGGCTGCAAAGGTAGGGATTTTTTACAACATTCCCCTTCGTTTCCCCTAAAATGTATTCAACAATGCTTAGCATCTTTGCGGCATCAATCAACCAACAATACAAAGTATCAAACCAATAATGGAGGATCAAGAAATGGAAGAAAAAAACCAGGACAACAACAAGCTGGTAGAGCAACAGCAAAATGAGAACGAGAACCAAACAACAAAAAGCAAATGGAAAGACATCCTGGAGACCATACTCGGCGGGGTCTTCTTTGTGTTCCTTGTCTTTTTCACGATTCGTGGCGTAAAAGCAACCATTCACTCCTGTCGCGAACGGAAAGAGGAGCGCCGTAGGGAAGCCCTCGCCCAACAACAGAGCATTCGGAGCATCGATTGGGACGATTATGAGCACCTCATACCCGCGCCCGAATCATTGGAGACATTCCTTGATTCTTATGATGGAATCGCTTTGTCTCTTGATGCGCTCGACGAACTGCTAGCGGGGCCGAGTGCCATCAACCGTCCTTGTAACATAACATTGGATGGTGACCCTGAGGCCTTTGCCCGGCGTTACATTGCACCTTTGCAAGTTCCCATCATCTTTGGCTCACGGTATGCAGATGCCCTCGTCAACGACCTACTAAACGACGAAACAATATCCGTGGAATTTTGGGAATGGATAAAACAATGTATCGATTTCAACGAACACATTTTATACATCGGCCGTAACTATTGGGAAGATCCTCAAGAATACGATGCAGTGATAGGAAGAATCGTAACCCACTTGCAGGAGTATCTTGCGACAGACGGTCTGCATTACGACCGAATCTATGAAGAAGAATGCATTGCTAACAGCATGTGGGGCTGGTTTGAGAGCCAGAACAAAATCGTGAAGATTGACAGCTTGCACTATCGTTCTGTCAACATTGTAGATAATCCTTACCGACAATTTGAGGTCTTCGTCTACAGGTTGGTAGAAGAGTATGATGTTCCTGCCGACAGAATCTTTCATTGGCTCGAAAACTGCCCTCTTTTGGATGACAACCATGACGGTATCCCATTGCATGAAGAAACCGTTCTTCCACCAGTGCCAGCTTTGGTTCGTGATAGTTATTTATGCCAAGATGAAGACACAATTTGGATCTCAGATGTGGCCATGGAATGGGTAGTCGAGCTGCAAAATGCAGTTCAAGAGGGAGTTGAGGATTGGGACGAGCTAATAGAATACAACCTTAGTCTTGACCTCATTATCAGCTATTATTTTTCCAAATATTTCCTTCTTGAGCTCGACTTTGTGGTGAATGAGGTTGAACAAAAGATCTTGGAGCCACAGCTTTTCGATGCCCTCGTGGAATGGATGACCCCCACGGTGACCGAGTTGCTCAAACAATTGGGTGACCAGGAAAAGCAAATGATTCGTGAGCACTTCATGCATTTGTTGGAATATCTTCATGACGGTTCATACAAACGCGACCTTGAGTATGAACGGATTATGGGTCCCGTTGAAACGGGTCTTGCCATCGAATACCCACCTATGGATTTTGTCGTCATTGATGGTGAGGTTTATGAGGGTACAAGACACAACCCCTACCGAGCGGATGAGACAAGACTCTTTATCGCCTTGCATTATGGACTCGACAAAAACAAGTATGAAAGACTGGTAAAAGAAGTATTGAACACCTTAAACAAATAAACAACCATGCTACACCAAACAAATTTCACATTCAGCGAGGACTTGATGCCTCGTGAAGAAGGAGCCACTCGCTACATTGTCCTTCATCATTCAGAAGTGGCAACGCCACATACTGCCGCCAACATTCACCATTGGCATCAAAACAAAGGCTGGGCGGGCATTGGCTATCATTATTTCATCGACAAGGAAGGCGAGGTGTATGAATGTCGGCCTCGTCAAATGGTAGGAGCCCATGTCTATGGCCACAACCACGAGTCGATCGGTGTGTGCTTTGAAGGCGACTTCAACAAGGAGCAGCTGAGCGAGAAACAGGAAACCGCAGCCGTCAAATTGTTGTCGCTGCTGAGCCTTGCCTACCCCGTCGCGCAGTTGTGCCGCCACAGTGACTTCAACAACGCCAAACATTGTCCGGGCGAAAATTTCCCTTTTGAGCGGATAAAGCTCCGTATCATGGAATGCGTTTGGAACATGTTGGGGATTGGCACAAACAGGAATGTTTCATCAGATGCAACAAACCATTAAAAACTACAACACAATAAGCAGAAGCGTAAGAAAACACCCATGCATAAAAATCGGAGGAAGATCCGATAAGAAATACAAAGTCTTTGCACACAAGAAATTCAGGAGCAGGGAAAGACGGTGTCTGCACTGCTTGGAGGCCGAAAAACCATCGGGCGAGGTGTTTCCTCTTTTCATGCGAGAGGTTTCCGACACATGGTCGTTTCCATCCGATGGTTTGGCGTACTACATGAGCTATCCTTGGGAGGGGATGATGAGGAAGTGACGGAGGTTTCTCCCGAGCTTCCTCTTCCTGCGTTGACATATCGAAATCAAAGAGTATAAAAACAGCCTTTGAAGGACTTAAAACGACCACCAATAGTTTGGGTGGTCTCGAAAGCTTTCATTGAAGTGGTACCAACTGCAACATCTTTGTTGTGACGTTGATGGGCCAATGCGTATTTTGCAAGCCTGTTTCACCAACACAGCGTCTCTTTATACCTTCTCGGTAAAAACTTCGAAACACGATTCTATATCAAAAACACCAAAAACTGGTTGACAAATTGTTTTTTGGTTAGGTCGTAACGAAAAGTCTGGAAATGTTGCAGACAGTTATTGAACTTATTCAAAGCTTTGCGATAGTCACGAATAGTTGTCTTGACCCAGCTACCATTACGCTCTACCATAGCGTTACTGTTTTTGCTTTTATTCGATGTAAAAATATGTACCCGTTACTACAAAGGATAGAAGACGTTTAGAGGATAACTACTTCAAAGGCACATTCTCTCTAATATAGGGATTGTTGTTTAATTCTTCCCGGAACCCGGCCTCGACGCGGTACCTGACGCTTGCCCACCAGGCCGAAGGTGTCGGCCATCTCACGTAGGGGCAGCACTTTCTTCATCCTTCCCAGCTTCGTGCCCTCGAACGTCTTTTGGTATAAATCGTAAAAGAGGGTTTTCTTTCCCTTTTACCATCCTTCATGTATTTTCCTTTTTTTTCATATTTTTGCAGTATCCTTTGCTGATGGGTCTGCGAAGGAAGCAGAGAGCAGCATTCCCCTAATTCTCCTCTAAACGCCACATCACGGTACAAACTATTTTTGCGTCATATTTGCTTGTTAAACCAACAAAGAATCAGCCATGATAAAATTACAAGGGAAATACGCCAACGCAAAGTTTTTTGCAACAACCATCGAAGAAGGTGTGTATCAACAAGTTTATGACATCATCAACAGCCCCGCCTTTAAAGGTCAAAAAGTGGTTTGCATGCCCGATGTCCATGTGGGTGCATCAGGCCCGTGCGGATTGGTAGCTACTATCGGCGACTATGTGTGTCCCGAACACATTGGAGTCGACATAGGATGCTCCGTATCCATGATGGTTCTCGACAAAAAGGTTCCAAATGACAAATACGCCGAATTGGAGCAAAACATAAAGGACAACATTCCCTTTGGAGTCAATCTCCAAAAAGAGATTGTTATCGACAAGGATGATTTTTTCCGCTTTCTTAAAGATGGATTCAAAGAATACAGGGGATTCTGGCCTGAAATGCTTTCCGGTCTTCCAGAAGAAGTTAACGAAGCGTGGCTTTTCGAACAGCTTGACCGACTCTCCATGGACAAAGACATGTTTTACAAGTCATTGGGAACCGTTGGAAGCGGAAACCATTTTGTGGAATACGATGAGCAAGAGGATGGCGACATGGCCGGCATCACGCTGCATTTTGGATCAAGACACTTCGGCGTGAGGGTATGCAAATACTGGATGGAACGTACGAAAAACCCACTGACAAAAGACGACATCAAGAATTTGACATGTTCCTACAAGGAGCAATATCTGAAAGAACACGCCGACATGAGCGGCTTTGGCAAAGACTTGTTTGTTTATATTGAATCCGTAAAAAACTCGCACCTCAGCAACTACCTTGACGGCAAAAACCTCATGGGTTATTTGGAAGACATGTGCTTGGCGCAGCTTTATGCCCAATACAACCATAAGACGGTGCAGAGAATCATTGGCGGATTGATCCAGAAATATGGCATCAAGATAGATAGAATCATCACGTCAACCCATAATTTCATCGACCTCCAAGACCACACACTCAGAAAGTCAGCCATTCGGTCTTATGCTGGCGAAGAAATGCTCGTGCCATTCAACATGAGGGATGGCGTGGCCATCTGCGAAGGCCTGTCAAATGCCGAATGGCTCAACGCCTGTGCTCATGGCGCTGGCAGAAAGTTGTCGAGATCAAAAGCAAAAGAAATCGTTTCGATGGATGAGTTCAAGGAGTCGATGAAAAACGTGTATTCAACCACGGTGTGCGAAGACACTCTTGACGAATCGCCTATGGCATACAAAGACACTGCGGAAATCAGCGGACTGATCCGTGACACATGCAAAATCAAGTTTATGATGGTTCCTCGGATTAACATCAAAGCGACAAGCTTTGGCTCGTAAGTCCGCAAAATCATCATCAGCGACGCTTCCTTGCTTAAAGACGCAGGAGTTCCCGAAGGCGTGGAAATCGTTACACCATAAGCCTGGTGAGGCAGCAAGCATTATTGAGCCATATTTGAGGGATCCGAAAAAGCCTGTCAGACAGGCTTTTTTTATTCTCATTTCCATCGACAGGCCGACTCAACCGTCTCCGTTCACCTAAGTTTCACCTGTAATCCTTGTCTTCTTTTCCCGTTTCTTTGCAGCCAGTTCTTTGACATGCTGAAAAAAACTCGTGGGATGAACACGCGCACGAAGCCGTATCGTCGATTCCGATCACAAACAATGGCTATACAGATTGTACTCAAATCATGACAATCATTTACTGTCAATCTAACAAACCGAAACACAATCAATAAAAAATACACCAACATTTTCTCAACCGATTCCGAAAAAGAGAAAAAGTATTGTGACCTCGACATGTCACTAACCTAAACAACAAAAAACAACCCAAATACCATCTAAAATATGTCAAAGACCTACAGAAAAAGCATCAGATTATTCAACTGCTGTGGAACCAACACCTATTATTACGACCAAAAACGCCGACTCCTTCGCCGACTGGTCAAACATGAAGTATACAACGCCACTATCCATTATGATTGGGAGGACATGGATGAGGGCATCCTCCCAGTGAAATTCATCATGCCAGACCGCTGGCGCGAAACCACTGACGGACATGCCTTGTTGGACAAAGAAACCCTCAAAAGATTGGATCCGGATTGCTGCTATGGCGGCTATGCAGTTTGGTGCCACTCGGGCTACGACCCATCCCAATTCAACTTTGCTCGATTCTGTCATCATCTTGGCGGCCATCTCCTGAAAAGTAAAAATCGCAGTCGAGATTTCCGCAAGCGCAGAAAGACAAAACAACAACTCCATACCTATTGTATGGCGAGCTGACAAGTAAATGGAATAATTAGTGTACATTTTGGACAATGACTTGTGACTATGACAACATAAAACCAAAAAACTCAAAGTGAAAAACCTCAAAAACGAAGTCTATAAAGTCCCCTAGAGTTCCTCTAGCCTCCATCAATAGGCATCCGCTATTTTCGTGGCATAATTCAACAACCAAAGGAATTTGCCATGAAAACAACGACACCAAAAACACGCGTAAACGTCGCTCCCTATTACGACACCGCCATCTATATTTCTAAACTTGGGGATAAGAAAAACAAATTGAATAAAACCATGAAAAACACTAAAAACTTCAACCTGCTGCTCTTTGTGGGCTTGGCATCGGTTTTGGTAATGCCTTCATGCCATGGAAACGACAAAGACCTAAAACAAAAAAAACAAACATCGGAAAAGCAAGAAACTATTAGTCTTGCCAATATCGACATAAAGGCAATTGGCGAAGACTTTGATCGCTATTGTGACTATGAAAACCCTGACCGTGACACCATTTCCTATATGAAGGACATAGAAAGGCTTGATGCCTGCTTCAGGCAAGGAACTGCTTGGCTCGCGCCTAATGTTGAGGCTTTCCTTGATTCCATCAGTCAGTACACGGGTGTTTCTACAAATTGTGGAGAAGAATGCGTCGCCTTTGTGCGTGAAACCGCTCACGAATTATATAGGTATCAAACAGGGGAAAGACGCTATTATCCAGAAGATGAAGTCAAGGATGCGTTGGATATTTTGGGAGAGGACCTTGGGAAGGGTTATAACCATACCGACCTTGAAGATCTGTATATCGGTTTGTTTTATTGGTATTGTTTCGCCTCCCAAGCGGCATTGCTTTGCCCGAACGTGGAGTTCATCTGTGACTATCACTCGGAAGACCATCAGATAGGATTATGGAACGAAAAACGTGCATGGTATTACCCCATGATGTCGTGGCTGCTTGTGCAACACGATCATTACTGCACAGTTCGCCTCGTTGACTATGGTACTCATTTGTACAAAGTATTCCAACTGTATGATGATAGGGGCAGGAACTATTATTTGGTGACGAACGATTGGGGACGAGCTTTTGGAGCTTATCTTTATGAAAAAAAAGGTGATAATTTGGTGTTTGTTGCTAACAATCCATCTTTTACGGAATATGGAATAATTGTATATAACCCCATAGAACACAGGTGGGATATTTGTGACCGAGGATCGGATTATCATTATCCAGATCACGAATATTGGGTCAAGATTGAGGGAACCCAATCGTTATTTCTCCATTTGGATGAGGATGTCCCATTTTTTGAAGTGCATTGAGTATCACATACTAAACTAAACAAAAACAAAAAAGCAAAAACCATGGTACACCAACTAAACCTAGATTTCAACGAAGCGCTCAAGATGCGTGCTTTTTGCCCGTCTTTGCCCGTTGCCCGTAACGGAACAAGGGTTAGTTCTGACGCGAGGAACGCACCCCACGAACAGATTGCCCATAGTAGCGGTTGCCGCTGATCATGTAGAAATTGCCCGAATAGAAGTAGAAGCTCCACGCGAGGTACGGGTAGTCTGTGTTGAGCGAACTCGACCAGTAGTAGCCCCAACTGCCAGCATCGTTGAGACCGCTATTGTCGCGGCAGCCAGCGGCGGGCAGGAAGAGCGTCTGGCCGTTTTTCTTCGAAGTGAAGAGCCTGCCTTCCTTGCCGTTCAGCGTGGTCCACTCGTTAAAGGTGTTCTCCAACAACTCCTCCCATTGTGCTTTGCTCGGCGTTTGCCAACCGCTATCCCAATTGGCCATGGCGGGGTCATCACTGGTCTGCAACTCGGTAAGGTTGTCGGTAAAGCCGTTGTTGCCGAATTTGCTTTTTTTGCAGTATTTTGTCAACTTGTCATAGTTTCCCTTGGCGTATTTGTATGTACTCCAATCATAGACACTCTTTGTCTTGGTCTCACCCCATGCGAAGTAATCGCCATAGTCTTCGGGCTTGCTCGCACCTATGTTGCAAGTGGCCCAAAGGGTGCCGCTCGGCAATCCTAGATCGACATAGTCATGGCCGTCGGTGCTGCCGCGGACGACTTCCTCCTCGGCGTTGTTTGACCTCCCCTTTTCCAAACCCTCCACGAGCTTGTCAACCGCGGATGCCGAGATATGACATTCCCTCGCCTGTAGATGGGCAAGCTTGACGGCGGCTTTCGACGCTGATGATTTCAGCTCTTCCATGTTGTCGAAAAACTCCGTCAGGTTGCCAATGAGACCCTCGCCATCGAAATGCTCATGCTCGCAATACCGGCGGAGGCTCTTCTTGTAGTTGTCGAATGCCGCCCCGTTAAGGACTATCTCTTCGGCCAATTCTTCAATGAATTGCTTCAGCAAGTCCGACGGCTCTTGGCCAAACGGAACTTGGCCATCGTTGGTGAATGTGCGGTCGCCCATCAGTTGTACAATTTAAATAACACACAAAGTATAGTAAAAAACAATATGTTTTCGTTTGCAAAAATAACCTATTTGTTTTTGTTCTACAAGAAAAAAGGTAAAAAACAAAAACATCTCAAGATGGCCTTTTATTGAAAAAGAGCTCTTTCCTCTAATCATCACCTAACCTATAGTCTTCCCTATCTTGTAGTTTTGCAGCCAGTTCTTTGACATGTTGAAACCAAAGCTCTCGCACCTTCAATCACAAGGATGATTCTATCGTCACCAATGTATCATCAAGAAACCACAACCACAATTTCATCAACTTATAAACCACAACAACAAGTAGAACAAAAAGCACTATTATATGGTAATCAAAATCAATTACAAAGAATATCTCGAGGAAAGACGTGCCTATATGAACTTTTGTTCGTATAACAAAAAAAACAAAAAAAACATTAAACCTTTTGTTTTCATCAAAAGCCACGAAATTGTACTTCAAAAAATCATAGAAGAGGTGGTTCGGTACCTTTATGAAGAGATACTCGAACAAGAAGCTCCGTTTCAGGTTCACGTGTCTCTCCGGAGGATGGGGAGGCATTCGGTAATGGGGTTCGACGGCCAGCTTTCTGACAAAGATCATCTGTATCTTGTTTTCCATGGTGAAAAAGTGATAGATTTCTTGAACAACAGGGAAACCAAGGAAAATGATTTCAAGTATTGCCTGTTTCACGAAATGATCCATTCAACCGATCAAGTGGTCATTAAAGAAACCATTAACATCCAAAGGGCCGTTGAACAATACAAGTATTATTATGACAAGTTGGAATACCCATTGGCGTTCCTTTGTGATTTAAGGATAGAAGGAGTTGCTACCCTTTGTGCCAAGCTATTTTCGAAATGGCCTTCTGAATTTGAGGAGTGTGATACTGTCACCAAAGTATTTGGGCTTCATAGCTATTTTCATCTTGAAGAAACCTTCAAAGAAGTGATGGCCCTACATTACGATTGTGATTATGGTAAGTACAATTTCATGGCCTATAGTCCTCTTTCGATAAACTTGTTGCTTGATGCACTTGTCAATTTAGGCCGTATTCCAAACTCAACAAGATACCGTTATAATCACCATTGTTTAGAAAAAGAAGAGAAGATGGAGATTTACAAAGCCTGCCTTTCATTGAGTTTACCCGAGTACATCGCAGGCATTATGACCGTTGATGGATCTGGGAAAGGCCTATTACCGTTACAGACAATACAGAACCTCTGCGCGAACCTCTGCGCTAGAGTTCAACAACGAAGAGACTTGAACAAGAGATCACTATTCACGTTATTGGTCGAGACTCCTCATCCTTCAGCTTTTGATTTCATAGATATTCTTGATGAGATAGTAGAGTTTCATACCCTTGATTGGGCTATCGAGGCCAATATTAAGGCTTTGCACGATGCTTCCTCCAACGCTGGAATGACGGAGATGGTTGACAAGTTATGGGATTTTTATTTGACTAATAAAGAAGGTCATTACAAGACCTATGCCTTCGCAGCTAAAAGGGTTTTGGATTACGTTTTTTATCCTGAAGGTCTCATTCCCGATTATGTGGTTGGATTCTATCATGTTGACGACATTTTGCTCATGCAAAAAATATGGAACCTGATCCAAAGCGAGGTGTTTGTTCCATATTTGAGATTCAAAATAAACGATACTGGTACGGGGCTCGCCGTTACAGGATTCACTCGTTGGTTGTATAGGGACGGGCACAACTTGCCAGTAGAGGAATTGGCGAATGACGTTTTGTATATTCCCGAAAACCATAAAATTGAAGGAAAGGTTTATCCTGTGGTTGAGATTGCCGAAGAGGCTTATATCGGGGATCATCTCACTCGTGTGATTTACATTCCCAAAACAGTGGTTCGCATAGGAAACGATGCCATAAGTAATTCAAATAACAGTTATGATAATGATGGCGTTCAATCCATCATGGTCGACCCACGGAACCCTGTCTATGACAGTCGCCAAGGATGTAATGCTATCATCGAAACCGCCACCAACCGGATGCTCTATGGTTGTGCCACTACCTTCATCCCTTATTCAGTGGCATCCATTGCTGGAGGTGCTTTGAAAGGAGTCCAAGGGAAGCCTGATGATAACACTAGGTTATATCCCGATCATTATTTGGTCATTCCCGATTCGGTGACTGAGATTGACGAAGACGCTTTTTATGGTTGTAACGTTGACATTATCTACATCTCTGACCCAACGTTAATCAAGCACCATAATCATGGTGTCAAGATTGTAAAACCATAAGGCCACTATTTTTTCGGTAAGGTTATGGCATAATTTAAAAGCGTATCGCGAAGTTGGGATAATGCCTTTTGATAATCACTGTCACTTTTTTGCTGTTTGGAATATATGTTCACATAAAAGTCCTCCACAACGTCTTTTATGTCATTATTGGCAAGGAGCTTTTTGTATGCTGACTCAAATGAATCATCATCGTTATTAGGCACCAAGCATCCATGCAAGAACTGAAGAACAACCTCCAACTTGTTGTATGGCTTAAAAACTGTATCGATGATGCGGTTGAGTTTGTTACCTACGTTGTCGGTAAGGATTGCAAAAAGAGGAGTATAATGTAACTTTGCATCTGGTCGATGACTTCCCCCAAGAACGAATGCATCCCAACCAGAAAAACACTCTGGCTTACATTTGCCTGTAGTATGAGCCAAAATATACAAGTCTTGGCCGTCACATTGTTTGAGTTTTTTGAACAATGGTCCTTTCGGATTGATGTCGTCATAGACAAGAAACACACCCGTTTTATCGACAAGACTGTCAACAACTACGTCCTCAAGCGTATTTGAGGTAGGGCATTCGGGATTGAAAACACATTCTTTGATGGGATGTTCCTCATCTGGATAGAGGTCATTCCATTCTGGAACTGGTTTTTTTACGGAATCAGGAATGTTAATACTCCATTTATCATAGCATGTAAATACTAATACCTTCGTTTTATTCATTTCTCTTTCTCCTCGATTGGTTGAGTAAATAATTGATTATATATTTGTTTCTGTTTTCGTTGCAGGCATAAAGCACCGATGACAAGTTGGCAAAGCATACCGACTTGGGTAAGTCAAGGGAGTGTGCACCGCGGCCACTGGTTACCACCACACGCTTGGCCTCTTTTGCCCAGACTTCCAAAATATTATTGATTTTCTCTACATTTCCTCCATACATACGTTCCAACACGCCGTAATGGACAAGAATAAATGACTTGTTTTGGGGATGCAATTCATCTTTCAAGTGCAAATCAACATATTTTTCCACTTTTTCCGTAATTCTTTCATTTTCAAAATCATTGGGGTCAAGCGAAAAAACAGCAGATGCCTCTAAATTCTTATCAATCCAGTTTTTTAGCTGTATGGGGGTACCTTTTTTGTCGAATTTAGGTGGTCTGGGAATATACACATTGGTTGAGCGAAACAACCTCCAACAAGGTATTAATGATTTACCCTCCGAATTTTCTTCCGCAAACTTTTGGACACGCTCATCCAATATGATCACCCTGTTGTGATAAGCCTCAAAAATCTCTTGAATGATTCTTCGCTTGCTCGACGAGTCTATTCTCTTCGTATTGACTTGGAGACAATCGAAATATCTTGATAAAGGTGTTTTTCCCTTGCCAAGAACAGACAATGTGTTGTATTCCGGAAGTTTACCGTAGGTTTTACTCAATAGGTTTTCAACCCAAACTTCTTTCTCTTGATTGCTTGCAATTTTACAGGCATCCACAAAACCATCCCCATGATCCTTGAAAACAACCTGATTCTTTTTGGAGTCAAGGTCCACTTCACCATGTACAACCATCCCTATTTCACCTTCTGCATCCAATTCTTTTCTCATTTCAATATCATAATACCTCTCCCAAGCCCATTCTTTCAATCGCTGAAGAATCGTTTTATTATTATTCAATATCTCCTCTGGTTTAGTCTCTCCATTTAACTGGGTGTCAGAGTTCAAATTAAACCAATAGCCTGAAATCGTTTTCCAATCCTCATCATTAATCTTCAGTTTTCTTAAAGGTAATAACGACTTGTAATCACTATTGTATTTTTTTTCAATTTCTTCTGCAATGTCATCATTATCGGCATATAAGAGAAACTGATGTGCAAAAGATTTTTCATCATTCATAGTTTTGATGAAATTTTTTTTGGAGATAATCTGTATACCATAATTAAGCAACTGTTTTTCCATGTTTTTCTCCACACTCTTGCCCACGACAAGAAACTCTTTGGGCTTCTGCACAAAAAAGCGGTAGCCTAATCTGCCCGTCTTCACCGATTCTCCCTTTTCGTTTTTCACGCCCTCATCCTTCACAGCAATAGCAAAAGCCCTAATAATGTTCAATATTTTCGTGCCATTTGGCCGCTCATGAAAATAAACATCCTTTTCCTCATTGACTTCATAATCATCAGATTCAATCTCAGGCATGTCAATCTGGCGCAGGAAAGCTGCCGAAGCTTCCATTTCCAACAAGCCAAGACTACTGCTGCGAAGTTTATTGTTTTCGAGTACGGACTTGTTGAAACGCTCATTTTGGTTCTTTACCAATTCTTCTATGCCATCCTCTCGGACACCATTGTCAATCTCCACACAATATAATTCATCGACACCTTCAACCCCATCACATCCCTTAATATCCTTAAAATGAATGGTAAAAGTGATTGGTTTGTTGCTCAAATTCTTTTTTCCCGCATGTTTGGCTGTATTGCGAATGATGTTCTCTATGATGTTATAAAATGCATGACAACCTAAAACATCGCTGGGAAAGGCAACACCAATATCATTGCTTTTCAATGATTTATTATTGTATTTCAAACTGAACTTGTATTTGAATCCAGACACACCCGAGATGTGGTTCAAAAGGATTCTCACACGATCCAGTTCTTTCATCACATCACCATACATCATCTTGGTCGTCATCAGATTGGGTACACCAAAGGTGATTTCCGACAAATAGTCCATGCGACTTTTCTGATACTGGAAAAAGAACTGCAGTTGATGGTCTTCTCCTCGTTTGAAAACTTCTTTTGGCGCAAAAAGAGGCATGTAGCTAATTAGGGTTCTCACTTGGTGGTCTTTCAGATCCTTATACACCTTGTCGTCTATCAAACGACTATACACATGCGAACCGAAGTTGTGACTCATGTTACGAGCCATGACTTGGGCGATGGCTGCGCGGACGGCATCTTTTTTAGCCTGCTTTTGGTCTAAAAGAAGTTTATAATACAAACAGCGTTGGTCAATAAATGCTTTTACATCTTCATTAAAAATTTCTTCTTTTTTACGCTTTTCATCTGTATAAACCCTAAAAACTAACCCATCAATTATTTTGGATGAATAATCCTCGGATTGATATTTATAATACAACCCTTTTTCATCAATAAGTTGTTTTCGAAATGTTTCAAGAGATAAGGTTTTATCAAGATTGCATGTAATCAATTCATCGTTGTTGAAAAGACCAGATTTTTTTAAAATAAGATAAAAAGGTGGGCTGCCGTCCTTATGACGGGTTTGATCCAATTTTTCAGAAATGTATTTCTTCTTTATAATCCATGATATCTCGGTGGGAAACTTTACACCGCGCTTGGCTTCATATTGTGTGATTATATTTTCAACTTCGCGCTTATACTTCACTATAGCGCTTTCTATTATCTTTTCATAAACGTCCGTCTCACCTTTCAAAACATAAGTGATTTTGCTTCCATCAAGATCAACAGCAAATTCATGTGAACCTTCTTTTTGTCCGTTTTTACAATTACCTACAAAGAATCCTATAGGATCGTCATTGGATAATTCTTTGCCTTTTCCGCTTATGTGGTCTGAAAGTTTTTGTCGAAGATTTTCATAGACGACATCTGCATATCCCCATTGGGGCTTTTGTAAGTGTTGTTGATCCTCAATTTTTATAATGGGAACAAAGGAAGTTCCTTGGTTAAATTCTTTAATGGAATCTATCAAATATTGCTTGACAAAATCTTCTAATGAGGCATCAATACTAACCGAGCCCATCGTAGCTTTTTTTACATTAGCAATAACATCTTTATTTCGTTCATTCTGGAAGGCAAGTCTAACCAAATCATTTATGAAGCTTTTTTTAAAAGCTTCTTTTATTTTTTCTTGTATACTATTTGTATCAATTTCTGTATCACTTGTGGATAATAATAATATAGCAATAATATCTTGATCATCCTTATCCTTGAATGGAACAAAAAGAACGGATTGGTGTCCTAATTTTAAGTCTAATTCTACAACAGTTCCTTCCGGCGCGCCATAAGTGTTTGGTACAAAAAGCCAATCCTTATTTTCTTTTTCTTGCTTAAAAGCTTTTCCTATAGATCCTATATCCTCTGGAATGAATTGTTCGGCGACTTTTTTTCTCAATTGCCAAGGTTTGTAGGCTTTTATAACTTCTTTATCTATCGCAAAATATCCCCACGATTTAAAAGAATGGATTTGCGGAACATGACGAAACATCCACAAAGACTTTATGGCAATAATGTTTTTTAGAATATCACAAATCTTTTCCAAAATGGGTTGCAATTCTTCTGCTTCTGCTATGTTGTCTTTGCCTTTTCCCATTGTTCAAGTACTTTATTATATATGACCGAATAAAAATTCTCATGATTGAAATGTAACGTATGTGTTCTTGCAATGCATTCATAATTGAAACGGTTGGCTTGCATAGCCCGTTTGTAGTTGGGGGAATTGAGCCAAGCCTCCTGAATGTCCAGCTCTCGCACATCATTGTCAACCAATGAAGTCTCATTGTCAAAACCTGGACATTGCATTACTCTTCCATCGTAGGTGACATACATCCCGCAAGAAGTCTGGTTGCATGCATGGGATCCCGGATATAAAGAGACACCTTGTTTTTTGAAATCCTCTAACTTGATAATGCCGTTTTCAATAGACCAATTGTAGATTTTCACATAAAAATCAATGGCCGCCTTGCGATATGCTTCGAATGGATTCCCCTTATCGCCTGAGACTCTCACCATTTCCTTTCGTCCGTCACCACTTTCTGTTGTCGGACAAGTAATAGTGTATATGTTGCGGCGTCTTGCCCACTCAAAAATCTCAAGGATGTCGTCCAAATACTCTGTCTTAAACGGTGCTGCTATCAACGCAAGACGCGTGGCTGTTCCTGGAATAAATTTATTAAATCCAGCCTCACACAAATACAGCAGAGCGTTGTTGCGATTATCGTAAAAGTCATCCAAACGCTTTCCTTGAAGACCAACATACACGCCTTGAATGTCTTTATGGAACGAATTGAAGCCCAATAATATACTTGTCTTCAGGCCATACAACTCCGAAACAAGTTGCTTGGCACTTTCTATTCCATATTGCGAGAAGTAGCGTTTTGCCAATTCATCATTTCCCAAAACATGTCCCTTGGTGAATATGGAAACATGTATGTCCATTTCCGTCATCTTCCTCAAGAATGGAAGAATCTCCTTGTTTTCAAAAGGTTCTCCGGCTCCAACGATTTTGATGGACTTCAGCCCCAACTTCTTGGCCTTCTCGGCAATGAGGATATAATCATTGAAAGAAAGCATTTTACCCTGAGTCAAATCACTATTATAAGTCCTTTTGAAACAGTGGGGGCAGTTCAACGTACATCCTATGCCCAAATCAATATCGAGGCATTTCAACTCAAAAATACCGTCTTTTGTTTTGTTGTGAAGTTCTGAAAGTGGGAAATTGCCCCAACCTAGAACATCATTAACATAACCTTCCGGAAATTTCTCTTTGAAAACCACAGGAATGCTTGGAAAATAATGCGATTGTGTCATTTTACTCGAATATATTGTCCGTCAACTAATTGGAATAAGCCAAAAGGTTTGGAGACTTCTCCGTATTCATCAAACTCATAGTGGCCACAAAGACCATCATATTTTAACTTATAAAGTTCATTTTTGATGTTTTCTCCCGTGACAGGTTCCGCTCTCTGCAAGATATTCAAGACGCAGGCATAAACCATCCCAACGGCATCGTAAGAATAAACCGAATAGACATCAGGCGTGGTTTTGTATTCTTTCTTGAATTTTTCGCTGAAGTCTTGGTAGGCCACTGTGGTGGTATCTTCTATCGTCATCAAGGTACAATACAAACCGTTGGCATTCTTCCCTGCAATATCGGTAATCTCCCAACCATATCCTCCGTCACCTGTAATAACCTCACTTTTAACTCCTTGTTCCCTCAATTGCTTCACCAACAGGGCAATACCTTTAGTAGTGCCAGGAATAAAGATAATATCACAATTTTTATTCTTTATTTTCGCAATCAAATTACGGAAATTAGTTTGATTCTCCTCATACGGCTCATTAAACACAATTTCTTCATTTGGATTAGAGAACCTGTTTCCAAAGACGTTTTGCATGTTCAGGCCGTATTCATTATTCTCATACAACACTCCTACTTTGTTGTATTTTAAATCATTTCTAATAAAGTCAATAATTGTAATTGCCTGGTCAGAGTTAGGCGAGACATTTCTAAAATAGTAGTCTCCTGCATATTTCAATGAATCGGCTGTTGAAATGGACGAAAGCAACACTATTTTTGCTTGGTCAGCTCGTGGAGCCAAAAGTTTTGATATGCCAGAACCCGCAGGTCCAAAGATAATGGGCATATTTTTTTGTTTGAAATAATTGAAACCCTCTATTGCCTCTTTAAATTGAAACTTGTCGTCTTGATACTTTGCGTTTATTTTCAACGTATCATTACTCTTGTTCAAATCATCAACAGCAATATCAATTCCCCATTTCATCGCCTGACCATATCTGGAGTATTCTCCTGTCAATGTGGCCAACACGCCAAAAGAGACTGTTTTTGTTTCTTTTTGATTCCGTTTTTCTTTGCCCTGACATCCCGTCAAAACAAGTGCAACCAACAAAATTGCTAAAAGTGATTTTAATGATTTCATATTTTTTCTTATTTAAACAAATTCAACTAAATAATACTTTTTCAATTTCAGCTACTTTTAGGTTATCTCCTGAAAAATCACAATGGATTTTTCCTTGTCCGAGCAACAAGCACCGAGAACAAAACGCCACCGCACATGATATGTTTTGCTCGATAACCAAAAAAGTGATTTTGCTCTTCTCACGCAGCTGACGAAGCATGGCATATGTTTCTTCCACAGCCTTCGGTGATAGTCCCGCACTGGGTTCGTCCAAGATGACCAACCTTGGCTGGCGAGCCAAAGTCATTGCAAGTGCCAGTTCGTGGCGTTCACCGCCCGAAAGTTTATCGGCCATGGTGCGCATAAGCTCTCTCTTGGGTCTATGAAGTAATGGGATAGTTTCTTGGAGTTGGGAATTGAGCGTTGATTGTTGTGCGTTTCCAAACGCCATTTGTAGATTCTGCCATACCGACATATTTGGAAACACCACGCCGCCTTGGTGCATTATCGCAATACCCATCTGGGCAAGTTCATAAGCGCTCTTGTCTTCCAAATGTTGCCCACCAAATACAATACTGCCCTTACGATAAGGGATTAGGTTCATCACAGCCTTTCCCAAAGTCGATTTGCCGGAGCCGTTCAAGCCTATGATGCCCACAGCTTCGCCTTCGGCCACCATCAGATCGATACCTTGAAGGATATTTACGTCTTTTTCGTACCCCCCATACAAATCCTTTATATCAAGCAGTAAATTCATAGGCCAAGATAGTCCTTTCTGATAACAGGATCATTCAACACAAATTGTGTAAGACCGCTTTTTATGATTTCGCCATCGGCAAGATAGTGGCAATAGTCGGCCACACTTCTCACAAACGACATGTTATGTTCGATCAGTAGCACCGTCTGTCCCTCTTTTTCCACCATATCCCTAATGATGTTTCGGAAAATGTCTATATATTTAGGGTTGACGCCACTGGTGGGTTCATCCAACAACAGCAGACGATCGTTGCCCATCAACAGTCGCGCCATGGCAATCAAGCGTTGCTCGCCGTAGGAAAGTTCAGAAGCTTTGTGGTCAAGCATTTTCAGATATTTGTTATCCTCGCCAAAAACCTTTTCCAAAATGTCGATAGCTTGACGCTCTTTGGCAATTTCGCTTGCAGTAACTTTTTTGTGTCGGAAGAAACCATCAAAAGGGTTTTCTCCAGTGGTGTCATCTGAAGCAATCTTCATATTTTCCATCAGCGTCAAATCATCCATCAGTTGCCGACCTTGGAAGAGTCGCCCCAAACCCATCAACGAGATTTTATATGCAGGCTGCTTGGTGATATCGTGACCTTCCAGTATCACTTGTCCCTTGAAGCCTTTTTCGAACCCAGAAATGATATTGAAAAGTGTAGTCTTGCCGGCACCATTGCCACCAATCAATGCGGTCACTTTGCCTTCCTCCACAGCCATATTCACTCCATTCAAGAGGTTGAACACCTCCTTGCGGGCATTGGCATAACTCATTCGTATATTCCTCACTTCCAATATCATATCATTTGAGTTTGGCATTGCCCAACAACCCCTGTGGACGAATGAACATTAATACAACCAGCACTATTCCATAAATTACCTCCCTCAAGTTAGCCGCCACCGTATCTGGAAGGCCGACAAAACGGAGCAATACGGGAAGAACGACCACTACCGCGGCTCCCAGCACGGGACCCAAAACTCGGCTGCCAATGCCGCCTATAAATAATGCGGTAATGATGAAGATGCTTTCATCGAGAGTAAAACTAGAGGGATCGATATAATTCATATAGGAAGCGTAAAGCAATCCCGCCACGCCCGCAAAGGCAGCCGAAATGAAAAATGCCCATGCCTTCAAGCGAACTGTATTGCGTCCCAAAGCCTTTGCCGACAACTCGTCAGTGCGAATGGCTTTCAACATCCTTCCATAAGGCGAATGCTGTAAACAACTAAAAATCAACGTAATAATAACAGCCAATACTAGAGCCAAGAAGAAATGAGCGTAGATACCATCGAGACCCCAAAAGCCAAATAACTTTATACTGGGAATACCTGAAATACCGTGAGGTCCTCGGGTCACGCTAACCCAATTGTATAGGATGGTATAGACAATCATTTGAAAGCCAAGGGTTCCTAAAATGAAATAATCACCTTTCAGTTTGACCGAGGCGTATGAAATGAGCAAACTGGTAATCCCAGTCGCCAACATCACCAGCAAGGCTATGACAACAAATGGCAGATTAAACTGCATCAGGAAATAAGTTCCGATATATGCACCTATACCGTAGAAAGCCGCCTGGCACATCGTTAACAGATTGGCCATACCCACCGTCAAGTTGGTACTCAACACCAAGATGATGTAGATACAAAGCATAATTCCTATTTGCACTAAGATTTCCATCAGACAATACGCTGTTTGTAGCCCGCAATGCCTTGCGGACGGAAAAATAACAAAATAAGAAGCAATACAAAGGTAATAGCGTTCAGCCAATTGGCGGAGAAATAATACTCCGTCACCGCTTGCAGCAAGCCAAGGACAACGCCGCCCAATGCACAAGTGCCAAAGCGCCCCATCCCACCAAGAATCATGGCCACCATAGCATTGATGAGCACATTCATGCCCATGTGCGGGTCGAGACCGATGTCGTAAACCGTCAGACAACTTCCAATGGCAATAAATGCTCCGCTCATCAGAAACACTATTGTGCGAGTGTGCGACGTGTTATAACCTAAAGATTCATATAGAACACTATCGGCACCAAAGGCCCTTAAACGTATGCCCCAAGAAGTTTTTCCTATAAACAGGATGAATGCCGCAACAACAACTCCGCCCACCAACAATTGCCACATTTGAGGCATGGTGATGATAACATTCCCCATTGTAAAAGAACGATGTATGTCATTGCCAATCATCTTGGTCTCATTCCCAAAAAACATAGCCAAGAGATTGATGATCACAGTCATCATGCCAATGGATGCAATCATGGCAACGTTGTTGGATGCCTTGCGTTTTTTCAAGGGACGGTACACCGCAACATCCATCAAAAGACTCAATCCCATTGTAAGAACTATAGCAATAAATGCCGCTGATATTATAGGTAGTCCGAATGTGACAGCAAACAAATAAAACATAAAGGCTGCAAACACATAAATGGCCGCAGCAACGATATGAAACAGTTTTGTGGTATTATAAACCAAGGCAAACCCTATTGCTAAAAGCGAATAGAGAATTCCTGTTATTAAACCATTGAGTATAAACTGTATCAGCATTCTTTGTTTTTAATTTTAGGAGTCAAAATTAGTGATTATTCAATTATCCGCAATTATCCAAACTTCAAACATCTAATAATCACTATAATATATATTACTATTTCCCTCCCTTAAATCTATCCCTTGAATTTTCAGCCAAGCCTTCTCCTCTGGCAACACTCCCTGAGGCAATCGATTAGGCTCAATTGCCAGTTGGTTGACAAACACCTTCGCAGCATTATTCAAGTCCTTGAAAGTCTTTTCGTCATCAATGCCGCCACGTTCGTCAGAAAGCTCGTTGAAATAACGGCGGCGCAATACTGAGTAGATGTTGATGACTGGGTCTTCTACCCAGCCCCGATTCGGTACCTTAAAACCAAGGTCCAACTTGGTCTTGTTGAACCAGAACGCAAGGAAAAGCCTGCGGACGACCAACACGTTACGCAACTCTCGATTCAATTCAATACCCCATTGAGTCTTCAGGTCGAACAAATTAGAGCGACGGTCGGCGTTGAAGGCTTGTTTGTAATACTGCCACAGTTGATCGGCCAAAATAGAGATTTCATTTTCAAATGAATGCCATCTCGTTGCATTTCTCTGTTCCACATATTGCTGGGCTAACGACTTGAAATACTTCTTGTAAGCCACTTTCTTTCCGTTCTCCTTGCGGTAGTCGAGCTTGAAGTTGTTGGTCCAAGTCTCACCTGTAGGCATCGAAGCGATGAGGGCTGTGACGCGATCCATCTTCTGCTGGATAATCGGGATGTACATCTTCCACAGGGCTTCGTCATGATGGAAATCCTTGGTGATGAGTGTATGTTCAAAATTAAGAAACTGATCCACTTCACGAACACTACTGTCATCAGTTGATGTTAAGGAAAAAAGCGCATAGTGTCCTTTTTGAGCCGCATACTGAAGCAGTTCAAAACCAAGCATCTCTTGGTGCTCATCTATGTCAGGTTGAAGGAGTTGCCAATCGCTGATGACGGCAGCAATCTCGTTACCCGAGTCTTTGTCAATATACTGTTTGGCGTCCATAGCTTGCTGAAACGGAACTACTTCAAAAAACTTCTCTAATGCCGATGTCGCCCAATGTAAGTCTTCAGGGTTGTCATCAACGACAACGATCTTGTGGTGCGAATTAGCTTCATAATGGGGAGCATGCTTCATTTCTTGAGCATAAAGACCGAGACAGTTCACCAGATCTTGGGTCAGCTCGTAGAACCGTTCTTCATCACCCTCGGCATGAGCCTTAACGATGACCTCCGCCAATTCCTTGGCCTTCTGATAGACTGCCGTCGTTGAGAGCATATCGATTCGTTTCAGAGAGCGGCATATCCTGTCGTAATCAGTATTTATGCGGAGGTCGTGACGCAAGAGGTCGATGAGATGCTTCACATCCACCAGCAAATTGGAAAGATAGGCCAATGTGGCCTGTGACAAGGGCATAACGCTCTCAAAAGCCGAAAACAAATCCTGTGGTTTGAAAGGTAATTGGAGGAATCGTGTCCCCCTGGCTTTTAGTATGTTGTATTTAACCTCTTCCAACCTGTCAAAATAGGCCTTGGGCATGAACGAAAACACACATATTGGGGCGAGCATCTTTATCCGGAGCCGCAAAGTGACGGCCACCTCGATGCCAAAGAAGTTGGAAAGCGCATGGCTACCCCATACGAGTTCAGCAAAAACGATGATGCTATCGAAGCTGTTCACATCCTCGCCAACAAGGCGTTCCAAGTCGCTGTCGGAGGTCACAAAACGCACAGGCGTTTCACCGAGCCATTGCGCAATGCGTGGCCGGTTTCTTTCGTCACATATTACCAAGCAGTTCTTTAGCATTAAGCTATTTGTTATAATTTGCAAAAATACAAAATTATGGCTTTCACGACTTCACAATCTTCACTCCTTTGGGGACACCTGCATTTTCAAGCAACGAGGCGTCGTTTACAACGATTTCTTTCATGTTTTTACAATCTGAAAAGGCATCAAGTCCAATCTTTGTCACCGAGTCAGGTACGATGAAACTTGTCAGGTTTTCGCAACCATAAAACGTGCATGATTCAATTTTTGTTACCAAAGGCGGTATATCGATGTGCTCCAGGTTTTTGCACCGTGCAAACGCCATTTCACCTATCTTCGTCACGGAGTCGGGAATGATGATACTTTCCAGACTTGTACACCCGTAAAATGCACACCTGCCAATTTTTGTCACCGAAGAAGGAACCTCTATGCTCTCTAAATCTTCGCATCTATCAAATGCAAAACTACCGATCTCCTTCACTGGATACATATTGCCTTCATATTCATGCTCCGAAGGAATAGCAACTTTTCCTTTAGTATCTTCTCCACCTGCGACGACAAGGCCGTCTTTGGTTTCGTTGAGTTCAAATTTCAGTTTCATGGATTAGATTGTTGTTTGTTGTTTACGAGTTATTATTGTCACTTCAATAGTTATGTAATGGCCTCTATCTTGTTTTATGTTTTTGGAAACGTTAATTGACAAAAGGCTCTTTCAACCTATAAGACGAAAGCTACTCCGCTTATATCATTTATTTTTTCCTTAACATCATCTGGCAAACTGTCACAACCATAAAAAGCTCCAAATCCGATTTCTATCACCGAATCTGGGATGATGATGTTCGTGAGGCTTTTGCATCCTTCAAATGCATATTCACAGATTTCTGTCACCGTATCAGGGATGTTGATGGATACAAGGGAGGTGCAACCATCGAATGCTGCACTTTCGATTTCCTTCACTGAATTTGGGATGACGATGGACTTGAGTGCAGTGCAACCTTCAAATGCGCAAAAACTGATTTCCGTCACCGAATCTTGGATGACGATGGATGTAAGAGAGGTGCAACCAGCAAATGTTGCAATTCCAATCTTTTTCAATGAATCTGGTATAATGATGGACGTAAGGCTCTTACAATCTTTAAATGCATAACCAGCAATCTGCTTGATTCCTGAAGGGATTGCGTATTCTGATGCGTATCCATTAGGAAAATGTGCAAAGCAGTTGGCATTATAGAGCGGTTCTTTTAAGGCAGAGCAGCCTTCAAAAGCCCCATCTTCAATTACCGTCACCGAATCTGGGAGAAGTACGGATTCAAGGGCGGAGCAGCCTTTGAATGTTTCTTCTTCGATTTTCGTCACCGAATCGGGAATGACGATGGATATAAGGCTTTCGCAATTTTCAAATGCATGACCTGCAATTCGTTTTATTCCGTCAGGGATTTTATATGTTGAGGCATATCCCTCTGGGAAATAAACGAAACAGCTGGCATTAAAGACTGGTTTTGTAAGGGCGATGCAATTCTTTAGCACTCCATTCCCAATTTCCGTCACCGAATCAGGAATGACGATGGATGTGAGAGCTGGACAGTTTTGAAATGCTCCGTTCCCGATTTCTGTTACCGAATCAGGGATAACGATGGATGTGAGAGAATAACAATTCATAAAGGCCCAAACTCCGATTCTTATCACCGAATCGGGAATAACAACGGATTCAAGTGCGGTGCAGTACCAAAATGCCCAAACATCGATTTTATTAATGGAATCAGGAATAGCGATGGTTTTAAGCGCAGTGCAATAAGAAAATGCCTTAAATCCGATTTCCGTCACTGCATCATCCAGGATTACTGTCCCTTTACTATGAGAAAAATCATGGGAAATAGCGTTTTTGTTAATCCAGTCGTTGTTTAGTTTTTCATCGGCTTCATAAAGAAGCAGGTTGGCTTTGTTTGTTCCTTTTACGTTCATTTTAGAAGAATTTGAAATGCGTGACAAAGAACGGGATCTTCCTCTTTATGAACGTAGGGAAAATTTAGGTAACAACTCTTTGTTCTCTACAAACAGATTGGGAATCATCGTCCATTTTCATTTGCCACTTATTGCCACGCAGTGCTTCAACATTAAAAATACAGACCATTTATTTTGATCATATTTGTATAAAGGTACGGATTTTTCTTGTTTTTAACCGACACTTCCAACACATCAAGAAATGCTCTTTCATCGTCCGTGATAATCAAAGCATTGTCCTTATCTGGATTATCTTCTGTTGATGAAAAAAGCATAGTAATATCAAAACAATGGGATTGTGGGTTCCCTATTCTTGTATCTCCTTTTTTACTATATTCTGGTTCATATACATCATATTCCACATCCAATTCATCGAACGTTTCTTTTCCAATTTTCAAGGCTTTGCTATCTGTACTAATAGCCCTGCACGCAATATCGTTTATCCATATTGTTCTTTTGTCATTGTGTTTCTCCTGAAACTTTTCAACACTGGCATCTATTTTATAGTGTTTTATAAAGTTCCTTATGTACAAAAAGAATCTCCTCAATATAAGCTTGGTGGTAAAATTGGCCAATTCAACATCGGTGGGATCCTCGTATTTTTTTGTTGCTTTGTGTCTACTATAATCTTTAAGCATTCTATCATTACCCTTCCCAACATAATCGCTGATGTATTTTCGCATTATTGCACAGTTGGCGTTATAAGTTTGATAGTTTTCGAGTTCACCGTTATTTCTCGGAAGTTGTTTTTCATTAAAACACTTAAGAAACTCTTTTATCAGTTCCAAGGAACGTGTTCGCACGACCTCTTCGAGTTCGGCATAGGATGTAATTTTTATATACTCTTTCTTTTTTTTATTATTATAGTCAAATGACCCAAAGCCATCATTAACTATATATCCATATAATTTATCAAACAATTGTTTGACATCAGGAGCTTCATTCTCAGAGACTTTCTGTTCTTTGGCTTCCTTGATTCCGTACAGGAAAGTGCGAATACGTTCCTTGTCTCCAAAAACCTCATTTTTGAGCCTGATGCGCTTGATGCTTTCTTTTTTGATTTGATCATAGAGACTTCGGGACACATTGGTAACAATATAATATATGGGTTTTTTCTTGCTGGTTAGTATATCATCGATCACATTAAAACCAAGGGATACCAACATACCATCGCGATTTCTTATCTCTATATCACAAATAACAACATCAAAAGTATAATCATGATAAGTAATAGCAGGGCCGTCCATGAAATCATTTTTGAAATCTTCAATGTTATCATCAACAATCGGTTCCCTAAACAAGAACAGACTATCATTTTGTTTATAGATTTCATTCTGTTCTTTTATGTAATCAATGAAATGGCATACATTCTCGTCTTTTGCATCGTCTTCCAATATTAGTATACTGATTTGTTCGGATTCCTTACGACAAACAAAATCGGGATCAAGAATACTATCTTTTACAGATATGCTTTTGGTATCTTTTTCCAGTTGATTAATCAATTTTTCACAAAAAGCGTTAATCTCCTTGGTCTGTTTACAATCTTCCAACAATTTAGGATTGCCTCCAAATAGCTTGTCAATGACAAATGCAAGTTGTTGACGAAAAGATTCCAAATCTTTAATGTTTCTGCCTTCAGCATTGTGTTTAATTTGTCTCAAGAACCCAATTTCGTTACAATACTGCATCTGCGTGTAAACAAGCTCTGTGTCACTCATTTTGCGCATTTCCTCAAAAGGCTTCAATAGTTCGGCTGGCTTAACAGGCAAACGCACAAAACGGTGTTGCAAAGCGGGTGTCATGATAATGCCGGCATCGGGACGCAGTTTGGGTTCCAACTCTGGACTAATGATATCTTTGGCATCCAAAAAAGAGGTGAAAACCACAGGAACTTTCAACCCTAATCTATCACGAAGATAACGCTGCACAAATGTGATTCCTTGAAATTCCAGATAAGGCGAGTTCGTTTTCTCATGGTTCCATTGGAGTTCACATAAAACGACAAAGCCCAAATAATCTTTCAGTGCTTTTTTTATTTCGGTGTCGTTTTTCCCTAATTGGGAAAAAAAATCGAAACTAGTAAACACCTTAATGTTATAATCTTCTGAACTATAAAAAGCAATATTCAGAATCTCTTTATACCCATTATTGTTCCAACAGACAATAATGTTTTTTTTGTTCGCCATTGATTATCAGTATTACAATTATACTTTATACCTAATAGGGAACTATATCCTTATATAGAAATATAGTTCCCTATTTAATAACTCTAAACAAAGGGGTTCTCTATTATTAATTCTGAATCATCACCTTTCTCGTCACCACCTTGCCACCGATGACATGGACAAAGTACATGCCGGAAGGCAGGTCGCTCACGTCGATGGTGCGTTGGCCGTCCACGCTGAAGCCTTTCACCTTGACACCTTGCGGGTTGATGATGACGACGCTGGCTCTACCCTTTTCGTAGTCCGTGGTGATGGTCATTTGGCCTCTTGCCGGATTAGGAGTGATGCTCACTTGGAAGGGCTCTGCATCCACATCGGGAAGTTCAGGAACTTCGGTCAGGATGTCGGTATTGTGGCTGTAGGTCACCACCTTACCAGAAACCCTCAAAATCGGGTTGCTGGAGTTGTCGCAATCCGGGCAGGCGTTCTGGCCGCTCACGCAATCAGGATAGTTGGGGTGGCACTGGTCGACATAGGTTGGGTCAAACTCATAGAGCACGTCGGCGTGGCCATTGGCGAGGTAGTCGTCGAGGCTGTAGTCCCACACCAAAGTCATGCTTCCAGGGCACCAACCAGCCCTATTATGTGGCCATGTACCGTTTTGAGGCTGACATCCAGCGGGATTGGGGCTACAGGTTTGCCAGAGATCCTGAGTGTATGTCGTGCCACCGTTGATATTGATATTGTGGTGGGCATGATAGAACTCAGCGGCGTTGCCCGTGTTGTAAGCACCGTTCTGCGTATCGCTCCAGTTATGTCCCGATGTCGTGATTTGCAGCTTGGCCTTTTCGACACAAGGATCAAACTTTACCGTACGGGTGGGAATGGGACACGGGTCTGAATAATCGCCAAAGGCATAGTTACCATACCAAATCTCCTGCATATCTACGTATGGATATTCCGGAGCGCCTTTGGAGTACTCAAAGATAGCGGTGGGGTTGTAGCCGTCACCTGTTGCATATTGTTCGCTATAGTACTCAAATTCCACAAGACCCTGCAGCACGGAGGTGAAGTCGGTCACATCGAGATCGTCAATGCATTCCACACCAAACGGAGTGATGTAACGGCAGAGCTCTACCCATTCGCCACGGTAGTTCTTCACGCGGACGTAACTAATATGGTCGTAGGTGTTGCAGTTACCGTTAACGCAGTTGTGTTCATAATGCAAGTTGATGTAGTTGAAAGCATTGACATGGGTCGGGAAGGCGTATTCGCCATGGTCGGTAAACTGTGAGGTAGTGGCCACCATCTCGCCATTCATTGCAGAAACCACCATGTCATCGTAGTCGGTAGTCACCTCAAAGGTGTTGGATGCCGTGGTGACCTTGCCACCCGTTTGGGTAATGCTTACAGTCAAATTATAGGTGCCTACGCCTGAAGGGGTCCAGGTAGTGTACCAATAACCGTTCTCCGGTTTGTTGGGATAGTCGGTCTTCAAATACAACTCTTGTCCATCCACCTCACATTTCACTTGTTCAAACTTGATGGCATTGGCATGGTCGATATAGGCGCTCAGCACCACCATCACAGGATTCTCGAAATCGGGCATATACACCTTGGTGCCTTCGTAAGGACGGCGGATGGTGATTTCGGGTTCATAATTTTCGGGATCCACCACATAGAAGGTGCGTGTCACCGTGGGAGCAGGTTGCCATTCTGTGCCGTCGCCAGCTTGGATGGCTTTCACCTTCACAGTGCCTTCCTCACCCGTGAGGGTCAGGATGTTGCCCTCGACGGTGGCGGGGCCTTGAGCGACTTCGAAAGTCACAGGCAGTCCTGAAGTGGAAGTGGCTTCAAGGGTAATGGGCGCATTATAGACCAACTGGTCGGGGATTTCGGCGAAGTCGATGAACTGTGCTGCCAGTCCGCCAGGGAAATGACGCACGGTAAAGTTATCGAAACCACCCCAGCCGCTGTTGAGCATATAGATGTAGTGCCACATGGCAGGATCATATTTGTCGCCACTACCAGGAGTGAGTCCGGCGTTGACGCCTTGGCATTCCGGTACGGCTTCCCATTCGGCATCGAGATCGTCATACTTCATAAAGAGGGTGACAGCACCTTGACCATTGTTGGCATCGAGGTCGATGGAGACCTTCCAACGGTACCAATGGCTTTCCGATCCGATAGGCTGGATATTGCTGGTGATGGTGTTGTTGGGCAGCACCACGCCGTTCATGAAGAGCGGATTGCTCGGATTGACGCCCGTCATCATCAGATAGATGCCGCCATCGGGAATCGTGCTGTTCTCATCGGGATAGACAGGTTCGCAGATAGCGTTGGAAGAAGAGGCCTTACGCAAAGGAGGAAGGACTGAGCCATCGCCGTCGCCGTCATAGCCGATGCCGAAGAAATCGCCCCACCATTGACGCAAGATGTCGCACTCAAACTCGATGATACCGCCATTTGAGAAGTCGAAACCATATTGGGTGATGTCGTGGGTGGCGATATCACCAAAAGCGGTACCGGAGGCATCCGAGAACACACCGATGGTCTCATCGGCCGTCGGAATAGGCGGGGTAGTGCCCCAGAAGTGACCCATGTAGTCGGTGTACAAGGGAGTGAATGCTCCGTTGCCTGCGTGGTGCACGCGAACATACCAGCCGTCCTGGCCATTGAGGAGATGGTTGGGGTTATCTCCATACTCATAGTCGTTGAAGTCGAAGGTCTTTTCGACTTGGGCATTCATCCCGAAGGAGAAAGCCAAAAGCATAAGAATTAGTGATAGTTTTTTCATAATAATAAATTTTGGATATTGAATATAAATCTTCGAATTGCTATTCATTCCACCAAACTTTGGTCTGCCTCGTGTCGCCATGCGACATCCTTGCCAATTCTTTGGTGTAGTTTTCATAATTGTATTCGATTTCTTTCTGAGGATATTCCATGCGGAATGAAGTCAGCTTGGCATGGTCGGTAGTAGTCGGAGTCGCCATGGTGCGGCGTGCCAAAGCCCAAGCTTCCCAAGGCTGACGGAAGAGATTGAGCCAACGCTGTTGATAGATGAGCTCCAGATAAGCCTCGTTAGAATAATCGAAGTCGAAGTTCATATACACAACATTGTTCATCACGTTGGCTGCCATGTTGTTACAGTACGACCAAATATCCAAACTTCCGATATAGCTGGTATACGCTGGATAGAAATAGGTCCAACGGCTTGTGTTTTGAGGCATGTGTGCCCAGAAGAGACAAGACTGGTAGATGCCTTGGAAGAGCATCTGGTCAAGGTCCATGCCCGAGAGGGTGATGCCACCGATGCCACGAGCGCCAATTTCAGCCTTCATGAAGAGTACATCGGCGTAGGTGACTAAAATCTGCGGTACATATTTCTCGTCACGGGTAAGATAGTAATTGAAGGGAGAGAAGAGGCACGAGGGGCCTTTGAAGGTATAGTTACCATCGCGGCTCTGAGCATAGGGAGAACCGCCTTCTGTGGGCGTTTCAAGGGTGCGGATCTGCGGGTAAGGCCGCCAGGCGCCGTCGGGACAGCTGTCGTTCTTGTGGCTTGTATCGAAGAAGAGGTAAGCGCGGTAATCATAGATGCCGCTACCATCCAAGTCATCGGTTGAAGAAAGGCAACTCCATACGGTTTCGCCCATACGGAGGTGCTTGTGCTCACGGAACGACCAGTTGTTGTCCCAACTTGTACCCAACACGCTGGGCCACAAGCAGATGCCTCCTCCTAAAGAGGAACCTCCCGAAGAACTCAGCTTTGAATACATGAAGTTGTAGGCATCCACCAACAAAGGCGTGGCATAGTCGGGATCCTTGTCATACATGCGCAGGCCGTGACGCAGAATGAGGGAGTTGGCAAACTCGGACCAAAGCGTGTAGTCGTTGTTGAGCAACACATCGTAGGGGAGTTTGTAATACTCGTTGCCATAGGCGGTGGCGGCAGAATCGGCATGCAAGAGGTCGCGCGACCAAACCAGCTCTTCCAAAAGCGATTTGTAGATGCTCTCTTGGGTATCCCATTCGGGCTTCATCGTGGCTTGCGAAGAGGCGTTTTCCCAGATACGGCCAGCTTGCGTGTAAGGCATGTCGCCAAAGACGTCGGAGACCTTGAAAGTCTGGTAAGCTTTCATAATGTTAAGTTGGGCGCGCGCTTTGTCGCATACGGCATCGTCGGCCTGCTCCTCACAGTAAGCATCGAAACGTCTTTCCAGCTCACGTATGTTGGACAGCATCAGGTAATAGCTCGACCAAAGTTCCGTAGTTCCTATCTGCGAGTTACCCCAGGACTCTGACGTCAAGGCGCCAAGTTCCGTTTCGGGATACCAAATCTCGTTTTGCAGGTAGAACTGCTCGTTCATGCTTTGTTGCAACGAACCCACTACACCGTTAAACAACGCTTCGATAGTCGTTTCCGGCGGCGAGAACGGGTCTTTGTTCATCTCTTCGAAGCCTTTCGTACATGAGGCAAAAGCTATTGTTGCTGCACAAATAATAAATATGTTTCTTTTCATAGTGATATTCTTTTTTGTCACAAAACCTATAAAACTGCCAAAACTATTTTCAGGGTTGGAAAGCGACCAACCGGTCTGCTTTCCGGCGGCGACGCGGTTGCGCGCCGCCCTGCTGTTTACTTTAAGGTTTTGCATTGTTTTGAATGTTTTGTGATTTATAAATTGACTTTAAGTGTTACCATAAACGACCGTGAGCCGGGATATGAAGCGTACTCCAAACCTTGGGCGTTGCCCGAGCCTTGGGTGCCTTCAGGATTGATGTTGTCGGGCAGGGTCTTGTAGAAATAGAACAAGTCGCGACCTACGAGGGAAATAGAGGCCTGCTTGAAGAGGTTCTGCTTATCGAGCCACTTGCGTGGGAAGTCGTAAGTCAACGAGAGTTCACGCATCTTGATCCAGGTGTTGTTCACAATACCAGGAGTGCTGAGGATGTTGCCCCATCCGCCGAAGTTAGGCATGTACTTGTAGAGGTAATGCACCACATTATCATTTTCGACGGCCTCACCTGTCTCAGTGTTGATGCAATAACCCGGCAAGATGATACCATAATTGCCCAGCAGTTCTCCGTTTTCGTAATAGGGCAAACCGTTGCCGTCGCGTTCATAGAGTGTTTCGAGGCTTTGTCCCGTCTGCATAGCTACTACATAAGAAGCGCAATAGATTTGACCGCCCAATTTGGCATCGACCAAAGCATAAAGTGACCAGTTTTTATAGGAAGCCCTCAGGTTGATACCACCTGTCACCAAAGGAGCACAGTTGCCAATCGGCACGCGGTTGTCGGTCTTCAGATAGGTGGTGCCTGTTTCGTTCAGCAGCGGCATCGGTTTGCCGTTTTCATCGTAGAACGGACCGACGACAGAGCCATCAGGCATAGTGTACTCATAGACATAATCCCATCCGTAGATGGTGCCATACTCCTCCCCTTCTTCCACGGCGATGGCGGGACCGTTGGAGCCCCAAATCTCGGAAAGCAGGTACATATTGGCACCCGACAGGTCGACAATCTTATTCTTGTTGCGGGCAAGGTTCAGGCCCATTTGAACGCCGTAGTCTTTGCCTTGAGCGATGTCGTAGGTCAAGATGGCCTCGATACCCTTGTTGGTCACCACGCCTGTGTTGATGGTCACTTGATCGGCACCCGACGAGGGAGCTAGCGGCGAGTGAAGAATCTGGTCCCAAGAATAGATGTTGTAGTAGGTGAAGTCCATGTTAAACCTTGCACCCAGTCCGAGGTCGAAGCCCAATTCGTAGGAGCGTTGTCTTTGGGGTTTCAACTCCAAGGGCGGCACGGTGGTTGGCAAAGTGGCCGACAGCTGATGTCCGAAGGAACCTGTATTGTAGGTGTAGGTCAACTGGTAGGGCTCGGTGTCACTTGCGGTTTGTGCCCACGAACCACGCAATTTCAGGTAGTTCACCGGACCCCAGTTCCAATTTTTAAATGCTGAAGTCGGGATAAAGCTCAAAGTGGCCGAAGGATAGAAATAAGAGTTGTTGGTGATGGGCAGGGTCGACGACCAGTCGTTACGTCCGGTGATGTCCAAGAACAGCCAATCGCTGTAGCTCATGTTGAAGAAGGCATATATTGAGTTGACTTGTTTCTCCCAGCGCGATTCACCGAAGGTGCGTTCTGTGGCGTTGGAGTAGTTGCTTATAGCATACAGGTTGGCGTATGCCCATTTGCCCGAGGTGCCGTTGAGGCCATCGCGGTAGCCATAATACTGTTCGCCACCAGCCGAGAGGCGCACGTTGAATTTAGAGCCGAAAATCTTATCCTTATAGGCAGTGAGCAGGAAGTCCATGTCACGAGTCACCGAGTTCGACTTGCTCTTGTAATAATAACCGCCCGCTATGCCGTCGATGGTGGTGGGTTTGTGCTTGGTAGTATAGTTGTCAGCTGTCCAGTCCAAAGCCACCTTTGCAGAGGCACTCAGCCAAGGCGTGATATCGTACATCAAACGGACGGAGCCGTACATCTTGTCGCGGTCGAGGGTGGTATTGTTGTTGTAGAACGTCCAGAAGGTGCTATTGTAGATGTATTGATAAGGATAGCCGTCAAACTGATTCATCGTGCCGTCAGGATTCTCGTATGAAGTGACTTCGAGGCCTTTCCAGCTACGGGGCCAGCTGTAGAGCAAACCTTTGTTGAAGTTGCTGTTCGATTCACCGATTTCAGGCGAGTTAAGACGATAGTAGTCCAAATAGTTGAACGACACATCGACCTTAATCTTCTCCGACACATTAATCAAGGTACCCACATTGACCGTAGTCTGCCTCAAATTACAGTTGTCAATGATGGCGTCGGTACGCGAGTCAGTGAACGAGACGCGGACACTACCGAAGTCGCCGGCATTCTGGAAAGCCACGTTGTGGTTCATCGTGTGGCCGTTCTTGAAGAGCATCTTCAGGTTGTCGGGCTGGGGGTCATATTTTCTCACCACGCCGTCCCACCAGAGGACGCTCTCGCCGTTCATCTCGGGACCCCAGCTCTGGGCGCCACCATAGTAACCAAAGGTGGTGTTGGTGGGCTCGCCAGCAGGACCATTGTCGACGCTGTAGATACCCGGATATTCATAGACTTGGTTGCCATTCTCATCCGTCATGCCATCGATGGGCGTCAAAGTGGGTGTATGGAAAGTGATGGGGCCACCTGCACCATATTTGTTCTGCACCGTGCGGTAGAGATAAGGTGTCGTAATCTTGAAACCAGCCGAATAGCTGATGCCGAGACCGCGTTGTTTCGAGCCTTTCTTGGTGGTGATAAGCACCACACCGTTGCCGCCACGCGAACCGTAAAGGGCTGCCGCCGTGGGGCCTTTCAAGATGTCGAGGCTCTCGATGTCCTCTTGGTTGATGTTGTTCAAAGCCGTACCCCAGTCGCGGCCACCGCTCCAGGAGGTGATACCACCTTCGTTCGACATCGGCACGCCGTCGACGACGATGAGCGGTTGGTTGTCGCCTAAGATGCTGTTGTTACCACGGATGGTGATACGCGATGAACCGCCATCGACGCCATTGGGGTTGATGATCTGAACACCTGCCGAGCGACCACTCAGGGCACTGATGATGTTGCCCGAAGCAGACTTGGCAAGCAATTCACCGCCGATTTCCTCGGTGGCATAACCCAATTCACGTTTCTGACGTTTGATGCCGAGGGCAGTGACCACCACATCGTCAAGGGTCTGTGAGTCCAATTCGAGAGTGACATTGATTTTGTTCTTGCC
>JAEEGL010117867.1_pt1 | contig 34295 bp, 34 predicted proteins | sample 9134231 | NCBI WGS metagenome assembly JAEEGL01 (sample SAMN16246548, study PRJNA631951) | gut metagenome | biome: gut microbiome; feature: rumen; material: fiber-attached | host: Bos | place: Iran: Karaj | collected 2018-10
GAGGCGGCCACGGATACCAAGCTCACCAGCGACGAGCTCGTGCAGCTGAAGAACCGCATAGCGGCGCTGGAGAAGGAGATAATAAACCTGGGAGCTACGGTGTCGAAATAAATACTGTACGAAAAAAGAGAGCCCGAGCGGGCTCTCTTTTATATTGTCTTTTTCTTACAGCCCCTGGTAGAGCGGGAATTTGGTGCAGAGCTCGTCCACGGTGGAGAGTATCTCGCCGCGGCTTATGTCGAAGTCGAAGATCGCCTTTAGGATGAGGTCTCCGACGATCTTCATCTCTTCCTCTCCGAAGCCTCTGGTGGTGACAGCCGGAGTGCCTACGCGTATGCCCGAGGTCTCGTGGGGCGGGCGTGTGTCTCCGGGGATAGAGTTCTTGTTTACGGTTATGCGCACGCGGTCAAGCCTGTCCTCCAGTTCCTTTCCGCTCATGCCTATCTCCCTGAGGTCAAGGAGCATGAGGTGGTTGTCAGTGCCTCCCGTCACCAGCTTTACGCCGCCGGCAGTGAGGGTCTCGGCAAGAGTCTTTGCGTTCTTTATTATCTGGGCCTGGTAGGCCTTGAACTCGGGGCGAAGAGCCTCGCCCATGGCGACGGCCTTGGCCGCTATTATGTGCATCAGCGGGCCGCCCTGGGTGCCGGGGAACATGGCGCTGTTGATCTTCTTTGCTATCTCCTCGTTGTTGGTGAGGATGATGCCGCCTCTGGGGCCGCGCATGGTCTTGTGAGTGGTGGTGGTTACAACGTCCGCGTAGGGCAGTGGGTTGGGGTGCTCGCCTGCCGCTACAAGACCGGCTATGTGAGCCATGTCCACCATCAGGTATGCGCCTACCTCGTGGGCTATCTCGCCGAATCTCTTGAAATCTATGATCCTCGGATAGGCGGAGGCGCCGGCGATGATCATCTTGGGCCGGTATTTGAGGGCCTTCTCGCGGACCTCGTCGAAATCTATGAGGCCGGTCTGCTCGTTGACTCCGTAGAACACGGTATTGTAGAACTTGCCTGAGAAGCTGGCTTTGCTGCCGTGGGTGAGGTGACCTCCCGTGGACAGGTCCATGCCCATGACCGTGTCTCCGGGCTGGCAGAGCGCCAGATACACGCAGAAGTTGGCCTGGGATCCGCTGTGCGCCTGCACGTTGGCGAACCTGGCGTTGAATATCTCCTTGGCACGCTCTATGCAGATCTGCTCGGCTATGTCCACGAATTCGCAGCCGCCGTAGTAGCGGTGTCCGGGATAGCCCTCCGCGTATTTGTTGGTGAGAACGCTGCCCATGGTGGCCATTACCTCGGGGCTTACGAGGTTTTCGGAGGCAATGAGCTCCAGGTTGTTCTGCTGCCTTCTGAGCTCAAGGGAGAGGACGCGCGCTATCTTCGGGTCCTTCTGTTCTACGATGCTTATGTTTTCGTTTATCATTTCGTGCCTTTCTGTCCGCGGTCTGCGGAACCGGAAGCTGTTTGTAACAGGTCATTTGTGCTATTCTATCATAAAAACGGTCCGGAAGAATACAGTTTTTCGTTAAAGTGTTCACTTGTGTTCCTTGACCTTTTCCGCCCCGGATATTAAAATATAAGTATCATGGATAAAATAACTACTTACTCTGCCCGAAGGGGCAACATCTTCGTATGGCTGGCGGTGCTCTTCATGGCGGCGTCCATAGTCTGCCGCGTCATCTGGCTCACGCAGACAGGTGAGAGCGGATTCTGGTTCGTGCTATTCAGTGCGGTCTTCCCGTTTCTCGGAGCTTTCTTCATAGCCCTCAGGCTTCCGATCAGAGGTGAAAAGTTTTTTTACGTGACGGTAAGGCCCGTACTGCTGATATGCATAGGCTATCTCTACAGGATAGCCGTCAGCGGCCTGTTTAAGACTCCGCGCACGGTATTCTTCGGGATATGCTGCATAGTGATAGTGCTGGCTCAGTGGATCCTGTATTACTTCACCTTTACCGGGAAGATACCCACAAAGATACCGGTGCTGCTGATCTTCGCGCTGCCTCTGGCCGCGACTATCTTCGACATCCCGGACATGTACGTCGGTAAGCCGATCTACCTTTGCGAGGCGCTGATGGTGTTCGGCATCATATGCGCCGCGCTTGCCGTGAAGAAGCTTCCGAAGTATAAGGAGGGCGACGCTTACAGATTCCGCTACGGAGACCGTATGGACGGAAGGCTCGTAAGGGGAGGCATACCGCTGGATAAGGTCTCGCCTTACATAATGGTCAACCGCAACGGCGCCAGCAATTTCGTGCAGGAATGCGTGGAGACCTCCGCCATGGACGACTACATCCACAAAAAGAGGCGCGAAGGCTTAAAGCACTTCGGAATAACACATGTTTTCATAGCCGCCTATGTAAGGGCCTGCGCGGAGATGCCCGGCCTGATGCGTTTCCTTTCCGGTCAGAAGGCCTATCAGCGCATGGGGATAACCCTCAAGATGGCTGTGAAGAAGGAGATCAAGCTCAACAGCCCGGAGACCATAATCTCCGTGGATCTGGATCCGCACGACAACGCGGACGACGTCTACAGGAAATTCAACGAGCAGATGGAACTGGCCAATGCCTCTGCAGATCTGGACAGCAGTTTCGACAGCCTTGCCAAGCTCCTCAACTTCATACCCGGGATTGTCCTGAAGTTCGCCATCTGGCTGCTCAAGACCTTGGATTATTTCGGGCTACTGCCGCCCGAGCTTATGGCGCTCTCCCCGTTCCACGGCTCCGCTTTCATAACCTCCATGGGGTCTCTGGGGATACCGCCGATATACCACCATCTCTATGACTTCGGAAACATACCGGTGTTCCTGGCCTTCGGCGCCAAGCGCACGGTCTATGAGCCGAACTCTGCAGGGGAGATAATCAAAAAGAAGTACATAGATTTCACCGCCGTAACGGATGAGAGGATAGTAGACGGACAGTATTACGCTTCCGCGTTCAAGAAGATACGTTCCTGCCTCCTGCACCCGGAGCAGTTGGATGAGCATCCTGCAGTCAAGGAGGACATTTACTGATGGACTACGGCAGAGCTTACTTTGAAGTGTCCGCGAACTACCTTAAGGCTCGTCTCGGAGGCTTTGAGCCGGAGATAGGCATAATACTCGGCACGGGTCTCGGCGGAGTTGCAGATCACATAGAGAAGCCAATAGTCATAGATTACAAAGACGTTCCGAACTTCCTTACCTCCACCGCTCCTTTCCATGCCGGAAAGTTCATTTTCGGCATCATCAGCGGGAAGAAGGTCATGTGCATGTCCGGCCGCTTCCACGTGTACGAAGGCTACGAGTACCAGCAGCTGGTGGCGCCCGTGCGTGTCATGAAGCTCATGGGAGTTAAGAAGCTTATCCTTACCAATGCAGCCGGCGCGGTCAACAAGAGTTACCGCCCCGGGGACATGATGGTGATAAAGGACCACATAAAGCTCACGGGTGTGAGCCCGCTCTTCGGTCCCAACGACGAGTCCTTCGGTCCCAGATTCTTCGACGTTACGGACATGTACAGCAGGGAGATGCGCGCCGTTGCTCTTAAGTGCGCCAAAAAGACCGAGCTCAGGGTGCACGAGGGGGTATACTTCTTCTTCACCGGACCTCAGTTCGAGACTCCGTCGGAGATCAGGGCAGCTGCCATACTCGGAGCAGACGCCGTAGGGATGTCTACAGTCACCGAGGCCCTTACAGCCGCGCACTGCGGCATTCCGGTGCTGGGCATGTGCATGATAACCAACATGGCAGCAGGCATATCCGATGTGCCTATCTCCTCGGAAGACGCAACAGAGATCGCCCGCAGGAGCGGAGCGCAGCTCAGTGATCTTATATCCGACATAATAGGGAGTCTGTAATGAGCATTCTATTCACCAACGCGTCCATCCTGGTAAGGGAGGAAGACTGCTACAACGTTCTCCAGGGCGCCTGCCTGGGAGTTAAGGGAGATACCATAAGCTACATCGGCTTTGATATCCCGGACGGCGGGTACGATACCATAAAGGACATGAGCGGCAGGCTCCTGATGCCCGGCCTTGTGAACGCCCACGGGCATTCGGCCATGACACTCGTAAGAGGAGCGGGCTCCGGGCTTCCTTTGGACCGCTGGCTCAACGAGGCCATATTCCCCATCGAGGCTAAGATGACGCCGTCTGATATAAGGGCCGGCGCCGAGTGGGCCTGCGCGGAGATGATAGCCGGAGGCACCACTCAGGTGGCCGACATGTACGATTATCCTTTCGCCGCCGCGGGTGTTTTCGCGGACGCGGGGATCAAGGCCAACCTCTGCAGGGTGGGCCTGTGCTTCGATCCGGAGCTGGAGCCGGGAGAATGGCCCAGGACCGCGGAGTGCATCAATTTCATAAACGTCATGCAGGGCAGCGCGGATATAAACCCCGAGGCCATAAGGGAGCTTCCGGATACTGCCGGGACCATGGATCTTCCTCAGAATATCAGGGAGGCCGTCTCCTCCGGAAGGATAAAGGCGGACTTCTGTCTGCATTCGGAATACCTTACCACCAGGAAGTTCGTCAAGGCCATAAGCGAGGCGAACTCCGTGATGCACAGGCCCTTGCACATACACGTCTCCGAGACGGAGAAGGAGCACAGGGAGTGCATGGAGCGCTGGGGCAAGACTCCGATAGAGTACCTTGAGGAGATGGGGATCCTGGACGAGCCCGTATACGCTGCGCACTGCGTATGGGTCTCCGACAATGACCTCAGGATAATGGCTGAAAAAGGCGCCACCATAGTCCACAACCCCACCAGCAACCTCAAGCTCGGAAGCGGCGTGGCGAGGATAGAAGACGCGCTGAAGGCCGGTGTAAACGTCGCCCTGGGCACGGACGGCGCGGCCAGCAACAACAACCTCAATATGTTCGAGGAGATGCACATAGCGGCGCTCATAGCCAAGGGCGTAAGCAGAGATCCCGTGGTCCTTACTGACGCGCAGATACTGGACATGGCCACAGTCAACGGCGCCAGGGCGCTGGGAAGGCCTGACACAGGCATACTTGCGGAGGGGTACAAGGCGGATATCATCGCCCTGGACATGAACGCTCCGCACATGAAGCCAGCCTCGGATCCGGTTGCTCTTCTTGTGTACAGTGCGCAGGCTTCGGACGTCTGCATGACCATGGCGGACGGGCGTATTCTTTACGAGGACGGCAGATTCTATACGATAGACAGGGACAGGGCCGAAAGAGATCTTCTGGAGGCGGTCGAAAGGCTGTTCGGATAGTTCGGCACACACTTTAGGCAGAAGCGGCACACACATCGCTGTGTGCCGTTTACTTTTTTTTGTCCTTTTTATATCATCTCCCCATGAGACCGTTAAAACGAATAAAAACAGACATCCAGTGGCGCACGTACCTCGGCGTGGGGCTCATGGTCCTGAGCGCTCTGGCGATGATACTGTGGGAGACCACGCTCAGGAACAGGGTGGCCTTCAGGAGCGTCCTGGTATGCGCAAGGGACGTCGCGGAGGGCGAGATGCTTAGGGCAGAGGACCTTAAGACCGCCGCGGTGACGCCGCAGTCGCTGGTAGCGGGGGCTCTTACGGAAGAAGACGCGGAGCTGGTGACCGGGCACGCGGCGCGCTTTCCGGTAAAGAGGAATCAGCAGGTGACGGAGGACATGTTTTGGAATGGGACGGAGGCTGCGAGCCTTTCGAGCTTCGTCATCCCGGAGATGTGGATATGGTCCGAGAGCACGTTGGACAGGGAAGGCGATGTCGTGGGGCTCTACATGGCGGATACGGGAGATCTTCTGGGGCATTTCAGGATAAGCGTTGCCCCGGAGAGCGGAAGGGATCTTGAGATACTCTGCTCTCTGGAGGATCTCATGAACATCAGGACGGCGGTACTTTCGGCAGGGCCTCCGTGCATACTGGTCGTCGGAGAAAGCAGGTGACAGGATGGGCAGGATAATAAGTTTTCACGGGGCGGACCACAGATGCGGCTGCTCCATGCTTGCGCAGTGCGCGGCGGAAAAGGCTGCAAGGCAGAGACCTGACTGCAGCGTGCTCCTGGTGCACGCGGAGCAGTCCGCCGGACCTATGTACTCTCCCGGAACAGGGGAGTCAATGGAGCGCCTGAGGCCCTTCCTATCGGAAAAGCTGCTGAACATAAAGGAGATAATACAGAGGTCCCTCTACAAGGACAATCTTTACATCATAGCGGGCACGGATCTGCCCGGAAGCTCGGAATCCTTCCATCCCGACATGTCGGAGTGGTTCATGAAGAGCGCGGCGAAGAGCTTCGATCTCGTGATATGCGACAGCGGCGCCAACATAGAGCACGGCCTGGCGCTGGGAGCGCTTTTCGCGTCCGACTGCATATACATGGTGCTGGACCAGAGCGAGAGCGCTTTCAGACGCTACGAGTGGCTCAGCGCGCTCTACGACAAGCTGGCGCTCAACATACGGGGCTTCGTGCTCAACAGGTTCTCTAAGGATTCGCCCTTCAGCAGGGCCTACGCCGCAAAAAGGCTCGGAACGGACCGGAGCAGGGTCTTTACGGTGAGCGCTTCGTCCTACGGGGATCTGGCGGAGATAGACGAGAGGAGCCTTCTCTGCTACAGGGACGACAGGTTCTCCGAGGACATGGGAACGCTGGCCGCCGCGGTGATGAGAGAGGCCGGGCTGGATACCGGGCTCCATGGATAAGTTCAGTTTCAGGGAGTTCCTAAGCTCCGAGGAAAAGCACCGTGAAGCGATGCCGGAGGCAGGAGGCTATGACAGCTTTTCTGCTCTTTGCGCGGACATAAAGGCGGACATACTCGGCAGGTGGAGCGCTCCGGACGGCGAGACCGGCGCGGCAGAGATACAGAAAAGGGCCATAATAGGTTACGAAAAGGAGAAGGCCTACTTCATGGAGCTCATACTGGAGTCCGCAGGCCGCCTGGGTGCCCTCGGGACGGAACACCCGCCCTGGTATCCAGACCTTGCTGAGGCCATATACCAGGAGAACTGGGGCTTCGCGGGGCTTTCGGAGTGGTTCGCTCCGGAGTACGCGGGCAGCAGCTCCGCAAAGATAATTGCGGACCGCATCTACTTCATGAAGGACGGCCGTATGGAGCTGATGCCGCAGAAGATGGAGCGGGAGCGCTTCGATCAGCTGGTAAGGGCGGTACTCCTGCTGACTCCGTCCGAGCGCATGGACAGGAGCTATTACGAGCTCTACCTGCTGGACGGCACCAGGGTGACGGTATATACGGAGCCACTCGCGAAGGGCGGCCAGCCCTGCATGGTGCTCAGAAGATATATAATCCCGAGGCTTACTCTTGCCGAGCAGGCGGAAAGAGGCACCATCCCCGGGGCGGCGATACCGCTATTCGAGGTGATGGTAAGGATTGGCTTCAACGTGGTGTTTCTGGGCGCGGTACGCACCGCAAAGACCACTTTCCTTGCCACGTGGCAGGCTCTTGAGGACCCTTCGCTGGAAGGCGTGGTGGTGGAGACGGACCCCGAGATACCTATGCACAGGATACTTCCCAAAGCTCCGGTGATGCAGCTGATAGCGGACGGGCAGAGGCTGTCCGGGATAACCAAGAACCTGCTCAGGAGCGACGCGGATTATTTCATACTCGCGGAAGCGAGGGACGGAACTGCGCTGGACACCGCGTTAAGGCTCGCTTCCAAAGGCACCAAGCGCATGAAGATGACCTTTCATTCCAGGCGGCCGGACCGGTTTCCTTACGAGGCTGCCTCTGAGATAGTCAAGAGCTGCGGCGGGGACTTCGAAAGGGCGGCGGAAGCAGTCGCCTCAAGTTTCGACTACATATTCCACTTCGTGCAGCTTCCGGACAGGAGCAAAAAGAGACTGGAAGGGATATATCAGATGGGGCTGGGACCGGACGGGAAAATAATAACGGAACCGGTCTGCGTCTACGACAGGAAAGAGGAGTGCTGGACGTTCAGGAACGTCATGGGAGAAGCTCAGGAGGCCTACGCGGCGGAGCGTCCCGAAGATCTTGCGGAGATGAAGAGGCTTCTTTCCGCTCTTTCGTCGCAAAAACAGAAGTAAAGGAGGGCGCGTTGGCGGTAATAATATCGGAATCCCTGATATCACTGATGTTCATAGCGGGAGCCTGGCTGATATGGAAGAAGGCAGCCGGCGCGTTATTAAGGCGCATACGGCTCAGGCGGAAGCTGGTAAAAAGGGGAGAACAGATAACGTCTCGCCGCGCAAGGCTTATCCCGCTCTGCCTTCTGCTGTTTGCCGCGGTATTCCTCAGCGCTCTGAGGTACTGCAGTCTTCTTCAGTCCGGGCTTATAGCGTTCCTCGCGGCGGCAATACCTGTGCTTGCGGTAATGGCAGCCGGAGGGCGCGCCAAAAGGCTTGCCGGGAACGAAGGCCTCAGCCTTGTCTCGGAGCTTCTGAGGCAGTACAGGGCCGGGAGCCGCAACATCTACGACGCCATGGAAGGCTGCCTGGAATCCGGAGCGGACCTGAGGGCTTCAAGGAAGCAGCTCTCGCTTCTTCTGATAAGGCTCAGAGAAGCCGGGAGCAGGGACGCCGTGTCGGCAGCGTGCGCCAGGTTCTCCGCGTCCGTGGGAACGTCCTGGGCGGCCATGCTCTCGTCCTGCGTGGAAACTGCCGTGCTCAAGGGCGCGGATATATCGGAAGGCCTCGCGGATATAACAGAACAGCTCAGGGAGTCCCGGAAACTGTTTGAGGAGAGAAAGCGGATGAACAGCGAGGCAGTAAGGATGTCGGTCTTCCTGGTGCCGGCACTCTACGGAGGGACCATGCTGATATGCTCGTGGTTCCTGGGCATGGAGCTTAGGGACATCCTCAGGAACCAGTTCGCCAGCGCCCCGGGAATAACGCTGTTCCTCATATCCGTCTTCCTGTTCCTGTTCAACGTAGTGGTGCTGCAGGCCGTGGAGAGCGGCGGAAGGGAGCTCTGAGATGGCGGCGCTGTTTTTTGTCCTGTTCTGGCTGGGAGCGGCGGCTGCCGGTGCGTTCGGAAGGGCAAAGCCCAGAAGGCTCACCGCCTATACGCTTGCCGCTGCAAGGACTGTGTCAGCCTTAAGGCCTTCGCTTCTTATCAGCCGGCTTAGGGCAGAGACCGACAGGGACAGGATGCTCTCAGAGCTCTCGTCCGCGCTGGCCTACATAAGGAACATGGCGGTCCTCGGAAGGTCCTCGGACATAAGCGCGGAGGAGCTGCTGGTGGAGTTGGAGTCCGTCACGAAGCTCTTAAGGCCTGCTTTCGGGATAATGAGGGAGCTTCTCCAGACAGGGGAAAAGAAGAAGGCCGGAACGGTCCTTTACACCACCACAGGGGAGAGCTGCGCCAGGGACATAGGGGTATTCCTCGCGGCCTGGGAGGACGTGCGCCCTGAGGACCTGGCGAAGACCATAGACATATACAGGAGCGCGCTTACGGGTGCCAGATACACAAGGCTCAGGCGGAGAGACGAGATAATATCCGACATAGTCTACATCCCCGTGGTGATAAACTGCGCCGCGGTGCTGCTGAACTTCCTATACATAGCGTATTTTCTGGAGCAGAAGGAGCTCCTCTCCCTGTTCTTTTAAGGAGGGAACATGAAACAACTCATAGTGCTGATAGCCATGATCATCCTGGGCATAGCCATAGGCGTGCTAATAATGGGCTTTTCGTCCACGGCCGAGAGGATAAAGAACAAGACTGACGAAAAGATAGTCAACAGCGTGGACGGATGGTTGACGTCACGGGATGCGGAAGAGATAGTAATAACGGAGGTCCCGTCATGAAACAGCTGATAGTGCTTGCCGCCATGATAATGCTGGGCGCCTTCCTGTTCGGGCTGATAGCGGGGAAGGACAACAGCGTATACTCCACGGTGCGCGGTGTCTTCGAAAAGCAGGCGGAGCAGCGGATGCTCACCGACGATCCGTACAGGCGGCCGTGAAGCAGTTCATAGTTCTTGCGGCAGTGCTCCCGCTCCTGCTGGTCTTCATGGTGCAGTTCTCGGAGGAACAGGTCTTCGGCCTTAAGACAGCGGCTGTAGACGACGCAGTATATACCGCCAGAGAGATGGCGAAACAGGACGGATGCTTCAGTCCGCGCGTCGTAAGCTGGCTAAAAAGAGAGCTCTGCAGAAAGATCAGGGGCCTTAAAGCGGAGGACATAGTAATAGACCCGCAGACGGATACAAGGACGGTATACAGGGCGGGGACAGGACGTGGAGACGGCCTTATCTATTACCGCATATGCGTCCCGGTGGATCCTCCCCGGGCCGGAATTTCGCTGCTCGGTCCGGATAAAAACAATAAGAAGACCTGGTATGTGGTCGAAGGCTTTACGCCGAGCGAGAAGCTGCCTTGAAGGTCTTCATAGTGTTCCTGGCGCTCGTGATGGTCTTTTCCGCGGCGCTCATATTCTCCTCTGACATCTCGGAGTACGTAAGGCTCCAGAAGAGGCTGAAGGTCCTGGCGGAGGACTGCGCGGAGGCTGCCGCTCTCTGCGTGGATAAAGAGGCCTCGGAGGCTTCCGGCACCCTTGTCATAGACATTGCAAGGGGAAGGGCGGCCGCAGAGGAACTATGTAAAAAGGCGGCCGGAACGGGAGCATTCGGGAAGAACGCCGATATAAGCGTAAAAATAAGCCCCTACGGCCGTTTCGGCGTAAGGGCTGAGCTTGTATTTTCCGGAAGGGATCTCTTCAGATCTGTGTTTCTCCGGCGCTCTTCTTTTTCGCGGAGCGCCGCTTATGAATGGATACAGCGGTAGGTACGGTGACTATTATCACCAGCACGAGTCCGAGGGCAAAGGTCAGAGCCTGAGTCCATTTCTGGAAGTCCGATCCTATCAGAGGAGCGGCCTTGTTTATCAGGAAGATCACCGCAACGCCCAGAAGCACGTAAAGGAAGTTCCTGGGCCTTAATATCTCTTTGAGCGGGATGTCCGGGAACATGGCCTTGGCGCCTATGGTCACTATCGCCATTATCACTACAGCCATAAGCACCCAGTTCAGGACAGCGCCCAGTACCGGGGAGAGCACGGCGGAAAAAGCGACTCCTGCGGCTTTGGATGCCAGGCTTCCGAGCGCGTAAAGCGGCACCACCACGACGGCCCTTACGCCGGCGGGCAGCGCCATTATCTTCTGCGCCAGCCGCTGCTTTAAGGTGAGCCTCTTTTCCTCTTCCTCCGCGATCTTTTCAACGACCGGAGGAGCCTCCGCTTTCTTTAGATCCACCACCTCCACTATGGGCGTGGGTTCTTTTATGTCCGACATCATTATGTCCGACGCGGAATCAAAAGTACTGCTCACGGTAACGCCCGTAAAAAGGGATATGGCTGTGGCCGCCGCAATAATTTTTCCTTTTAAAGTCTTGCCTTTTTTGATCTCCATGCCTGAATGATACCACAGTCCTCTTTTTCTTGCAAATGAAGTATTTGTGGAGTATAATACTTCAAATGTATTTTAGCCTTGACGTATAAGGAGGAATAATGATGTCAGAGGATAACAAGTACACCTTTGAAAACGAGGAGTATCGCCAGACGTATTGGCATACATGCTCGCACATAATGGCCCAGGCAGTAAAGAGGCTTTGGCCGGAAGTAAAACTGGCCATAGGACCGTCCATAGCAGAAGGATGGTATTACGACATGCTGGCGCCCTTCGCTTTCACTCCGGAGCACATGGAGCAGATAGAGGCGGAGATGAAGAAGATATGCAAGGAAGGGCTCAGGATAGAGCGTTTCGAGCTCCCCAGGGATGAAGCGATCGCCTTCATGAAGGAAAAGGAAGAGCCTTTCAAAGTAGAACTCATAAATGACCTGCCCGAGGGCGAGGCCATCTCGTTCTACAGACAGGGCGAATTCACCGACCTGTGCGCCGGTCCTCATCTGGACAGCACCAGCCGCGTAAAGCACAACGCCTTCAAGCTGCTCACATGCAACGCCGCGTACTGGAGAGGCGACTCCAACAGGGAGACCCTTCAGCGTATATACGGAATAGCCTTCCAGAAAAAGGAAGAGCTGGAGCAGTATCTGGAGCGCATAGAAGAAGCCAAGAAGAGGGACCACAGAAAGCTCGGAAGAGAGCTCGGTCTTTTCGCATTCCGCGACGAGGCCCCCGGCTTCCCGTTCTACCTGCCCAAGGGCATGGTGCTCCAGAACACTCTCATAGAGTACTGGAGGCAGATGCACAAGAAGTACGACTACCTGGAGATCTCCACGCCTCAGATAATGAAGCGCACGCTCTGGGAGACATCCGGCCACTGGGAACACTACAAGGACAACATGTACACCACGGTGATCGAGGACGAGGACTACGCCATAAAGCCCATGAACTGCCCCGGTTCCATACTGGTTTACGCCCTTGAGCCGCACAGTTACAGGGATCTTCCGCTGCGCTACGGCGAGCTGGGAAGGGTGCACAGACATGAGCTGTCCGGAGCTCTTCACGGAATGTTCCGCGTAAGGTGCTTCACTCAGGACGACGCCCACATACTGCTTGCCAAGGATCAGATCCAGGGCGAGGTAGTGCGCATCACCAAGCTCATAGACGAAGTCTACAACGTGTTCGGACTTCCGTATAAGATAGTTCTCTCAACGATGCCGGAGGACCACATAGGCACCCGCGGCGACTGGGAGAAGGCGGAGGCCGCCCTTGCGGACGCCATCACGTCCATAGGCAAGACCTACGAGATCAACCCCGGCGACGGCGCGTTCTACGGCCCCAAGCTGGACTTCCACGTAACGGACTGCCTCGGAAGGGTATGGCAGTGCGGCACCATCCAGCTGGACTATCAGCTGCCCGGAAGGTTCGATCTGGAATATACGGATTCCAACTCCGAAAAGCAGACTCCGGTAATGATACACCGCGTCGTTTACGGCTCCATAGAGCGCTTCATAGGCGTAATAACGGAGCACTTCGCGGGCGCGTTCCCCACGTGGCTGTCTCCGGTGCAGGTAAAGATACTGCCCGTTACCGACAGGGCATACGGATATGCGGACGGGATAAAGGAGAAGCTCGAGGCGCTAGGATACCGCGTGGAGGTGGACAAGCGCAACGAAAAGACGGGCCGCAAGATACGCGATGCCCAGGTGGAGAAGGTCCCGTACATGATCGTGGTCGGCGACCGCGACATGGAGGCCAGTACGCTGGCGCCCAGGCACCGCTCCGAAGGCGATCTGGGAACCATGAGCTTCGACGAGTTCCTTGCTCTCCTTAAGGACGATGTCGACAACAAGAAGATCAAGTAAAACAACAAGTTTCTTGCTTTTACCCCACAAATCCTTTATAATTAAAAAGAGATACTGTGGGGTATTTCACGTTTTGGTTTTTTGAAGGAGATACATATTTTGGACCCTAAAGACAACAGCCAGAAGGTCGAATTATATGTGAGCCACCAGCACGAGGACGAAGGCGAGATCAATCTCGTAAACGTCTTCTACAACATGGCCGCAAAGAAGAAGATCTTCCTAAGAGTGCTGGCTATCCTGTTGATAGCCGGGCTTATAATACCCATGTTCATGGCGGAGGTCTCAAGGAAGAGCCCGGACGCTCAGTCCGTGGTAAAGCTCATCTACAGGAACCCGTCGAAGCTCAGCTTCCCGTCTACCGTGCTTTCGGAGGCGATAGACAGCACCAAGCTGAGCACGTCCGTTCCGGTATCCCAGGTGGAGGCCAACATAAAGATAGAGCAGCTGCTTACCGAGAGCGTAAGGCAGAAGCTTGAGGTTCTCCAGGAGCAGGTAAAGGCGAGCGCCACCCAGGTGGCCCAGGCCGCGAACATACAGCTGGCGTACATGAACAGCTATGTCGTCACCCTCAAGAACGGCTTCGGGAGCGAAGACTCGTCCAGAAAGACATATCTGAGCTCGACGGAGATAGCGGACCTTCTGAACAACATGGTAAAGGCCTACAACGGTTATCTCTACGAGACCAAGGCCAACTACGATCTTCCGGAGGGGGACCTCTCGGAGGCTGTTACCGGAGACCTGGACTACCTTGAGAGCCTGGATATCATAAGCTCCGTCATGGAGACCTTCAAGAAGTACTGTGACGAGAAGTCGAAGGAGTATCCGGACTACACCAGCGCAACCAACGGCCTTACATTCAAGGACCTGAGCGACATGATAACGTCCATAAACGACGTGGATATCAGCTACCTGAGCGCCGCCCTGGTGAGCGGCGGAATATCCAAAAACCCGACGGATCTTCTGAACAGGCTCAACTACTCTCTGCGCAACGCCAGGCTGGATCTGTCCAAGGTGGAGGGCAACATAGCGTCCAACCAGAAGATAATAGACGAATACAAGAACGAGAACATATCCGTTACAGGTTCAGACAAGCAGGAGGGCCAGACCGCTAAGGTCAATACGGAATACTACAACCAGCTGGTCCTCAGCCAGGTGGATCTGTACGCACAGCAGTCCGCTCTCTATCAGGAGATAGCGGATCTTGAGAACCGCGTTGTGGCGTTCGGCGCAGAGGTGTCTCCGGAGACTCTGGCCAAGGCGGACACGGAGTTCAAAAAGGTCTATGAAGACGCATCCGAGGTCCACGACATAGTTCTGGAATACTGCAAGGAATTCCTGGACAGCGACACGGTAGTGAACAACTTCGTCACCAATACGGCCGCGCAGACCCAGAGCACGAGCTTCTTCAGTGCGGCCAACATAAAGAAGGCCGTCATCGGAGGCGTGGCGGGCGCCGTCATAGCGTGCTGCCTGTGGTTCGCTGCGGGCTTTACCGAAGAGATGAAGAAGGGAGGAAGGAAAGATGCTTAAAAAGATCGGCAGATGGAACATCCTCATTATAGCCATAATACTCGGGCTCATCGTCTCCCTCGTAAGATTCCTCATCACCGACCCCTCCAGGGAATACGCCAATGCAAGTTTCATGCTCCTCTACAGCGGGGCGGAGGAAGGCCGGGCTCCCAACGGGCAGCCCTATTCCGTGGACGTCATCCGCGGAGAGGACTTCCTTGAAGGGGTCATAGAAAAGGCCGGACTTAAGGATACCCTCAGCGCGGAAGAGCTAGCCGAGAACATGGCGGTGCGCGGAAGCTACCCCAGGGACATAATCCAGCAGATAAAGAGCTGGGACTCCCTGCTCACGTCGGATCCAACGCGTGTGGTAAGGCTCAACGATTACTATCCCACGAACTTCTCGGTGAGCATATACAACGAATTCAAAAACAAGCTCAGCAAGGCGCAGCTTACCGGTCTGCTCAACACCCTCATAGAGGATTATAAGCTTCAATATCAGAAGATATACGGTGCCGGAGTCGACTGGAGCAGCATAGACGGCATATTCAGCCCGGATAACAGGGACTATATGCAGGCTGTGGATCTGCTAATGGCAAAAGCCCAGATGGTGGATAAGCATTCGCAGGCTCTCTACGAGGAAAAGCAGGCCTTTTCCTATGAGGGGACGACTTTTGCAGCTCTCTCAACAAGGGCCCAGGCCATAATCTCCAGCGACCTTCAGAGCCTCTCTGCCAACATAACGCTCAACGCTCTCTCAAGAGATGTGGATGCTCTAAGGCAGAAGTATGCGTACGAGGTTGAGAATCTAAACAGAAAGCTGCTTTCCCTCACCAGAAACCTCGGTCAGGTGGAGACCCTCATAGAAGGTTATGAGATGGACGCTACCATCTACTTAGGATCCGGGGACAACATCATCACCGTGGCCGGTAATTCCAAGGAAACATACGAGGCACTGGTTCAGGCAAAGGCGGATCTTTCCGGAGAGATAACAGCTACTAGGATAAGTATCAACGACTACACGAGCAAAATAGAAGATCTCGATGCTCAGGCGGAGGCCGGAACATATGATGACTCTACAGTTGTTGCGTCCATCAAGGCCGCTGAGAAGAAGATAAATGACCTCATAGCGGACTTCGACGAGCTCGCTAAGGCCTACAACGAGGAATACGCCAGCACCTCCACCATAAGGAGCACGTCTGCGGTATTCCGCGGCAACTCGATCGCTTCCACGTCTTTCATAAAGACCGTGATAATGAGCGAGGCGCCTCTCTGCGCGCTGGCGCTGATAGTGATCTTCCTGACAGGTCTTATCGCCGAGATAAAGAAGTCCGGCAGGAAGTCAAAAAAGATCCGCGCAGCAGCCGGAACGGAGGAAGCCTGATGACCATACTCGCCACCGGCGGAGCAGGTTATATCGGCTCCCATGCGTGTGTGTCGCTTCTTGAGAGCGGATACGAGGTAGTGGCGGCGGACGACCTTTCAAACTCTTCCGCGGAAGCGCTCCGGAGGGTGGAGAAGATCACGGGCAGGGAGCTTAAGTTCTACGAGGCAGACGTTTGCGACAGGGCGGCTCTTGAGAAGATATTCAGAGAGCAGAAGATCGACGGAGTCATCCATTTCGCCGGCATGAAAGCCGTAGGAGAGTCCGTCCAAAAACCTTTGGAGTACTACAGGAACAACCTGGACGCCACGATCACAATATTGGAAGTGATGAGACAGTTCGGCTGCAAAGCGATAGTCTTCAGCTCTTCCGCCACGGTATACGGATCCGAGAACGAGTATCCTTACAGGGAGGATATGCCCAAGGGAACTTGTTCCAACCCTTACGGCTGGACTAAGTCCATGTCGGAGCAGATACTCTGCGATGCCGCGAAGGCGGATACGGAGCTGTCTGTGGTGCTGCTTAGGTACTTCAACCCCATAGGCGCTCACGAATCCGGGCTCATAGGGGAAGACCCCAAGGGCATACCGAACAATCTAATGCCCTACATAACCCAGGTGGCTGTGGGGAAGCGAAAAGAACTCACCGTTTTCGGCGGAGACTACGACACGCCGGACGGCACCTGCAGGCGGGATTATATACATGTGATGGACCTCGCTGAGGGACATGTTAAAGCGATAGAGTACGCGCTGCAGCATGCGGGAGCGGAGGTGTTCAACCTCGGAACAGGCGTTCCGTACAGCGTGCTCGAGATAATAAAGGCATTTGAAGATGCCAGCGGGATAAAGATTCCCTACAGGATAGGGGACAGGAGAGAAGGAGACCTTCCGGAATTCTGGGCAGATGCCTCCAAAGCCAAAGAGATCCTAGGCTGGCAGACCAGCCGCAGCCTTGCGGACATGTGCCGCGACAGCTGGAACTGGCAGAAGAACAATCCAAAAGGATATGAGGAATAGATGATGAAATCTCAAGGTGAGTTCCATCAGAAAAAGACGATAAGGTGGGCTTTGGTGCTGTACGATCTTCTGATCTACATCGCCACCGCCGTTTTGCTGTTCGTGATATATAAAGGCTCCAACTACATGACGGTCCAGAGCAAGGTCATACAGCTCGGTCTGGCATACGTCTTCATAATGACGTTTAGAGCCATCTTCCACATATACGGTCTGGTATGGAGATATGGGGGCATACAGTCTTACATAAAGCTGATGCTCTCCGATTTTTGCGCATTTCTGGCGTTTACGGCGCTAAGGCTCACGCCGATGCAGCGGATGACTGCAGTCACCTCTATCTCTTTGTTTACGATAGAGCTGCTCCTGTGCCTGGGCATGAGGATGATGTACCGCTACACCTACAAGTTCGGAAACCAGGATACCACCAGAGGCAGGATCCTTAGGTTCTTCTACAGGGTGTTCAGCGGAGACAACCTCAGCGCGGACGTTGGTGCCGGGACCAACAAGATAAACATCGCCATAATCGGTGCCGGGCGCGTAGGTACCACGCTGGCATCGGAGCTTATGAGCAATCCGGCGTCGGCGTATCTTCCGCGCTGCTATGTTGACATCAACTCCGAGAAGATAGGCAAGGAGATATTCGGGGTGCCGGTAATCTCCGAGGATTCCGCTACCGTAGAGGTGCTTTCCAGGTACGAGATACAGGAAGTGGTAATGGCGGTAACGTCGCCGTCACCGGAGCAGAAGAAGGCCATATACGAACGCTATAAGGGCATGGGCTACAAGGTGAAGGTCTATGACTATCCCACCATGCGCACCGCCGGAAGCAAGAAGTCTCTCAGAGAGTTCGACATAGACGAGCTTTTGTTCCGCCGCGAGATAGACGTAAAGGATGAGAAGACTTCAGCCTACTTTAATGGCAAGGTGATACTCGTTACCGGAGGCGGCGGCTCCATAGGATCCGAGCTCTGCAGGCAGATAGCGCGCATGGATCCCAGACAGCTCATCATCCTGGACGTATACGAGAACGGCGCCTACGATCTTCAGCAGGAGCTGCGCCTTGAGCACGGCAATACGCTCAACCTTAAGGTGGAGATACTCTCCATCTGCAACAGGCCGGCGCTCGAAAGAGTGTTCGAGCACTACCGCCCACAGATAGTGATAAACGCCGCGGCGCACAAGCATGTGCCCCTCATGGAGCATAACGTCATAGAGGCGGTGGAGAACAACGTCTTCGGAACGCTCAACTGTGTCGAGCTTGCTGAAAAGTACGGCGCCGAGCGCTTCATGATGGTGAGCACTGACAAGGCCGTCAACCCCACCAACGTGATGGGCGCCACAAAGCGCATGTGCGAGATGATAGTCCAGGCCCACAGCCAGAGCGGCAGCGGTACCAGCTTCTCCGCTACCAGGTTCGGCAACGTCCTCGGCTCCGCGGGTTCCGTAATACCGCTCTTCAAGAAGCAGATCCAGAGCGGCGGACCCATAACTCTGACCGACAAGCGCATAATACGCTACTTCATGACCATACCCGAGGCTTCCAGCCTGGTGCTGCAGTCCGGTGTGATGGCAAGGAACGGCGAGCTGTTCGTCCTGGACATGGGGCAGCCCGTAAAGATACTTGATCTTGCCGAGAACCTGATACGCCTCTCCGGCCTTGAGCCGTACAAGGACATAGAGATAATCGAGACGGGCCTTCGCCCCGGGGAGAAGCTCTACGAGGAGCTCCTGGTGCGCGATGAAGGTCTGGATAAGACAGATAACGAGCTGATATTCATAGAGCGCGACGCACCGCTGTCGATGAGCGATCTCGGCCTGAGGCTCGGGCTGCTCAAGACTGCCGTGAGCACCGGAAGCGACTCTTCCGTAAAGGACGCTCTCAGGTCCGTAGTTCCTACCTTCAGGTCTCCCGAAGAGGTGAACGCACAGGCTCAGAACGCGGACGAGTTCAGGAACACCAGGATGTTCAAGACGGTGCAGTAGTGTCGAAGAGCGTCGCAGATAGAATAAAGACCGGAATAAAGATAGGCTCTGCCGTGCTGTTTCTTACAGGGGCCGCAGTCTTCCTCGAAAGGCTCGCAAAGGCGACCGAAGAACCGGAAGACATAGACGAGGGCAACCCGTATATCGCAGATCCCCAGCCGCCTGCGCCGCAGCAGACGTTCTACGAGCGCTTCGGCAAAAGGGCTCTGGATAAGACGGCATCCTTTTTCGGTCTCATAGCTCTGGCGCCGCTGTACGCGCTTATAGCAGTTGCCATAGAAGCAGACGATCCCGGGCCGGTGTTCTTTAAGCAGAAACGTGTGGGAAAGGACAAGCGCTTCTTCGAGATCCACAAGTTCAGATCCATGAAGACGAGCGCTCCGAAGGACGTTCCCATAGAGGAGTTCGAGAACCAGGAAGAATACATTACCCGTGTCGGCGGGTTCCTCAGGAGAACCTACCTCGACGAGCTCCCTCAGCTGTGGGATGTCTTCCGCGGCAGGATGAGCCTCGTCGGCCCCAGACCGGTGATCTGGAATACCAAAGAGCTTATTGACGAGCGGGACAAGTACGGAGCCAACGGCGTGATGCCGGGCATCACAGGCCCTGCGCAGTTAAACGGCGGAATAGGGCTCGATAATATCGAAAAGGCAGAATGGGATGGCAGGTACGTTAAAAGCCTGCGAGAAGGCGGATTAGAGGCTTTGACGGTGGATGTTAACTGTCTGACTGAAACCGGCCTTTTGTTCTCGAAAAATGAAAGAAGTATTCGCGTTCAAATGAAGAGGATAATAAAATGAATTACCTAGTTGTTGTAGCTCATCCGGATGATGAAGTATTAGGAGCAGGTGCAACTATTCGGAAATTAATAAAACAAGGGAACAACGTTGCAGTAGCGATTATGTCCGGACATGCAGCAGCCAGATCTAATATATCTGCAACACTATCAGAGGATGAAGCAAAAGCCATGTCCATTCTTGGTGTCGAAAAAGTGTATCATGCCGATTTCCCCAATATTAAAATGAATACTGTCCCACATCTTGATTTGGTGCAGTTTATAGAGCATTGTATCGTAGATTGTCGTGCAGAAGCCATAATTACACACCACCCTTCAGATGTCAATATAGATCACCAGGAAACAGGAAAAGCTGCGATTGCAGCTTGTCGTTTATTCCAGAGAGTAAATGATATGCCTTCGCTGCAGATGTTTGCGTATATGGAAGTACCTTCAAGTACAGATTGGAGTCTTAATTCTGCAGAGCACCGTTTTCAACCCAATCTTTTTGTTGAGATAGGAGAAGAGGGATTAAACGCAAAACTCGAAGCCTTAAAAGCATACTCCGGTGTAATGCGTGATTATCCACATCCACGTTCTGTTGAAGCAATTACCGGGTTAGCTGCAGTCAGGGGAGCTCAATCAGGTTGTATGTATGCAGAATCATTTGAATCTGTTTTCAGGAGCGAATAGTATAATGCGTACACCATATTATCTCTTTTGTGCTGATGATTTTTTGAATAATTACATAGAGCTGGAAACGGCGTTCCGTGATATCTACCCTGATTATCATATTGCGTACTCTTTCAAGACTAATTACACTCCTGCTGTATGTAAACTGGTCCTTGAATCAGGTGGATTTGCCGAAGTCGTGTCAGATATGGAGTTTGAGCTGGCAAAGCTAATTGGATTTCGAACAGATCAAATCGTATACAATGGCCCAGGCAAAGAAGCGTATTTTGAGGAGTGCATTTCAGATGGAGGGATGCTTAATATCGATAATTTTTTTGAGGTTGAGAAGGTCTGCGGTCTTTCATCCAGATTAAAAAATAAAAGTGTCGGGATACGTGTCAACTTTGATGTTTTTAATGGCCTTCATTCCAGGTTCGGCATAGATTCCTCGAATGGTGATTTGGAAAAAGCTATTCGGATGCTTAATTCATGTGGTGTTGTTGTGGATGGACTGCATTTCCACATAAGCCGTGCAAGAAGTCTGGGTGCATGGGAGAGTAGAATCGTTAACATGCTTCAATTAGCGGACAAGGTCGAGATGATTCAAAACACTAATCTTCGATACTTGGATCTCGGAAGTGGAATGTACGGGCACTTGCCAGAAGAACTAAAAAGTCAGTTTGCGGATGTTCCTACCTACGCTGATTATGCATCAGTGGTTGCAAAACCGATGGCAGCGCACTATTCAAACAGAAAAGCAAAGCCAATGCTTATAACAGAACCAGGAACAACGCTTGTGTCAAAGTATTTTTCCTTATATGCACAAGTAATTGATATAAAAACTATTAGAGACAAGCAATTTGCGCTATTAGACTGTAGTTTCCATAATGTCGGTGAGATCTGCAAACTAAAAAAAGTGCCAATGAAAGTTCATGTCCGAGGGTCTTCTGAAAGATTATTTGATTCGGTGGACTTAGTGGGATATACCTGTTTAGAACAAGATGTTCTTTATTCAGGCTACTGTGGAGAGCTTGCTCCCGGAGATATTGTTGAGTTTAATAACGTTGGCGGTTATTCCATTGTAGATAAACCGCCGTTTATTCACCCAGACATTCCTGTTTATATGGAGAAGAGGGGGAAACTAAGCTGCATAAAAAGGGCACAGACAATGGATGACATATTCATCCCATATGTGTTCTAGGTGATTTATCATGAATACAATTACTGTGCTTATATCCGCAAGTGGTTCTCAATTTGCCCCTGGAATCATAAAATGTCTAAAAAATAATGGAGAACGTCAGATCAGGATTATCGGAGTTGATATGTCTGGTGATCCCAGCAACAAATATTTTGTTGACAAGTTCTTTCAGGTATCTCCAATCGATTCATGCCATTATGTTGATGAAATAATCGATATTTGCAGAAGTGAGCATGTTAATATTTTGTTACCGCAGACTTCGGCCGAACTACCTTTGTACTTAAACGCCATTGAGCGTTTTAAAGATATTGGCACTATAGTTTCTATGACGCAAAGTGACAGTGTCAATATAGCAAATAATAAGTTGAGACTTTTCGAGTTCATGAAGGGAAACGGTATTCCGACTGCAATGTTTTTCGGGGCACATACTTTCCGGGATTTTAAAGATGGCTTGTTTTCTCTTGGATATCCGTATAAGCCTGTAGTGGTTAAGATCCCTGAGAGCAGCGGGGCGCGTGGCGTAAGAGTGATTGATGAGAACAAGTCTAAATATGAGATATTTGCACATGAAAAGCCCACTTCAGTCTATGTGTCATATGAAGACATGAAATCGATTCTGCTAGATGCAGAAAAAACTCTTGGGAAAGGTCGATTCCCGGAGTTGATGCTTATGGAATACCTTCCTGGAGATGAGTATGACATTGATTTGCTTGCGGAAGACGGAAAGGTTTTATATTCTGCAGGAAGACGAAACCCGGAAATGGTTATGAGCATCTCGCAAACATCAATACTTGAGGAAAACGAGCGGGCGGAAAGTATTTCAGAACAGTTAGTAAATGCATTACACTTGGATGGTAATTTGGGCTTTGATTTTAAATTCGATGAAAACGGGAATGCTCAGCTTCTTGAGATAAATCCCAGGATAGATGCAACAGTTTCTATTTTCGCTGCAGGTGGGCTGAATCTTCCATATCTTCGAATCAAGCAGCTTCTAGGTGAGTCATTACCAAGTGTTGAAATAAAATATGGGACTCAACTTAAACGACGCTATATGGAGACATTTACAGATAAATGCGGGAATTTGATAGATTGGTAGCTAAAGCTGTTTTGGGGGAGTGATGTACGCAAGAGTAATAAAAAGGTTACTTGATTTTATACTTTCATTAGTGGCGATTATAGTATTGTCGCCTGTTTTTATCATTTTAGCTATATGTGTACGTATAAATATGGGAGCCCCGGTTTTGTTTGGTCAAAGAAGAATCGGTAAGGATGAACAGTGTTTCAACTTGTACAAGTTCCGTTCAATGACAAATGCAACAGACGAAAGTGGTGTATTGCTACCTGAAAAGGACCGTCTGACCAGATTTGGTGTGGCATTACGCTCATCATCGCTTGACGAGTTACCAGAACTGTTTTCGATACTTAAGGGAGACATGTCATTTGTAGGGCCAAGACCGCTACCAACTTATTACGGTCCTTATTTTCTAGATCAGGAAAGGATTAGACACAAGGTGAGAGGTGGTCTTATTCCTCCTGACAGTATCAGCGGGGAGACAACATCCGATTGGGAAACCCAGTTTAGATATGAAACGTATTATGCAGAGCATGTTTCGTTTTTGCTTGATGTGAAAATAATAATATGGACATTTTTGATTCTTTTTAAACGAGTTAAGACTAATTACGGTGCTGATGATAGACCTCATTTAAACAAGTATCGTGCAGATATGGATATTCCTCAATCGATTATTGATGATTGGAATAGTCGCTGACAGAGGGGATCAATTGAAATGAGTAAGTATATTATTTTTGTTAGTAAAGATCATTATAATCCTCTTGGGATTGCTAGGACTCTTGGTGAGGCCGGGATAAATCCGATTGCAGTTGTTGTGAAAAGTACGCCCAAACAGGTTGCCCTGAGCAGGTATGTTAAGGAAAAGTACTATGTGTCAGATCCGGAAGAAGGAATACAATTAATTCTTGATAAGTTTGCTGACAGACAAGAAAAATCCTTCATTTTAACTGGTGATGATGTAACAGTCATGACGCTAGATAAGCATTATAATGAATTGAATGATTACTTCTATTTCTACAATGCGGGAAGGCAAGGACGCATCATAGAAGTAATGGAAAAAGACTATATGTGTAAACTTGCTGAAAAGCATGGATTTAACGTTGCCAAAACTTGGAAAGTTAGGCCTGGAGATATTCCTGCTGACATAGAGTATCCGATTATTACAAAGGCTATCAACTCTTTTGGAGAAGAGTGGAAAGGTATAGTCCAAATATGCTACAATCAACAGGAACTAGTTGAGGCATATAAACAAATAAAGAAGAGCGAGTATATTCTGCTTCAAAAGTACATTGAAAAAAAAGATGAGCAATCATATGATGGTTTTTCAATAAACCATGGAAAGGATGTTTTCTTTACAATTCAAAACAATGAGGTATTCCATATTTCAGGCCAATATGCGCCCTATTGGAAAAATCGGAATGTTGATGATAAGGAATTTATTGAAAAGGCAAAGGGGTTTGTTTCGGAAATAGGATTTGAAGGTATTTTTGAAATCGAATTTCTTGTTGGGACAGATGATAGACTGTATTTTCTGGAAATAAACCTGCGCAATACCGTTAATGGCTGGACCTCTACAGTTGCCGGTATGCCACTCGCTGTTTTATGGTGCAGATCAATGGCAAACGGTACTATATCGGATTCTATCTATAGAAAGGTGCCAGAAGGCTTTACAACGATGGCTGAGTGTTTTGATTACGATGCAAGGGTAAAAAAGGGATTAGTTAGTCGCAAGGAGTGGAGAAAGCAATATAAGTCTGTCAATGCAAAACTCTATAAGGGAAGAAAGGATTATATTCCTTTTCTGGCATTTATGTGGTATAAGTTGACTAAGATGAATAAAAAACGCTGATTTATTAGCACATCGGAGGACTGGAATGGAACTGATTATTTCTATTGTGCTTGGGGTTTGGATCGCGATTGGAGGATGGGTTTCTTATAAAAGCTTAAAAAGGGAATACACTGATGAGGGGGGTGAAAAGTGATGAATGTCTATCTCATCGGAATGGTTATCTCCTTTATAGTTTATCTGGTGATAGGGTTCTTTATCAGTCGCAAGGTTAGGAATGCTAATGATTTTTACGTTGCCGGGAGAAACGCACCAATTGGGTTGATCGTTGGGTCAATGATTGCTTCATATGTCAGCACCGGAATGTTTATGGGCGATGCTGGAGAGTATTACAGTGGGATCTTTTCCCCGATGACGATTCTGGCAACGATGCAGGTTGTGGGCTACATCATTGGAGCAGTATTTTTTGGAAGATTTTTAAGACGTTCCAAGGTAATGACGATACCCGAGTTCTTTGGCAGAAGGTTTTGTTCAGATAAGGTAAGGAATCTAGCAACCGTTACAGCTGTTATTACTATGACGGTTTATCTATTATCTGTTGTGCAGGGAGTCGGGACGTTAATGCATGTTGTAACAGGTGTTGAGTATAATATCTGCATTATACTTGCAATAGTCGTATTCAGCATAGTTACGATTGCATCCGGATCCCGCGGGGTTCTGATAACTGACACTCTGATGTTCAGTCTGTTCACACTTGCATTGATTATTTCTGTATTTGTAATAACAGGGAAAGCTGGTGGATGGTATTCTGTTGTAGAACAGCTCAGTCATTTTGAGATCAAGGATCTGTTATCATGGCATGGAAATCTTGACTATATGTATCCAACAGGACTTGAGAATATTATTTGGGGTATCGTATATGGAATAGTATGGCTTTCAGTATGTATGGTTGGTCCGTGGCAGTCTAGTCGCTATCTGATGGCAAAAAATGAACACACTGTGGTGCGTTCATCTGTATTCTCTGCATTTGGTATTTTTGCGCTTCAACTTTTGGCCGGTATGGCAGCAGTTTCTGTCAATCTCTATCATCCTCAAATGGAAAGTGCTTCACATGTGTTGATCTGGGCTGCGATGAATATTCTTCCGATTTTTTTGGGCGTAATACTGCTTACAGGCGTTCTTGCGGCAGGTATTTCTTCAGCCACCACATTTCTCTCTTTAGTTGGATCTTCAATAGCAAATGATATTTACCGAGGGAAAGGGGATTCGATCAAAATCGGTCGAATTGCCATGATTGTAGTTAGTCTGGTCGTGCTTGTTCTTGCAGTGTTTAATCCACCTCAAATACTTTGGATAATGTATTTTGGTGGTGCTATTGTTGCGAGTGCTTGGATGCCAGTGGCTTTGGCAAGCGTCCTTTCAAAACGAATCACTAAAACAGGTGCATTCGTTGGAATGCTAGTTGGCTTTATCAGTTGCTTCGCGCTGAAACTTTATTCTAATATTTTCAAGATTACGCTGCCTGCAATCTTAGATCCTGTTATAGTAGGAATTGTGCTGAATATTATCGGAATAGTGATTGGATCATTGTTGACCAAGGTGACCGACGAAGAAAAAGAAGAACGAGCCAAGTTGTTCGTTATTCCAAAAGATGAGAAGGAACCCCGAGAAGTATCAAAAACTCTTAAGTACATGAGGCTTGCACCGATCCTTGGCGTCATTGTTGCTATAGTTCTAATTATAGTTTGGGTTGTCCCGCTTTCGATTTATTAAACAGTTCTGAGGCGAATAATGAGGATTGGAATCATAGGAGCCAATAGTTATATTGGAGAAAAAGCAGCAGCTTATGTTTTGCAGAAAGAACCAGGCTGGGAAGTTGAGCAGATTGATGTGTGTTCTGATGAATGGCGGAGATACGATCTATCAAAGTATGACGCACTTTTCCACATTTCCGGAATCGCACATAGAAAAATCACTACTGAAAATGAGCCCTTATATTATCAAGTTAATAGAGACCTGTCGATTGAAGTAGCAAAAAAAGCGAAAGAAAGCAATGTTAAGCACTATATTTTTATGAGTACAATGAGTGTATATAGTGACAGTTTAACATGTGTTAATACTGATAGTCCGACAGAGCCCGATAATGCGTACGGTAAGAGCAAGCTTCAGGGTGAAACTGAAATAATGAAGCTAAGTGATGAGCGGTTTATTGTGTCAATTATTAGACCGCCAATGATTTACGGTAAGGGGTGTAAAGGAAATTATAATACTCTAAGATCAATTGCGTTAAAACTCCCAGTCTTTCCAAAAGTTAAAAATATGAGATCAATGCTGTTTATCGACAATTTCTCAGAGTTTTTATATCAATTAATTAAAAATCCTTCATCTGGAGTCTTTTTCCCTCAGAATGCTGAGTTGGTTAATACAACTGAATGGGTTAGATATATTGCCGAGGAACATGGTAAAAAAATACACCTGTCAGTATTTCTTGGCATTTGTGCACGTGTTGGTAAACATATTCCGGGAATAAAAGGATACTGCATTAAAGCATTCGGGGATAGTTATTACGAACCAAAGATGAGCATCTATCCGGATCTGCCATATCAGATCGTATCTTTTAGGGATAGCATAAAAAAGACCGAGTATTAGAGGAGCATTAGAATTGAAACAAGAATTCTTTTCAATGGAAGAGTTGGGCCAGGAGGGGCTTCGTAAGCTCCAAACCAAATGCCTAGATATCTTGGTGTATTTTAAGAAGATCTGTGATGAAAATGATCTGACTTTTTATTTGGCTGGCGGAACTGCGATAGGTGCACTTCGCCACCATGGCTTTATCCCGTGGGATGACGATATAGATGTGTTTATGCCACGTCCTGACTATGAAAAACTAACAAGGATATGGAGCAGTGTTGCTGATACGTCAAAGTATGTTTTCATCAGAAGTACTCGTGAGACGAATTATCATCATCATGCTGCCAGCATTGTTGATGTTAACACAACATGGATCGAAGAAAGGAATGTTAACAATGATGTCCCCCAGGGCGTTATGATGGATGTTATTCCTCTTGACGGCTGTCCTGAAGGGAAGCTCAAGCGTATCATTCAGCTGTTCCATGCTTTTGTTTTTGCGGTTTTTAATCCTCAGCGACTGCCTGAGAATAAAAGTAAAGCAGTTTATTATGCGATCAAAGTGATGTTGAGCGTTTTTCGTAGTAAAAAAGTACAAGATTCACTGTGGATCCGTGCGGAGAAAAAAATGACAAAGTATGACTTTTATTCGCATAAAAACATCACAGAATTAATTGGGAACATAAACGGAATGCTAACTACCCATCCCTTAGAGGGATTCAGTTCAGTTGTTTATGTAGATTTTGAGGGACACCAGATGCCGCTTATGAAAGGGTATGATGAATACTTGTCATCTATTTTTCACGACTATATGTCATTCCCTCCTGTTGAACAGCGTGTCCCGAAAACCAAACTTGTTTACGGCAATCTTGATGATTCGTATAAGCTATACAAAGGTAAGTATTATTTGAAGGTGAGCCAAGACATATGAATATAGCAGTTATATTTGCCGGCGGTACCGGCCAGCGTATGAATACAAAAACAAGACCCAAACAGTTTCTTGAACTTCATAATAAGCCAATAATAATCTACACCATTGAAGCATTCGAGGAATCTCCCTGTATCGATGGTATTGTTGTGGTATGTCTTGAATCATGGATCGACTATTGTAAGTCCATTATACACAAGTATGAGCTTCACAAGGTCTTGGACGTTGTTAAAGGCGGATCCACTGGCCAGGAGTCTATCTATAACGGCATAAAAAGAGCATCTGAACTTGCAAGTGAAGGCTCGATCGTACTGATCCATGATGGGGTAAGGCCATTAATTGATCAAGATACAATAGCACGCTGTGTTGAAAATGTAAAAGCCAAAGGATCAGCAATAACAGTATGTCCTGCCATTGAAACAATAATACAGCAGGATGAGAATAATAGGGTGAATAACGTTATAGATCGTAAGATCAGCTTTATTGCCAGAGCTCCGCAGTGTTTCTTTCTCAAGGATATTCTTGATGCTCACGAAAGGGCACGATCAGAAGGGAGAAATGACTTTATCGATTCGGCAAGTATAATGATGAATTATGGGTATCAGATATTTACAGTTGAAGGTCATCCGGAAAACATCAAGATCACAACGCCCTCGGATTATTATTTGTTCAGAGCCTTCCTTGATGCAAAGGAAAATTCACAGATATTTGGCTTCTAGTGTTACACATATCAAGATATGAGGGTTGAATCGTCGATTAAAAAAAACGGATTTCTATATTCTCTGGCACATGTGATTTACGATGCCTTTAGAACGGTCCAGTACTCGGTATTGTTCATTGTTTTCAGTTTGTTGCCTCTCCGGAATCGTGTTATAGCTTCAGCGTTTGACGGAAAAAAATATGGAGATAACAGCAAATACGTTGTTGAAAAGATCCATGAACTGGACCCGAGCATTGAAATAGTTTGGCTTTGTGATCCCGACTATAGTTATAATACGCCAGAATACGTAAAGAAGGTGTACTGTACAGACAGACGGTGTGTTTTAAAACGTTGTTATTATTACTTTACCTCAAAGGTCTGGATCAACACACATCTTTATGACAAGTATTTACACAAACGGAGCGGACAGTTAGTAATTGAAACTTGGCATGGCGGACTTGGGATAAAAAAGATAGAAGGTGATGTCGCCAAGTTTGCAAGCAATAGATTCCAGGTCAACAAGATCAAAAAGACATCTCGGCTTGCGGATATTTTCATATCCAATTCAAAGTTCCTGTCAGACATTTATAGGAAAGCGTTTTTCTTTGACGGAACAATATGGGAAGTTGGTTTCCCAAAAGATGAGCCGTTGTTTAGACAAAACGGATCCACCAAGGAAAAAGTGTGCGGCTGGTTTGGCATTGAAAATGATAGCCAAATAATTGTCTATGCCCCGACCTACAGAGGTGGATTTGAGGATTCAGGGATCATCGATATGTCACCTTATGATCTTGATCTTAATATGGTAAAGAACGTTTGTGAATCGAAGACCGGGAAAAAATGTGTGGTGATAAAACGTTGGCATCCAAGCATGAGCAAGTTTGTCAGCGAGAATATGGATAAAAATTGCGATATTATTGATGGCACTTCTTATCCTGAAATGCAGGATCTGATAGTCGCAAGTGATATCTTCATTTCTGATTACTCAAGTTGTATTTTCGAGGCAGCACTCAAGAATATTCCTTGTTATATTTACGCAAATGATTATGATGAATATCTCGGTGACAGGGGCGCATACTTTGCTCTAAATGAATTACCGTTTCCTTATGCAACAACTAACAAGGATATGTGCTCACTGATCCAAGAATCCGATCTGAATGACAGTATTACAAAGTGGAATGGATTTGTTGATAAGATGGGATTGAACGAGGACGGCAATGCGTCTTATAATATTGCATTGCTGATCACGAGATACTGTAATGGTGATGTTCAGTTGATCAAAGAGGTCACTGCTGAAAAGACAAGCAGAATAAGCTTTGTATAAACTAAATGGCGTTGAAAACAACAATCAATACAAAAAACAATATAATGTTGCTAGTGTTCACATTATACTTGTGTACACTATTTATATATAGCGATTTTGGTATTCGGCTGTTGTTTGGGTTTGCCTTTGTATTTGTTTTTTTATTCTATTCAATAATAAAAAGTGGCAAGATACACCTTTCAAATACTATCTTGCGTTCTTATTTCATCATTTTGATCGCAGTTGTTTTGGCTTTCTTTAGGACAACGTCCAGGATCGATAAAGATACTGCTATGTATGTAGTATCTATGGTCATGTGCTTTTGTGTAGTATGTTCTGCTGAACCAAATACGGAACAGATGTATAGTGTTGAACGAATTGTGTTTGCATTTGCCTTTGTTTTCGCTGCGATTGTGATTCTCTCAAGAGTTGCAAGGGGCGTTTATTTATCCACAATATATAAGCTTCTGACTAAAGAAGCTCAGGAAGCGTCTTACTCATCAATTTGGCATGGTTATAGTTGTACTATTGGTGGAGATGATACTTTCCATAACTATATATTTATGTTTGCAACAGCTTTTTCTTTAGGCCATATAGCTGAAAGGAAAAAGGGTTGGATACAGTATTATGTTCTGGCATTGTTTTTCACTGCGACTTCTTTTTTGACCGGACGCAGAGGTGAGTTCTTGGTACTGTTCCTCATTTGCGTTTTTGTTGGACTATGTATCATTCCTAAAAAACAGAGAAAAAGAATAATCGCTATTACTCTAGTCTTGATTCTTTGTGCTGTTCCTTTTTTGCCAAAGCTTTTGAATTCATCGGTGTTTAGCAGGTTTGCAATTACACTTTCACAGTTACGTTCCGGAGCTGATACGTTAAGTGGACGTCTTGAGCTTTGGTCGATGGCATTTGGTATATTCCTGGATCATCCGCTGATTGGTATTGGCTGGGGTGGATTCTCAAGCTATGTGAGTGACGAGTTCAGGGCATTGCATGGCAATGTATATAATGCACACAATATATACTTACAGTTTCTTGCGGAGACTGGGATAGTTGGATTTGTGCTTATTGTGGGCGGATTATTATATCTGTTAACACGTACGATAAGGCAATCTCGTCTTTTGCGTTATGAAAAAGGCGAGAAAGCTGTTCTAAGAAGGTATAATTCAGTATCTATCAGTATTCAGGTCTATTTCCTGTTAGTGGGAATGCTGGATCCATGCTTTATGAAATATTATTACTGGTGTTTTTTAAGTATGGCCATCATTTTTTACCAGTATGTGGAAAACCGAAGAACAATAATACCTGTTTTACAGTGATGTATCCGTAGTAGTATACTTACATAACAATACGTCGAGATATTAATAAGGAGTAATTTCATAAATGATCATAAAAGAGGATATAAAAAAAATCATTAGTTCGCCGAGCATCCCTTGGGCCCTTTTAAAGAATAAAAGAATTTTAATAACCGGATGTACTGGACTGATAGGTTCGCTTCTTGTGAAGACTTTACTGACAGCCTCAGAGATACTTGGTTTAAACATCGGACTTGTTTTGCTCGTAAGAAACCCAGAGAAACTATCGGGTATTGTTGACCTTTGCGATACACATATCAGCGTAGTAAAAGGATCTGTCGAGACATTCAGTGACTACTCCGATAGGATCGATTACATAATCCACGGCGCATATCCCACAGCGAGCTCGTATTTTAACTCAAATCCTGTTGAGACAATAAAATCGGGCATATTAGGAACAATGAATCTGCTTGATGTCGCATATAAAAATCAGGCATCTAAGTTTGTATTCTTGTCGAGCATGGAAGTTTATGGTTCAGTTTCTAATGAACAAGCACTTTGCGAGCATGATCTGGGATCGATAGATCTGTACTCTTCACGTTCATGCTACCCTGAAAGTAAACGTATGTGTGAGAATGTGCTTTGTTGTTATTCAAAGGAATACAGACTGAATACATCAACAATTCGTTTGGCTCAGACATTTGGTCCCGGAATACCCAGTAGCGATAAGCGTGTTTTTGCAATGATGGCAAGATGTGCGATGAATGGAGAAGACATTGTTTTGAATACACCTGGACAGAGCAAACATCCATATCTCTACAGCGCTGAGGCCGTGTCTGCGATTCTGACAGTGCTCCTTAAAGGCGAGAATAATGCATGTTATAATGCAGCAAATCCGGACACATATTGTTCTATCTATGATATGGGGAAAATGGTCGCTGATAGAATAGCAGGGGGTAAGATAAAGGTAGTTGTCGACATTAAGGAAACAGCTGGATTATATCCTCCGGTAAGCTACCTTAACTTGGATATAACAAAGCTTGAAGAGCTTGGATGGCATGCTGATACTGATCTTGAAGAGATGTTCAGACGTATGATGTCTTGCATGTAGGAATAAAAAAACGTTACTGAGCTATGAATGAAAAGTATAGTAAACTACTGAAAGATACCTTTATATTTGCGATAGGAAACTTCGGATCTAAGATTATCCTTTTCTTTTTGGTGCCTTTATATACTAACACTCTTACCAGAGAAGAGTATGGAATAGCAGATTATGTTTTTACAATGGCCCAGCTGCTTGTTCCTCTAGTATCTATATCGATATGGGAAGGCGTTGTAAGGATCGGTTTAAAAAACGGTGTCAAAAAAGAGGACGTTCTGTGTGACAGTCTACTTGTTTTTTTATTCAGTGTGGTTTTAGTGATCTTGACAACGCCGGCATGGAGCTATTACCGTCCGATCGCTAATTGGAGGTATTATCTCTCATTATATGCTTTAACATATATACTAAATCAAATAGAATTAAACTACATTAAGATCAAAGAAAGAAATAAACTCTTTGCCATTACAAGTATTATTCAAACACTCGTTTTGGCGACTGTCAATATACTGTTATTGGTGGTTTTTAAACTAGGGATAAAAGGGTACCTTATTGCTAACATCACTGCTGTATTTGCGGCGGATATAATTGTCGCCTTAGCAGGTGGTCTGTTAGCAGATGTTAGAGCTGGACATATCAACATCGATCTACTGAAGCAGATGCTGAAGTATTCAGCACCGTTAGTCTTAAACAATATTTCTTGGTGGGTCATCCACTCTTCTGACAAGTTTATGATCGAAGCTATGCTGACTGAAGGTGATTTGGGATTATATACGGTATCAAGTAAGATCCCCAGTCTCATTAATGTATTGGTGTCAGTTTTTACACAGGCATGGGGGCTGTCATCTATCAGAGAAATCGAATCTACCAATGACAAGAGTTTTTACACAAAGGTATTTGAATCCTATAGTGTGGTGCTATTTGTTTTTATGCTTTTGTTTACAGTGATCGTAAAACCATTCATGGGAATCTATGTTGGAAAAGAATTCACTGAAGCATGGAGATATGTCCCACTATTATTCTATGCTGCAGTCTTCCAAGCATTTTCGGCCTTTTTCGGAGGACTTCTGGGCGCTATACAAAAAAGCATGAAAACGATGACAACTACCATAATCGGAGGGATAGCTAATGTAATAATTAACTATATATTTATCCGATTAGTTGGTGTTTGGGGAGCATTGATAGGTACTGTATCTGCATATGTCATTATTCTGATAATTCGCGCGATAGTAGTTCAGAAAGATATCGATCTGACCATTGATTGGCAAAGATTCTTGGTAAATGCCATTCTATGTATGATATGTGTTATCCTCACATCATTATTGTCAATTGGTTGGTTATTTGCTTTACTTGGATGTATCGTTTTTGTAATATATAATAGGGCAGTAATAAAGGAACTCTTGTCAATGGCCGTTAATCTGATAAAAAAGATCAAGATCGGTAATCGAGGAAAAGATGTTCAATAAGAAGGGCTTTCTTAACAGGCCAATCGGGAATGCTGGTTTTGCCTTGTTGAGTAAATATAGACAGGAATTATATGGTATATCCATTATTAGTGTAGTTGTCTTTCATTACTTTGAAACATTATTGGATTCAGGGGTGTCCGGAATCCCATTCTATATAGCAAAGGGATATGTTTATGTTGTTGGAAGTGCAGGGGTTGATGTATTCCTTTTTCTTTCAGGAATGGGTATTTTTCAATCGCTGAAAAGGTCATATCCCGATGTAAGGTCTTTTTATATAAAGCGAGCAAAAAAGGTGCTATTACCCTATGC